>ERZ791840.1200-NODE-1200-length-13549-cov-8.364236_pt1 | contig 13549 bp, 10 predicted proteins | sample MGYA00510291_ERZ791840 | MGnify/ENA primary metagenome ERZ791840 (study PRJEB30046, sample SAMN00715256) | human gut metagenome | study: EMG produced TPA metagenomics assembly of the A metagenome-wide association study of gut microbiota in type 2... | reverse complement strand
GCTAATACGCATCTATTTATTCTTTAAAAATTTACGCTGAAACGAAATTATTCCGTGACTTTCAACCGTACCAATTCTATTTTAGTGGCTGTCACCTTAATTATCTTAAACTGATATTTGTCAACGGCTATCACTTCATGCAGTTTCGGGAAACTTTGATAACGGTTCAGAATCAGTCCGCCTATCGTAAGATATTCATCCGACTCGGGCAGTTCAAGATTGAACGTTTCATTTACCTTCTCTATTTCAAGACGTGCGGACAGCACATATTCATGTTCGCCAATTTGTTTACAGATGTAGGAAGTGTTGTCGTGCTCGTCCTCAATATCCCCGAATATTTCTTCAACCAAATCTTCCAGTGAAACAATACCGGATGTACCTCCAAATTCATCTACCACAACAGCAATTGTTTTTTTCTGTTGCATAAAAAGTTTCATCAATTTATGTGCCGCCATCGTTTCGGGCACAATGGGTACTTCCTTGACATTATTTCTCCAGTCCGCCGGATTTCTGAACATTTCAGACGAATGAATATAGCCGATTACGTTATCTATATTCCCATCGTACACAATAATTTTGGAGATACCCGACTCCACAAACACGTTCTTCAAGTCTTCGAGCGAGGCCGTCACATCCACTGCCACCACTTCCGTACGGGGAACAATACAGTCGCGTATTTTTATATTAGAAAAATCAAGTGCATTCTGAAAGATTTTCACTTCCGCATCCAACTCTTCCTCATTAGCAGCATTCTCTATACCCGACTGCACGAAATAATCCAAATCGACTTTGCCGAATGCCTTATCGGACGCTTCCTTATTTATCCTCATGCCAAATAAGCGCAAAAAGAGATAAGACAGTCCGGAAGCAAACTTTGATATGGGAAACAGAATAACATAGCAGACAAACAAAGGTATAGCAAATACCCTCAATACCAGATTCGGGTTAATCTTGAACAGCGTCTTCGGAAGAAACTCGCCCGTTACAAGAATAACAAGAGTGGATATGATAGTCTGCACCAGCACCATTACAAAATGATTATCAATCATACCCGCCAGCAGATTCACCTCGATAATCTGTGCCATAAGGATACCATAAATAACCAGCGCGATATTATTTCCCACCAGCATGGTGGAAATAAAATTATTCGGATTGCGGAAGAAACAAGAAAGGATGCTTGACGTAATCCCCGGTTTCCGCTCCATCTCAAAACGGAGTTTGTCTACGGAAACAAAAGCAATCTCCATCCCCGAAAAAAAAGCGGAGAAAGCCATGGTTATCAATAAGTAAATTATAGTGCTCATCATATTATTTGATGCTGTCTGTTTTCAACGTATCAGAAGGGGTGACACTGTCCTCATCCACATAAAAGATACCTTCCGTCTTGAAAAAACGGTATTTTGTCAATTGCTCATTTGATTCAAAACCAATGGCATAAATTATCTGGTCGGGTTGTTCTATACGCACCCGCTGATCGGAATAGACACGTTTTTTATTCTGATCCCAATACAGCAACTCCGTATCGAATTTTTCTCCTTTCAGGTTCTGTATGTGTACATTTCCTATCAGCTTCCACAACTCTTTTTTATTATAGTAATAAGCCGTATCGGCCTTGATACTGGCTTCAGTATGGAACAAAGAATCGAATTTTTCCAGATATATACCTTTTTCAAACGCCCAATAAGGTGGTTTCTTACGGTCGTAAATCAACCACTCCGCCGTATTGACCCGATAACGGGTAATACCCGAATCGGAAATCAGCGTTGTTACCCCTTTAGTATCCATAACCGGCAACGAATCACGTTCGGTAATGGCAGCTCCCATCTCTTTTTTACGTCCGGAACAGGAAGAAAATAAAAGAAGCATAACCATCACCCTCAGGGCAATGGTTATGCTCATATTTTTATGTCCGACAACGTTAGGTTGTAGCGACATATTCTTATCTAATGGTTGTAGACTCACCTATCCAGCCGCCAATCGTAATACGGTCACCGGCTTTGTAACCCAACATAAAGAGGTCTTTTGCCTGCGGAGTATGACGTGCATAGGTTGCAATCAGTTCATTAACCTTATCTGTAACACTCGGATCTACGGCTTTAGCACGTTGAAGTTTATCAATAACTACGTAGTAAGTACATCTGTTCAATGCAGGCTCATCACTCCAGTTGGGATTTGAACCGTACATTTGAGCCAGCAGAATATAGGGTTCGCCATAGTTTTCATTAAAGCTGATTGCTTTCTGGGCATAAGTTCTTGCCTGAGACAGTTTCTTAGCCTGCCACAAAGCTGCAGCGGTAGCATAAGCCATTTCAGATTTCTTTGCATTATCGGTTTCCATGCCCAATGCTTCATCGAAATACTTCACCGCAGTGTCATAATCACCTTTTTTATAGTACATATATGCTACACCTACAGCTGCATCAGCAGTCGGATTAACACGATACAAATAATCGGAAGCTTTGAAGTATGCCTCACATTCATTACACTTCATCATCTTCAGAATAGTGATGGTCTTCTTCAGGAAAGCAGAGTCTGCCTTATTTTCTTCAACTTTCGGACCGTAGATATTCTGCAATGATTCACAATCAGCTACACCGCTGTTAACGAACATAGCTACCAAATTATCCTTGATTGTTTGCAAAACAGCTTTTTTCTTTGCATTATCCTCTGCAGCAATAGCATCATCGGCGTATTGCGAAGCATTGATATAATCCTGGAAGAATTGATCTGTATGATTAGTATCTGCCTTTACTTTCTGCATGGACACATCAACAAAATAGTGCAATACAGCACCATCAGACTCACCCTTAGCGGTTTCTGCTGATTCTTTCAGCCAGGCATAAGCCTGATTCAAATCAGGAGCAGGTGCATATTGCAGATAATCCACAGCTTTTGTGCCTAATGCAGACGCAACACTCGGTACACCCTTCATCTTTGAAGCAAATTCAGGAATATACTTCATTTTCTGATCATGCACAGCCATCAGTTCATCAAACAATTTCTTATACTCTGCTGAATTACGATCCTTAATCTGACTCATCAAACCTGTAAGAATCTTCTGTGCATCGGTATAAGTGTAATATCTCAGTGTCGGACAATCTTTCAGAACTGCCATACAAGGAGCGTAAGCATCCTTGAAGTTTTTCGCTCTTACTGCCTCATGCGAGATACTACTATTGGCATTACAATCACTTTGTGCGAAAGTGCTGGTTACTCCACCCGAAAGGAGCAAAACAGCGACAAGCGTTTTAATTTTCATTGTATTTAAATTTTAGTTGTTATATTGTCTATTTTCACCATTCAGCATTAATCAACTTTCCGCTTGAAGAACCAGCGTTCATTGAAAGTTACTCCAACACAGATACGCAACGTATTTTCATTCAGGAATGCGGCTGTCTTGCCTTCGGTTCTTACATACTGGGCCGAAAGGCTTAACACAGAACGCGTACGCGGAATGGGAAGTCCGAAACCGGCAGTTACCCCATATTCGTCAGCGGCACGCATACCGTTTATTTTATAATAAGGTTGGGAATAGTAAGCTCCCAAACGATATTTTACATGTGCCAAGTAGCTCCTTCCCATAGGGTTTGGAAGAAATTCAGCGCCTACAGCAATCTTGGTACGGTTACAGAAAGCATTTTTCTCATTCATATAAGTAACTGAACTCCATTTTTGAAAAGTAAAGTCAGCCCCTACCGTCAAACGCTTGTCATACACATAGCTGAAACCAACACCCAAACTCATCGGACTACCGAAAGCGGCAACCGTATCTCTGTTATTCACAGTAGTTCCCGTTTTCTCATTCCCCAATCTATCCTCTACATATGAGTCGTTGTTCAAATCATGTCCCGGCGAGAATACTACACCTAATGTAGCTTCATGTTTCTTTCCGAATACCTGCGTATACTGTGCTCCGATATCCAACTTATAGCTTTGTATAGATGTACCTGTTATCGTAGTCAACGGCAAAGTAGACGAATTTCCCGGAAATGTTATGGCTCTTGTGTGCGTTATATCTCCCCAAAAATATGAGATGTTAGCACCGACAGAAAGATTTTTCAAGACTTTAAACCCTGCTCCCAAATATAGCTGATGTAATCCGCCGTCTCCATAATATTGCAACGCGCTGGATTGGGAAGGATAATCCGTATCTTCCTTGTATTCCGCCATGCTATACCCTACATTCGAGTAAGGCAACAATCCCAGACTCATAGCAGCCCATTTACCCAAACGAAATTGCATTGTAATATAGTCAAAACTGGAGTTTTTGGCATTTTGCTTTATCGTACCGTTACTGAAGTTCGTATTTTGCAGGGAAATACCGCCGTCAAAAATAAAAGTAAGCGAATCGATCGCCGTATAGGATGCCGGATTAGCGAAATTCACCTGATATTTATCCCGTAATCCGTATGCAATACCACCCATGGCTTTGCTATTACCTGAACCCTGGTCCGCCAATTGTCCGTATCCGTATCGTGTATAGGGAGAATTCGTATTATTTTGAGCGATTGCCGCTCCGGACAACATCATAAGCAAGAACACCAAGAGTGTTTGTCTATATCCTATCATTATTATAGTTTAAAATTCTATTTAATCCTTTCAACACTAAAAATCTGTCTGCAAAGATGATACTTTTTAAGTTTGTATCAAAAGAAAAATCATCGCCGCCCGTTAAAAAAACCAAAAGTTCAGGATATTTATGTTTCATCGCCGTTATGTAACCCGAAATTTCATATTCCATACCTTTCAGCACTCCTTCGCGCATTGCCGTATCGGTATCGCTGCCCAACGGCAGGCGCCGTCCCTCCCGAAGCACCAGCGGAAGCCTTCCTGTGAACTCATGGAGCGCCCTAAAGCGCATCTGCACGCCCGGCGAAATATTTCCGCCATGATAACGTCCGGCGGCATCTATAAATTCATAAGTAATGCAAGTCCCGGCATCTATAACCAGAATATCCTTACCGGGAAACTGTTCGTATGCGCCCACCACAGCCGCCATCCGGTCATATCCCAAGGTTTCGGGCGTTTCGTAAAGATTCTCCACCGGAAGCAATGTTTTTTCATTTAGCCACAACAATGAAACGGGTAAACTTTTCAGTTGTGCCAACACCCGTTCATTCAAATCGATAACGGTAGCCACGATTGCCTTCTCGACAGCATATTTCGCACATATATCCGACAGACATTCAAGCGTTTGATTAGAATCATAGAGTATTTCTACAATATCCTTATCTTTAAACACCGCTATCTTTGCAACGGTATTACCTATATCGATAATAAGATTCATTCTGCATATATTTAAAGCGGCGCAAAGATAGCACTTTTTTCCTTTGCTCCACATGCATAAAAGAAAAAGGTTCTCCTATGACAATTGCTGTTTTAAGATTTAAAGTCTATCTTTGTAACGAATTACAAGATACACTCTTGATTAAATCAATGATAATAAAAAAGACAAATGAAGTTATCTCCATCGGTTTTCCGTTCACTTATTTTTCTTTTCTTCAGCCTGTCCGTCGTCACTATGCAGGCACAAGAACCAAAAAGAGTTATTCCGGACTCTATACGTATCAGTCTGTTAACATGTGCCTCGGGAGAAGAAATATATTCCCTTTTCGGACATACGGCTATACGGTACGAAAACTATACCCGCGGCATTGACGCAGTATTCAATTACGGCATATTCAACTTCAATGCTCCCAACTTCATCCTTCGTTTTGCCTTGGGTGAAACGGACTACCAATTGGGAGTAACCGATTATGAACGCTTTGCCGCAGAATATTATTACCTGGAACGCGATGTCTGGCAGCAAGAGCTGAATCTCACTGTACAAGAGAAAGGAAAGTTGGTTATGTTACTTGAAGAGAATTACCGCCCCGAAAACCGGATATATCGTTATAACTTCTTTTACGATAACTGTGCCACACGTCCGCGCGATTTAATAGAAAAATCCATTGACGGCACGCTGCAATACGCAGATGACATGACAGACACAGATTCCGGCATTTCTTTCCGAGACCTGCTGCACAAATACAGCAAGGGGCATCCCTGGTCGCGTTTCGGCATGGACCTATGTATGGGCAGCCAAGCCGACAAAACCATCAACCGCAGACTGATGATGTTTATACCTTTCTATGTACAAGAGTACTTCAACCAAGCCCGCATTGTAAACAAAGAAGGAGAAACACGCCCTTTGGTACTGAATGAAGAGAAAATAATAGTAACCGGCAACGAAGAAGCGGAACAGCCTTCCGATGGCTTCACCCCTATGCAGGCCGCCCTGCTCCTTCTTATACTGACCGCAGCCGCCACCATCTACGGCATACGCCGGAAGAAAACGCTTTGGGGAATCGATTTCGCGCTGTTCTTTGCCGCCGGAACGGCGGGATGTATATTGGCGTTCCTTGCCTTGTTCTCCCAACATCCTGCCGTCAGTCCCAATTATCTGCTGTTTGTGTTCCATCCGCTTCATCTTTTCTGCCTGCCCTGTATGCTGAACAGAGTGCGAAAAAGGAAAAGAAGCCGTTATATGCTGGCGAACTTTATTGTTTTAACACTTTTTATATTGCTTTGGCTCGTAATACCGCAAAGATTTCCGTTAGCAGTGTTACCTTTGGCACTTTGTTTGCTGATACGTTCTGCAAGCAACCTAATTCTCACATACGATAAGAAATAATGAAGAAAGGACTGATAACTTCCATACTCGCACTGACATTCGGCAGCCTGCAAGCCCAGCCACTGCCGCCATCTCCGAAACTGGTGGTGACGTTGACAATAGACCAACTGCGTACAGACTACATGGAAGCATTCTCGTCATTGTATGGAGAAAAGGGGTTTAAACGGCTGTTAAGGGAAGGGAAAGTATTCCGCCAGGCTGACTATCCTTTCAATGTCGCCGACCGCGCTTCTGCCATTGCCGCCCTCTACACGGGCACTACACCGTCCATGAACGGCATCATAGCCGAACGTTGGTTTGACCCCAAAACCCTGCGTCCGAAGAATTGTGTAGACGACTCCGCTTTCATGGGTAACTATACCGACCAGAACACCGCCCCTACCCAACTGTTGACTTCCACTTTTGCCGACGAACTTAAAATAGCCACTAAAAACGCTGCACTGGTATATGCCATTGCCCCCTTTCGCGATGCTGCCGTCCTTTCGGCCGGACATAGCGGTAACGGCGCATTCTGGCTGAATCATCAAACCGGCAAATGGTGCGGCACAACCTATTACGGCGAGTATCCCTGGTGGCTGAGCCAATACAACGACGGGCAATCACCCGACTTCCGCATCAAGGAGATGGAGTGGAATCCTCTTCACCCCATCACAAGCTATACATTCCTGCCCGAATGGCGCACCATCCCTTTCAAGTATAGGTTTGAAACAGAAAAGGACAACAAGTACCGCCGGTTGATAACCAGCCCGCTCATCAACGATGAAGTGAACCGTGTGACAGAGGATTTGCTGGATAAAAGCAATATCGGCAAGGACGACATCACTGATTTGCTTGCAATCACTTATTATGCAGGCAACTACAATCACCGCAGCACGCAAGAGTGTGCCATGGAAATGCAAGACACCTACGCCCGCTTAGACCAAAGCATCGCCCGCTTGCTGGATATGCTGGAAAGCAAAGTAGGTCTGCAAAACGTACTGTTATGCATCGCGTCCACAGGATATGCCGACCCGGACGGAGCAGACATAGGCATCTACCGTATTCCCGGAGGAGAATTCCATCTGAACCGTTGCGCCACTTTGCTGAACATGTATCTGATGGCTACTTACGGTGAAGGACAATATGTAGAAGGCTTTTATAATCAACAGATATATCTCAATCATAAATTAATAGAGGAGAAGCAGTTGAATCTTGCCGAAATACAACAAAAGTCGGCAGAATTTCTGGTGCAGTTCAGCGGAGTTAACAAAGTATATTCCGCCTACCAATTACTGCTGGGTTCCTGGGCTCCGCAGATGGAGCACATACGCAACGGGTTCCACCGCCACCGCTCCGGCGACTTGATTATTGAAGTCTTGCCGGGCTGGACCGTTATGCAGGAAAACAGCAATGACAACCGCGTAGTACGCGCTGCCACCATAGCCACTCCCCTCATTCTTCTTGGCAAAGGAATAAAGCCGGAAATTATCCGCATGCCGGTTGCCATAGACCGCGTTGCTCCCACCCTGTCGAGTGCGATGCGCATCCGCGCCCCCAATGCGTGCACAGCCGCACCGCTCAATTAAGGAACAAACTCCGCATTCTCCGTGGCAAGTCCTTAAAATAATCAGTGCAACTTTACATTATCTATTGCAAAATCAGTAACTTTGCACGCCATATAAACTTTAGTAAATAATAATAAAAACAAATACATAATGGGATTTAATGAATTTTTAAGCTCGATTTTCGGAAATAAGGCTACCCGTGACATGAAGGAAATAAAGCCGTGGGTAGATAAAGTAAAAGCCGCTTATCCGGAAATAGCCGCACTGGACAATGATGCCCTGCGTGCCAAAACCGAAGAACTGAAGGCATACATCCGTAACTCGGCAGCGGAACAACGCTCCAAAGTGGAAGAACTGAAAGCAAGCGTTGAAAACACAGAACTGGAAGAACGCGAAGAACTCTTTGCTCAAATAGACAAACTGGAAAAAGAGATACTGGATATTTACGAAAAAGCATTGGACGAGGTGCTGCCCGTTGCTTTTTCCATCGTAAAGGAAACCGCCAAGCGTTTCTCCGAAAATGAAGAAATCACGGTAACCGCTACGGAGTTCGACCGCCATCTGGCTGCTACCAAAGATTTCGTACGTATTGAAGGCGATAAGGCCATCTATCAGAACCATTGGGTAGCCGGCGGCAATGATACGGTATGGAACATGGTCCACTATGACGTACAGTTGTTCGGCGGTGTGGTACTGCACAAAGGCAAGATTGCGGAAATGGCAACCGGTGAAGGTAAGACTTTGGTGGCTACCCTGCCCGTATTCCTCAATGCACTGACCGGAAACGGCGTACACGTGGTAACCGTGAACGACTATCTGGCAAAGCGTGACTCCGAATGGATGGGTCCTCTTTATATGTTCCACGGTTTGAGCGTGGATTGCATCGACAAGCACCAGCCCAACTCCGACGCACGCCGCCAGGCTTATCTCGCAGATATCACCTTCGGTACGAACAACGAATTCGGTTTTGACTATCTGCGCGACAACATGGCTATCAGCCCGAAAGACCTGGTACAACGTCAGCACAATTACGCCATCGTCGATGAGGTGGACTCCGTATTGATTGACGACGCCCGTACTCCGCTGATTATCTCCGGTCCGGTGCCCAAAGGCGATGACCAGCTCTTCGAGCAGCTCCGTCCGCAGGTAGAACGCCTGGTAGAAGCACAGAAGAAACTTGCCACGCAATACCTTGCCGACGCCAAGCGCCTGATAGCTTCAAACGACAAGAAAGAACAGGAAGAAGGATTCCTTGCCCTGTACCGCAGCCACAAGTGCTTGCCGAAGAACAAGGCATTGATTAAGTTCCTCAGCGAGCAGGGTATCAAAGCCGGTATGCTCAAAACCGAGGAAATCTACATGGAGCAGAACAACAAGCGTATGCACGAGGTTACCGACCCGCTGTATTTCGTAATCGATGAAAAGTTGAACAGCGTAGACCTCACCGACAAGGGTGTAGACTTAATTAGCGGTAACTCCGCCGACCCTACGTTCTTCGTACTTCCCGACATCACCGCCCAGCTCTCCGAACTGGAAAATGAAAAAGACCTGACGGATGAGGAACGCCTTGCCAAGAAAGACGCCCTTATGACCAACTTCGCCATCAAGAGCGAGCGTGTACATACCATCAACCAACTGTTGAAAGCTTACACCATGTTCGAGAAAGACGACGAATACGTGGTTATCGACGGTCAGGTGAAGATTGTGGACGAACAGACCGGACGTATCATGGAAGGCCGCCGTTACTCCGACGGCTTGCATCAGGCCATCGAAGCCAAAGAAGGCGTGAAAGTGGAAGCCGCCACACAGACCTTTGCAACGATTACGCTGCAAAACTACTTCCGTATGTATCACAAGCTGTCCGGTATGACCGGTACTGCCGAAACGGAAGCAGGCGAACTTTGGGACATCTACAAACTGGATGTAGTCGTTATCCCGACCAACCGCCCCATTGCCCGCAACGATATGAACGACCGCGTTTACAAGACCAAACGCGAAAAATATAAAGCCGTTATCGAAGAGATTGAGAAAATGGTGGCAGCTGGACGTCCTGTCCTGGTGGGTACTACTTCCGTTGAAATCTCCGAAATGCTGAGCAAGATGCTGACTATGCGCCATATCGAGCACAGCGTACTGAATGCGAAGCTGCACCAGAAGGAAGCCGACATCGTAGCCAAAGCCGGTTTGAGTTGCGCCGTAACCATTGCCACTAATATGGCGGGTCGTGGTACGGACATCAAGCTGAGCCCGGAAGTAAAAGCTGCGGGCGGTCTTGCCATTATCGGTACGGAGCGTCACGAATCGCGCCGTGTAGACCGCCAGTTGCGTGGTCGTGCCGGACGTCAGGGTGACCCCGGTTCATCCGTATTCTTCGTGTCTTTGGAAGACGACCTGATGCGTCTGTTCTCTTCCGACCGTATTGCCGGCGTTATGGACAAGCTCGGTTTCAAGGAAGGCGAAATGATTGAGCACAGCATGATTTCCAAGTCTATCGAACGTGCACAGAAGAAAGTGGAAGAAAACAACTTCGGTATCCGTAAACGCCTGCTGGAGTACGACGATGTGATGAACAAACAGCGCACCGTAGTCTACACCAAACGCCGCCACGCTTTGATGGGCGAACGTATCGGTATGGACATTGTGAACATGATTTGGGACCGTTGTGTCAATGCGATCGAAGCTCCTACCTATGAAGACTGCAAGATGGATCTTCTCCAAACACTTGCCATGGAAACTCCGTTCACGGAAGAGGAGTTCCGCAACGAGAAAAAGGAGAAACTTGCCGATAAGGCTTTTGATGCTGCCATGGAACTTTTCAAACGCAAAACCGAACGTATGGCACAAATCGCTTATCCGGTTATCAAGCAGGTATATGAGAATCAAGGACACATGTACGAAAACATCCTGATTCCCATTACAGACGGCAAGCGCATGTATAACATCTCCTGCAACCTGAAAGCCGCTTATGAAAGCGAATGCAAGGAAGTAGTGAAAGCGTTTGAGAAGTCTATCCTGCTGCATGTCATCGATGAAGCATGGAAAGAGAACCTGCGCGAACTGGATGACTTGAAACACTCCGTACAGAATGCCAGCTACGAACAGAAAGACCCGCTGTTAATTTACAAGCTGGAGTCTGTAAACCTGTTCGATACAATGGTAGACAAGATAAACAATCAGACAGTTTCCATCCTGATGCGCGGACAAATCCCGGTACAGGAACCGCAGGAAGTTCGTCAGGCAGCTCCCGAACAACGTCAGGATTTAAGCAAGTATCGCGAGCAAAAGCAAGACCTGACCGACCCGAACCAGCAAGCCGCCGCCAAGCAGGATACGCGCGAACAGCAGAAACGCGAACCTATCCGCGTAGAAAAGACAGTGGGACGTAACGACCCTTGTCCTTGCGGAAGCGGTAAGAAGTACAAGAACTGTCACGGAAAGAATGCATAAAATAGCAATTAGGAGTTAGTGATTAAGGGTTCATTGAGTACCAATCTTAATCACTAACCACTAATCGCTAATCACTATAATAAGAGCCTCGAACGGTTAAAAACTGTTCGAGGCTTTTATTTATTCAAGTAAAAGATTACTTTTGTTTTTCAGAACTAAGAATAAAAGACTATGACTAAATACTCTTATTACCTGTTACTGTCTTGTTTGATGTTTTTGGCGGGTTGCCAAACCGTCGAACCGCTTGCCATAGATTATATGTTACCGGCGGATGTAAGTTTCCCACCGAGTTTGAAACGGGTAGCCATTGTCAATAACATGCCTGAAGTTCCGGACAACAAGCCTATTCTTGCCAAAGAGAAGAAAAAAGACGATTTTGAGATAGCCAGCAAAACAGATTATTACAACGGCAATGCCGCTATTGCCACGGAATCCCTTGCCGAAGCCCTTGCCCACGAGAACTACTTCAACGAAGTGGTTATCTGCGATTCGGCCTTACGTGCCCACGATGTCACTCCCCGTGAAGGAGCGCTGTCACAAGAAGAAACAAACCGGTTGGTGCATGACTTGGACGTAGATTTCCTCATCGCATTGGAAAACGTACAGATACGCTCTGTCCGCAAAATAAAGTACATGCGCGACTGGGGCATTTATTACGGCACGGTAGATGCCCGGATATATCCTACTGTCAGGATTTACCTGCCCAACCGCAGTACCCCTATGGCTACAATCAATGCTAACGACAGCATTTTCTGGGAAGAAACCGGAAACGGTCCCTTTGTACAAGGCAACCTCATCAGTGAAGAAGAACTGATAAAACAAGCTTCTGATTTTGCCGGAACCATACCGGTAAAAAAACTGCTGCCGTATTGGAAAACCGCCAACCGCTATCTGTTCTGCGGCGGTTCCGTAAACATGCGCGATGCCGCCGTATATGCCCGGGACAAGCAATGGAACACAGCCATCGGGCTATGGAAGCAGACCTATGCCACCCAAAAAGGAAAGAAAAAGATGCAGGCAGCCTATAACCTTGCTGTCGGCTATGAAATGCAGGACAGTATTGCCGCCGCTCTCGACTGGGCATTGAAAGCGCAAGCCGAAGCACGTATCGTAGACGGCGTGGATAAAAAAGATTTGACTCACCTTGGCAAAGCGGATATCCCCTACTACGTCCTTACAACACTTTACGCCACCGAATTAAAGGAGCGGAAAGAAGGCTTATCGCGCCTAAATATGCAAATGCAACGATTTAATAATGATTTTTAGTCAAATACTGTAAATGTAATTGTTTTTTTTATACCTTTGAACATCCATTAAGTAAAGAAAAGCAATTATGAAACTCAGTCAACCGGCATTATCTCTTCTCGAAGAAACTATCAAACAGGCAATCGGCAAGTACGCTTGCGGTTGTGAGCAGACAGTCGTTACGGATATCCATCTGCAAGCCAACCAAAGTTCGGGCGAATTTTCCATATTCGACGATGATGACAAAGAACTCGCCAGTACCACCATAGAAGAATGGATGACATACGAAGGCGATGATTTCTACGAAAACATGGAACGCATCCTGAGCAATCTGCTCTGCAACCTCAAGAACCGGGGTGCTTTTGACAAACTGACCATCATGAAGCCTTTCTCTTTCGTATTGGTAGATGACGACAAGGAAACCATAGCCGAACTCTTGTTGCTGGACGATGACACCCTGCTGGTAAACGAAGAGCTGCTGAAGGGATTGGATGAGGAGTTGGATGCTTTCCTAAAAGACTTACTGGAGAAATAACGAATCATATACGAATCGTACAATGTACAATCGAGTAGGAGGAAAACGAAAGTTTTCTTCCTACTTTCGTTTTCCGACCTCTCACACCACCGTACGTGCGGTTCC
>ERZ791840.1198-NODE-1198-length-13552-cov-2.976143_pt1 | contig 13552 bp, 12 predicted proteins | sample MGYA00510291_ERZ791840 | MGnify/ENA primary metagenome ERZ791840 (study PRJEB30046, sample SAMN00715256) | human gut metagenome | study: EMG produced TPA metagenomics assembly of the A metagenome-wide association study of gut microbiota in type 2... | reverse complement strand
TAATGCGGACGCACGCCCACAACCGCCACGTCCCGAATCGTGTGTACGGAGTCGAGACGTGAGGTTTGGGCGTGCGTCGATATAGCGATAAAAAAGAGTAGTATTATATAATGTATGCGCATGTTTACTTAACAACGACCTTCTTAACCGTTCCGTCGCTGTAGCGCACGATGTTCAGACCCTTCTGTGCACCCTGCAGCAGCTTGCCGTCGACAGAGTAGCGAGCCACCTCGCGCACCTCAGCGTTGTCCTCAACCGACGAGATGGCAGTGGTGCTCTTCAGAGCGAATACCGGCATCTCGGGGAACCAGTAGTTCTTCTCCATCGGGTACGCCTGCTTCATTGTACCCGTTGTAGCGTCGTAGACGCGCAGCTCCGACTCGTCGCCCCATGCCGAACCCTTGGTTACGCTCAGGTAGAGGTCGCCCGAATAGGGGTTCATGCGGCAAGCCGCACCGTAAACGTAAGGCTTCTCCTCGGCAGCAGTGAAGTCGAGCAGGAGTGACACCTGGCGCGAGTCGATATGTAGATGTGCTGACCGTTCGTCCAGTCGCCCGTAGCACCGTTCCAGAACAGAGCGTTCTCGGTGGTGGAAGCCGTGAAGCAGTCGGGGTTCCATGCGCCCCAGCTATTGGTAGGAGGATAAACGCCCTCGGGCAGGTTGACGGTCTCGGTAGAGTAGTCAGACGGGTTGAACTTCACGATGTGCGCAACAGCCTTTGTCGACTTGCTGCAAGTGAGCCAGATAGAGCCGTCCTTAGCCTGCACGATAGAGTTGTACGAACCCTCGCCCTCGTTGTTCACGGTCTTGAGCAGTTTGCCTTCGGCAGCGTCGATGACCAGGAGACCGCGATGCAGGTCAACGGCATACACCTTGCCGTCGGCGTACACCATGTTGCCCGTCTGGTTGTTAGCCAAGCCGTCGGTGCCGGCGATGAGCGAGCCCACGGTGTTGTCGTCGAGGTTGAACGTGAAGACACCCTCGGTAGTGCTGAGGAAGCCCTTGCCAAGCTCCTTGACGGGGAGGAACGCTCTACCGTCGGCAGCAGCCGTGCCGTCGGCGTTGAGGATAGTGTTGATCTGAGCGATCACCTCCATAGTCTTGGCGTCGCACACGGTGAGCGTAGGGTCTTTAGCCTCCTTGTCGGCAACGCTCTTCTTCTTCGATACGATGTACATCTTGCCGTCGTCGATGGTGGCGTAGCAGCCCGTTGTGCCGAGCTCGTAGGTCTCGCTGTTCTTTGTGAGAGCCACGCGATACTCCCATTTGCCCTCCTTGTTGAGGTAGTTGAGCGTAGCCTTCTCCTTGCCGAACGAACCCTCGTTGAGCATGAACACGCCGTCGGTGTACTCCTTCTGCTGTGCAGAAACAGATGTAGTTAGAAACATTCCGCCGATGAGGGCAGAAACAAAAAGTGTAAAGTGCTTCATATTATTTATATAATGTAAGTGTTGCGGTCATACGCGCCCAATCCGCGAGGCGCACAGCGATGACTCCATCGGCAAATGAGTTTCGGCAGGTCTTCTGACTCGCCGCCCAGACGCGAACACCTTCCCAAAGCATAGGAGGGTATGGCATCCCTGCCATACCTACGCACTCAGCAAAGAGCTTTATAGGAGGGTATGGCATCCTTGCCATACCCACGCACTCAGCACGGAGATGCATGGCTTCAGTGGTTCTCTCGTTCGCGCCCGTAGATAAGGGCGGCTCACAGCTGCGGGACAGTCGGGGATTCTCACCCCATTCCCTTTTAATCGCACAGCTCCTCTGCAGGGTGTTTAAAGTGGGAGCGTTGCGAACCGTTGCGAGTGCAAAGTTAAAGAATAATATTGAGAAAATAAAAAAATATAGCGAAATACTTGACATCGCTTGCGCAAGGTTGTACCTTTGCAAACGTGATCCGGAACACAACACAAAAGTAAACATTAACCAAATCTAAAAAAAAAGAAAGGAAAACACATTATGGCAGTAAATTACAAAATCTATCAGAGCACAGCAAAAAACGCAACAAAGGGTCTTTACTATGCACGCACCGCTTATCGCGAGACAGTCGACCTGAAGAAGCTGGCAGAGATTATGCAGGCAAACTGTACGGTGAAGTACTCGGACATCCTGGCAGTGCTCACAGAGTTGGGCGAGGTGATGAAGAACGAGCTGCTCAACTCGAAGCCGGTGAAGATTATGGGTCTGGGCACATTCCGCGTGAGCTTGAGATCGCGAGGCTGTGCGGATCTGAATACCTTTAGTATAAAGAACAGCATCGTTGGCGCACGTGTGCGTTTCTATCCGGAAACCTACAAGGACCCAGTGCTGGGTAAGAACGTGAAGCCGATGCTTGCAGGCATCAAGTTTGCGGAGCTCGAACAGTATAAGAGCATTAAGCGTGCTGATGTGACTAAGGAATAGAACAAGAGAGTGGGCGTGGTGACAATGCCACGCCCACTACTATAAAACACAAAAACAACCTATAATAATACAACATACAAAATACCATGAAAAAGATGAACAAAGACACTTGGAGAACAATACTGAAACTGATAGTAGCTGTAGCCACAGCAGTGCTTAGCACATTAGGCGTGCAAGCTATGGTATAAGCGAGTTTTGAATTTTGAATATTCGGAAAAAAGACGTATTTTTGCACGCATAAACATATTAAAAAGCAATTACAGATAAAAGAGAGATTATGAGCATGAGATTCTTTAAGCGCCTGGCATGTCTTTTGATTATGTTGTGCGTGTCGATCAGTGCCGGTGCGGTGCTGAAAGAGAAAAACCTAAATTCGACGTTGTCGGTGCTGCGCGCAGAGCTGGAAACAGCGTTCTACGAGCAGCGCAATAATATGGCACGCTATAAGATGTACACCGAGCAGCAGCATAAACAGATGGTGGCACTGATGCAGCGTAGCGATCAGGTGGCGCTGATGCTCTACTCGCAGAAGCAAGACTTCACGTTCGATATGACCTACGCCTGCCATGAGGCGACGGAGATGTATCGCGAATTTAACAAACGCAGTATGCCATACAACAATATTATGAAGCGTATGGATGCGGAGTTGACGCGATACAAGTACCTCATAGAGACGCTGAGCATGATTCCACCATCGATGAAGCGTATGGGGCAGGCAAAGCAGGGACAACAACCACCGAAATATATAATGGACAAGAACGGCAAGCAACGCAAGCTGCCGTTCATGCTCGACGGGCAGGGGCTGCACGACCGAAAGGCGTGTCTGGACTATGCCACCGCCTTGGCACGCAATCTGCAGAACATGCGCAACAACGTGGAGAAGGACGAACAGCACTATCAGCGTATGTCGGCGAAGCTGAAGAAGATGAACGACTACGCCATACAACGCTATAACGACATTCAGCACACGATATTCGTAAATGGCGACCAGAGCTATCTGGAGATAGTGAAGAACATGCCGATGCAGTATCGCTCGGCTAAGGCTGACGTGAACGAGAAGTACGACGAGGAGAAAGTGAAGATTGCCAACGGCGGCGAACGCAAGGTTTACTCGCAATGGCGCGGTCCGATTGTGGGCGGTCTGAGCGTCTTCGTGCTGCTGTATATGCTCATTGCTGGTATGCTGAGCAACGTGCTGGTGCGCTGGCTCGTACCAAAGCGTTATCGTACAGAGGCGTTTATGAAGAAAAAGGTGTGCCTCATACTGTTCGTGGCTATGCTCATCTTCGCCGTGTCGGTGATGGTGGCACGCACGTTCATGTATCACAACTTCTTCCTCATGGCATCGAAGCTGCTCATCGAGTACGCCTGGCTGCTCTGCGCTATCTTCTTCTCGCTGTTAGTGCGCCTGCCAGGCGAACAGATAAAGAGCGGTTTTAGAATCTATGCCCCGATAATGCTGATGTCGTTCATCGTCATCACATTCCGCATCATATTCATTCCGAACAACCTCGTGACGCTGATATTCCCACCGATACTGCTCGCGTTCACCGTGTGGCAGTGGCGTGTGGTGAAGCGGCATAACGCCAACATCCCGCGCTCGGACATCTTCTATACGTGGATATCGCTGGCGATAATGGTGTTCTCTACGGCTTCGGCACTGTATGGCTACGTGCTGCTCGCGGTGCAGGTGCTCATCTGGTGGATGTTCCAGCTGAGCTGCATACAGACCATAACATGCGTCTACGATATGTTGGCACAGTATGAGAAACGCTACCTGGCGCACAAGATACACTCGGAGGCTGACGCGGAGAAGGCGAAGAAAGGCTCGATGCTCAGCATCATAACTATAAGTCACAACAAGCATATCAATGTGACGTGGTTCTACGACTTCGTGTACATGGCACTGGTGCCGATGATCAGCGTGTTCTCTCTGCTGCTGTCTATATGGTGGGCGGCAGATGTGTTCGACCTGACCGCTACGGTGTGGAATATATTTATGTTCAACTTCCTGAACGTGACGGGAGTGGTGCAGCTGTCGATAGGTAAGATGGTGATGGTGCTGTCGCAGTTCTTCCTGTTCAGATACATCAACTATCTCGTGAAGTCGCTCTACCACAAGTATCATAAGTCGAAGGTGGTGGTGAACGGCAAGCCGAACTTCACACTCGCCAACAACATAATAGCCATCTGCTGCTGGGGTCTGTACTTCATCATCTCGATAAAGCTGCTGAAGATACCGTCGACCGCAATCTCCGTTATCTCGGCTGGCTTGGCTACAGGTGTGGGCTTCGCCATGAAGGACCTGCTCGAGAACTTCTTCTACGGCATATCGCTGATGACAGGACGTGTGCGTGTGGGCGACTACATCGAGTGCGACGGCATACGCGGAAAGGTGGATAGTATCACATACCAGAGCACGCAAATCATTACGGGCGACGGATGCGTGATAGCGTTCCTCAACAGCTCGCTCTTCAGCAAGAACTTCAAGAACATCACACGCAACCACTCGTACGAATGGGTGAAGGTGCCGGTGGGTGTGGCATATGGTTCGAACGTGGAAGAGGTGCGACAGATGCTCATCAAAGCGGTGAACAACCTCGAAGAGAAGGCTCCCGACGGAAGAGACATAATCGACACAACACGACCCGTGAGCGTGGTGTTCGACGAGTTCGGAGACAACTCGGTGAACCTATTCGTGACATACTGGGTGCTCGTGGAGGAGAAGTTCACTAAGACCGGTCAGGTGAAGGAGGCTATATACAACACACTCAACGAGCATAACATCGAGATACCGTTCCCACAGAGGGATGTACACATCATTGCACAGTAGACCGTTGTGAGTGGAAAATGTCAAATATGAAAGCGACAGCTATCGTTTTGTACTAAAAAACTAAAAAAGAAAAGTCTATGTGTTGATTATCTCAAGTAAAATGTATAATTTTGCTGACAAATTGTAATCATAGACAAAATTTCATTAATAGAAGATGGACAAAATTGATAATCTTGACAGAAAGATACTTAGTATTCTATCAAAGAACGCCCGAATTCCATTCAAAGATGTAGCAGCAGAGTGTGGCGTATCACGTGCTGCAATCCATCAGCGTGTACAACACCTCATACAGGGTGGCGTAATCGTAGGCAGCGGCTTTGAAGTGAATCCTAAGAGCGTTGGCTATAGCACATGCACATACGTAGGACTCAACCTGGAGCGCGGAAGTATGTACAAGGATGTAGTGAAGCAGTTGCTCGACATTCCGGAAATCGTGGAGTGTCACTACACAACTGGTCCGTACACAATGTTGCTAAAGGTGTATGCTTGCGACAACGAACAGCTCATGGACTTGCTCAATAACAAGATGCAGATGATTCCGGGCGTGGTGTCTACAGAAACACTCATCTCGCTCGACCAAAGCATCAAGCGCGAGATACCGGTGCACATGGGGGAAAAGAACGAGGAATAACACTTCGTTGTTCGACAGAATTAAGAGTAGAAACGTCTCCCACAGAGATTGCATAATACACACAGAGCGTACTGATCAAAGGGTTAGACGTTCGACAGACAATGTATTCTGCGAACTCTGTGGGAATATTTTTATAAGCATGAAATCATCCAACCAAGCATGAAATCATTCAACCTAAACACTCAACTCGCCTACTTCTACGACAATAAGCCACAGACAAGCAGGCGACCAATCATAGGTATCACAACCAACTACGAGGGGGTGGACGCGACGGTGCGCGACCGCTACTATCATCAGATTATAGCAGCAGGAGGTACGCCCGTACTCATTCCGCCAGTGGCTGACCGCAATGTACTGCTCGATACGCTCGAAACGATTGATGCGCTGTTGCTCACGGGTGGTGGCGACTTCAATCCGCTGTGGGCTGGTGAGGAGCCGTCGCCAGCGTTGCATAACATAAACAACGTGCGCGATCTGCCGGAGCTGCTCATAACACGCTTGGCGTTCGACCGACAGATACCGATGTTAGGCATCTGCCGTGGCGTGCAGACTCTTGCAATGGCACTCGGCGGACGTGTACACCAGGACATATCGCACGAGCCTACCAACTATAAACACTCGCAGGATGCCGACCGCTCGGAGCCTACGCACACGGTGGAGATAGAGAAGGGTAGTGTGCTCTATAATATATATAAGGAGGAGAGGATATTCGTCAACTCGTTCCATCACCAAGCCGTGGCTGCACCTGGCGAGCGTTTCAAGATAACGGCGCGAGCGTTAGACGGTGTGGTTGAGGCTATAGAGAGCAGCGAACACAAGGCGGTGCTCGGTGTGCAATGGCACCCGGAGTGGCTCGGCGAGGACGGATTGCCGCTCTTCAAGTGGCTCGTGGAAGAGGGCGACGTGCTGCGACGTGCGAAGCTGTTCCACCAGCGTAACCTCACGCTCGACTCACACTGCGACACGCCGATGTTCTTCCCACAAGGCGTGTGCTTCGAGCAGCGCGACCCTAAAGTGCTATACGACTTGCATAAGATGAACGAGGGCAGAACGGACGCTGTGACAATGGTGGCGTATCTGCCGCAACCGAAGCCAGAGCAGACTTTCGCGGACGTAGCACCGTTCCACGTGGACACACCGAAGGCTTATGCTGACCTTATCTTCGACAAGATTGATGAGATTGTGCTTAGCGATTCGCGCTACATCGCCCTTGCTCGCAACCGTGAGGAATTGCTGCGCAACAAGCGCGAAGGACGAAAATCGCTGATGATCGGTATAGAAAACGGTCTGGCGATAGAGAACGACTTGCGCAACGTGCAGCACTTTGCCGACCGTGGCATCGTCTACATTACTCTGTGTCACAATGGCGACAACCAGATATGCGACTCGGCACGCCACACGCTCAACACTCACGGTGGTGTATCGGCGTTCGGCGCAGAGGTGATATGCGAGATGAACCGCCTGGGAGTGATGGTGGATATGAGTCATGCCGGCGAGAAGTCGTTCTATGATGCACTCGACATTTCGACAAAGCCTATCGTTTGCTCTCATAGTAACTGCAAGGCGTTGTGTGATGTGCCACGCAACCTGACCGACGACCAGATGAGGGAGCTTGCTGCAAAGGGTGGCGTGTGTCAGATAACGATATACAACGGGTTCCTGCGTACTGATGGCAGGGCTTGCATCACTGACGCTATGGAGCATCTTGAGCACGCTATAAGCGTAATGGGTATCGACCACGTTGGACTTGGAACCGACTTCGACGGAGACGGTGGCGTGCCCGGACTTGCCGATGCTTCTGAACTGATAAACTTCACTAAGGAGTTGCTGCGCCGACGCTACTCGGAAGAGGATATGGCGAAGATATGGGGCGGCAACTGGCTCAGAGTGATGGACGAGGTGCAGAGAGGGTGAGATGTTGAGATGGTGAGGTGGTGAAAGGTTGAGGTGGTGAGATGGTGACAATAGTACATATCTCAACACCTCACCATCTCACCACCTCAACCTCATTACACCACCTCCACATGCTGCACATTTACGTCTTCATGCAGGAATATGCGTGCTGTTTCGCGGAAGCGCTCTTCGCTTTCTGTTGTGAAATAGCGGCATGTTCCGCCTTTCGTCAGTTTCTGTTCCATCTCGGGATGGCGATTGAGATAATCGGCTAAGGAGTCGGCTACGTAGGTGCCTTGCGCCATTATGCGCACACCGTCGGGCACGTTCTTCACCACCGAACTCATAAGCAGTGGGTAGTGAGTGCAGCCGAGTATGACAGTATCGATGAGCGAGTCTTTGCGCATGAGCTGATCGATGCGCTTCTTTACGAAGTAGTCGGCACCTGGCGAGTCTGCCTCGCCTGCCTCTACTATCGCCGCCCAAAGCGGACATGCTACTCCCGTAACCTCTACATCGGGGAATAGCTTCTGTATTTCTATCTTATACGAATTGCTTTTGATTGTGCCTTCTGTGGCGAGGATGCCCACGTGGCGTGTCTTTGTGAGGTTGCCAACCTCTTCTGCCGTGGGGCGTATTACGCCAAGTACGCGGCGATTGGGGTCGAGCATGGGCAAGTCGCGCTGCTGGATGCTGCGTAGTGCCTTAGCCGAAGCTGTGTTGCAGCCCAGTATGACGAGGTGGCAGCCCATGCTGAAGAGCTTCAGCACGGCTTGACGCGTGAACTGATAGACCACTTCAAACGAACGCGAACCGTAGGGAGCACGCGCATTGTCGCCAAGATACATATAGTCGTACTGTGGGAGGAGCTGACGGATGCCGTGTAGGATGGTGAGTCCACCGTAGCCAGAGTCGAAAACACCGATAGGACCAGGAGAAGAGGGGAATGGCATATTAATCATTTATTAAGAATTGATTGTAGATAATTGGCTTATAAACAGAAGATTGATAATTGAAACGTATGACCACCACTTGGTTTATGATCGTCTGCATTTTCAATTATCAATCTTCTGTCTTTCTAATATGTAGCAGCTTTTACTACTTTGTGTTTTATGTAGTAGCTCTTACTATTTTGCGTTCAGTGCTTCTTTGACAAACTCTGTTGCGTTCTCGCCCATTTCTGGGTTTACGTAAGGGCAAGCGTTGCCGTCGGTGTTGAGGATGAAGGCATAGCCTTTTGCCTGACCAACCTTTGTGAGTGCCTCGTTGAGCTTCTCCTTGACGGGAGCAAAGGCATCGGTTTCTGCTTGCTGCAACAGACGCTTCGACTCGTTCTTGAAGTTGATGTTCTTCTGCATCATCTCCTGGAGCTCTGCCTGACGCTTGCGCAGAATGGCAGGTACGAGGTCTTTCTGTACTTCGAGGAACTCCTCGTATTTACTGTTGAACTCCTCTTCGGCGCGCTTCAATTCAGCGTCGTACTTCACTCGCAAATCGTCGATGCTACGCTGTGCCAATACATAGTCGGGCATTGATTTGAGAACTTCTTCATAGCTGAAATAGCCGAAGCGTGTCTGAGCGCCTGCTGTGAGCGACAGTACGCCGAGGACGATGAGAAAGAACAATTTCTTCATGTTTATTGCTGCTTTATATTGTTGTTGTTTGAATGGTATAAATCATAGTAGGCATCGTTAGTAATGGCTACTATGATTTATTGTAACGTCTTACTTTGTCTTGTTGAGCTCTGCCTTAACTTCAGCTGTAACGTCCTTGCTGAGTGTCTCGCTGATGTAAGGGATGCCGCTTGTTGTGTCCATGATGTAGACATAGCCACCTGCTTTGCCTACAGCCTTGATTGCTTCAACGAGCTTGTTTGTGATAGGACCAATCTTGTCCTGCTGGAGCTTACCGAGAGCCTGCTGGTTGTCCTGAGCCGACTGCTGTATCTTCTGATACATCTGAGAGAGGCTATCCTCGGTCTCTTTGCGCTTTGTCTCGTTCATTGTAGACTTGTTCTTCTCGTAATCTTCGTACTTGCGCTGCATTTCTTCCTGCATTGCCTTGAGGTCGTTGTCGTACTGCTTTGCCTGTGCTTCTACCTCGCCACGAGCCTTGATGAACTCTGGCATTGAAGCCATGACTTCCTGTGCGTTTACATGACCGAACTTCTGTGCGAATGTTGCCATTGGCATGAACAACATAAGCATTAAAATCAATTTCTTCATTTTTGCTTTTATTTTTTTTGTTATTAATTATTCTCTTTAAGCCGAACTAAGCCTTTCTAAGGCGGCGTTTAAGCCTTTCTAAGCCTCTTTAGGCCTCTTTAAGCCTTGGTGAATCTTGAATTCAAAACTGGATAATTCTTCATCGGCGAAGCCGACAATTCTTGCTCTGGCAAGCGGCAAAGCCGAGCGCAACATTCCTCATTCAACATTCTTTAGTTGGCGTAGCCTAACTTCTGGAGTACTTCGTTGCTGATGTCAGCCTTTGGTGAGCCGTAGATTACGCCAGTGTCGCTTGAGCGGTCGAGTACGAGCGAGTAGCCACGTAGCTCTGCTATCTCCTTGACGGCGGTGTATATCTCCTCCTGAATAGGCGACATAAGACTTTCACGCTTTTTGAAGAGTTCGCCCTCTGGTCCGAAGTACTTGCGTTTGAGGTCGCTGGCATCCTTCTCTTTTTTCATGATTGCCTCTTGGCGAGCTTTCTTTTGCTCCTGCGAGAGGAACACCATCTCGTTCTGATAGTTCTTGTACATTGTGGAAGCCTCGGTGTTGAGAGCTTCCACCTCTGCCTGCCACTTCTTCGACACCTGATTGAGCTGTTCGTTGGCGCGCTCGTAGGCAGGGATGTTCTTCAGAATGTACTCCATGTCGAGGAGTGCGTACTTCTGTGCGTTTGCCGTCAGCGCTGCTGTGAGCGCGAAGAGGCATATAAATATGAACTTCTTCATTGCTTTTGATGTTTTGTTTTTGGGGTTATGAGATTGCGTATCGACCGTTGCGGACGTCTGCGCCGACCGTTGCGGACGTCTGCGCCGACCGATGCGGATGGCTGCGCCGACCGATGCGGATGTCTGCGTCGACCGATGCGTGTCTTAGAATTCCTGACCGAGTATGAAGTGGAACTGCGATCCGCCCTTCTTTCCGAATACCTTGTCGAAGCCGTAAGCCCAGTCGATACCCATGAGACCAACCATCGGCAGGTAGATACGCAGACCGACACCGGCAGAGCGTTTCATGTCGAATGGGTTGAACTTGCGTGTCTCTGTCCATGCGTTACCGCCTTCGATAAATCCGAGACCGTAGATGGTGGTGTTGCCGAGCAGGAACGGGTAGCGCAGCTCGAGTGTCATGCGGTCGTAGGCGTAGCCTTCCTGACCGTAAGGAGTGAGCGATCCGTTCTCGTAACCGCGCAGACCGATAGTCTCTTCGGCGTATGATGTAGAGTAGCCGGTCATACCGTCACCACCCATGTAGTAGGTTTCGAACGGCGACTTCTTCCACTTGTTGAACGAGCCGAGCAAGCCGAACTCGAGTCGAGCCATGAGCACTAAGCACTTCTGTCCGCTTGTGAGGGCGGTGAACATGCGTCCTTTGAACTTCCACTTGTGGTATTCTACCCAACGATACTTCTCCTGCTGCTCGCGGTTGTAGTTAGCCGACTTCGAGTCGTTGGCGAGGTTCTTGTAGTCCTTGCCGTCCCATGCCGACCATGGCGGAGTGATTGTGAGCGATGCCGCGAACTCCGATCCGCGACGTGGGAAGAGCTGGTTGTCGGTAGAGTTGCGCGAGAGCTGTATGCTGAGGTTGAGGTTGTTAGAGTTACCGTTGGTCATGAGGAAGTAGCTCCAGTTCTTCAGCATGTAGCGTGTGTACTGCAACGAGAGCGACAACTGGAAGAAGTCGTCTGGCCAGCGCAGCTGCTTGCCCCATCCGAGCGAGAAGCCGAACAGCTTCACGTACTTGTCGGGGTCGTAGAAGTTCTCGTAGTTGTTGTAGCCGTTATAGTTGCCGTAGCCGTACATATAGTTATAGTAGTTGTTGAAGTAACCACTATTATAGTAGTTGCTCGACACGTCGGTCTGCTTCGAGAAGTAGGCGCCTACCGAGAACTGTATCGGTCGTTTGCCTCCGAACCAGTTGGTAGAGTACGACATGTTGTACGACTGGTAGTATGTACCGTTGGTCTGTGCGCCGATAGAGAGCACTTCGCCGTCGCCTACGGGCAGGAATCCGCGGCGCTCCTTGTTCTTTCCGAAGAGGTTGCGCATAGAGAAGTTGTTGAGCTTCAAGCCGATGCGTCCGATGACGCCGGTCTGTCCCCATCCGAGCGAGAACTCAATCTGGTCGTTCGACTTCTGTACGAGATCCCAGTTGATGTCTACGGTTCCGTTCTCAGGGTCGGGCTTCACGTCGGGGTTTACCTTCTCTGGGTCGAAGTGTCCCATTGACGCAATCTCTCGAGCCGAACGCTGCAGGGCTTCCTTCGAGAAGAGGTCTCCCGGCTTGGTACGCAGTTCGCGGCGCACCACGTTCTCGTACAGACGGTCATTGCCGTTGATGCGTACGTGGTTGATGTGTGCCTGCGGACCCTCGAAGATACGCATCTCGAGGTCGATAGAGTCGCCCACGATGTTCACCTCTGTCGGCTGCAGGTTATAGAAGAGGTATCCGTCGTTCCAGTAGTTGTTGCCCACAGCGTCCTCGTCTTCGGTGAGTCGCTTGTTCATAAGCTTCTGGTTGTAGACGTCGCCCTTCTTCATGCCGAGCACGGCAGCGAGATAATCGGAGCTGTATATCGTGTTGCCCACCCATGTGATGTTGCGCACGTAGTACTTCTTGCCTTCGTCCACCTTCACACGCATGCTGACGTGCTTTTCGTCCACGTTCCACACCGAGTCGCTCACGATGTATGCGTCGCGGTAGCCCAGCTCGTTGTACTTCTCGATGAGCTTCTGCTTGTCGTTCTTCCAACGCTCCGGTGTGTACTTCTTCTTGAACTTCAGGAGCGTAGCCAGTTTGCCTGCCTCGTGAGTCTCCTTGAACACACCTTTCTTTATGATGTTACCCTTTATCTTGCTTGTAGCCAATGCGCTGTTGCCCTCGATGATGATGTCGCGCACCTTCATCTTCTGTTTCTTGTCGATGATGATGTCGAGAATCACCTGGTTCTTGTTAGCCACGTCGTCGCGTTGCACGATCTGTATGTCGGCGTTCTTGAAGCCTTTCTCGTCGAAATAGCGTTTAGCGAGAATCTTCGCACGGTCGATCATGTTAGGTGTTATCTGTGCGCCCTTGAGCAGTCCGAGCTTCTCCTCCATGTCTGTACGCTCCGACTTCTTCAGTCCGACGTAGTTGATGGTAGACACGCGTGGGCGCATCTGCAGGTGTATGTGCAGATAAGCCTTGTCGTTCACGAGCGAGTCGACGGATATAGATACCTCTGAGAAGAGTCCATACTTCCAGTAGTGCTTCACAGCATCTGTGATAGCCTCGCCAGGCAGTTCGATTTGTTGTCCGACGGTGAGTCCGGAGATACCCGTGAGCATGTTGTCCTCGTAGCCTTCGGCTCCTGAAACGGCGAGTCCGCCGAGCGTTACAGTGCGCGGGTTTCCTGCATACGAGATGTCGGGGTATGTAATCTTGTCCTGCGCTTGGGCTGCGAAGCTGCTTGCAAGGATGCAGGCTGTTGTCAACACCTTTATTATATTCATCGTTTTCTTTTGATTGTTCTTTTTCTGATTATTATTGGCTGTTTTCTAAGCCGAACTAAGCCTTTTTAGGCC
>ERZ791840.1197-NODE-1197-length-13554-cov-2.569079_pt1 | contig 13554 bp, 9 predicted proteins | sample MGYA00510291_ERZ791840 | MGnify/ENA primary metagenome ERZ791840 (study PRJEB30046, sample SAMN00715256) | human gut metagenome | study: EMG produced TPA metagenomics assembly of the A metagenome-wide association study of gut microbiota in type 2... | reverse complement strand
TTATAGGTCTGCCGAGCCACTTGGCGAGGTAATAGTTGATGAGTGCACCGAGATCGGCACCGATTGTGGCGAACACCACGACGAGCACAAAGCTCATGCCGCTGTCAGGGTCCATAGCCTTCCATGCTGCCGGCGGAACAACCACCTCGGATGGGAAGGGGATGAACGAACTCTCGATAGCCATAAACAGGGTGACAACCCAATAGTTGAGGTTGTCGAGGATCCAAAGGAAAAGCTCTGCTGTATTCATTTCTTTTTACTTTTTACTCTTTTATTTTTAAAGATATGCTTTTTGTGGGTGCGTGGGTATGGGCAGGATGCCCATATTCTTCTACAGGGTGCGTGGGTATGGCAGGGATGCCATACCCTCCTACTCTTTTACTTTTTCATAGTCGAAGTAATCCTTCGGGTCCATGCCCGTGGGGAAGTATTCGCCGAGCACCTTGCGCGCTTCCGACGGGTTCTGCTGACAGGCTATGTTGAGATACTTCAAGTATTCGTCATGCTTCTGCAGCTGTCGGCAGCACGCAGTCAGATAAGCCGCACCCTCATCGCCTGGATTGTGGTGCGCTTCGTGATAGGTTTTGAACATACGGTAGGCAATGGTGGGGTAGCCACAGTCGTACACCGAGATGGCTATGCGGAAGAATATCTCGTGAGAGAAGTGAGTGGCTTGCAAGGCTTCAACGAAACTCTTTATTGCTTCTTTCACTCTACCATGCTCTAAGAGGATATGACCACGTATTACGTTTATCTCGCTATGGTTGCAATCGGGGTCGTTGTCGGTCTCGGCAAGACATTCGAGTGCCTGTTCTATATGTCCGAGTTGTGAGAGAGTGAATGCACGACATTGGTTCACTTCCGATGTGCTAATATTGTATTTCTTGAAACATTCCAACGCCTTGTTGTACTGCGGCATAGCCTCCTCCGGTCTGCCCATGTTGAGCAGGCAGTTGCCTACGAACATATATGCAGCACCCTCCTCCGGACAGAGTTTGAGGAAACGCTGGTAGTAGTCCATTGCCTCGGTGAAGTTGCCAAGCGAGAACAGACCGTTAGCCTTGTTGAGCAGTGCCTCCTCGTCCTCGGGGTCGATAGCTATGGAGTATTCGCTCGACGTTATCGAGTCGTTGATGCGGTTGCTCATGAGCTGCGTTACGGCGAGTGAGTTCCAGTACTTGCCCGAGTAAGGGTCTTCGTCGAGCAGCTGTTCGAATATCTGTTCGCTCTGCTCGTAGTCGCCCTTTGCGAAAGCAATGCGTGCTTTCACCTCACGATAGTCGAGCAGGTCATCCTCGTCGCTCATGGCAAGCCACTTGGCTGCTATGTCGGGTTGGTTATAATCGATAAAAATAGTAGCTATGTCGAGTACATAGTCGGGCACGTCGTCCTCGTCAATCTGGTGCATCGCATTGTTAAGGAAGTTATCAGCTTCCTCAACATTGCCACGCGTAATCATAATCTCGGCTTGCAGATAAAGACAGTCGAGGTCGAGCTGGTCGGAAATCATGTCAGCGTAGTGTTGCGCTGTGTCGATGTCTTTATTGTCGATAAGAGCTATGCGTCCCTTGAACACCAATGGCATAGCTGCTCCTGGGTGTAGTTGGATGGCATAGTCAAGAACGTCAACAGCTTCCTTTCTCTTGCCACTGTCATAGTAATATTCAGCAATGTCCGACAGCTCGTCGCTGCCGAAGTACTCTGGATGGTCTTCTTGCAGCGACGATTCGTATCGGTGTAGTGTCTCTTGAAATTCGGGACTGTTGAAATAATTCTCTTTTTTCTCCATCAAAGTTTTACTTGTTTTGCTTTGCCCAAGCGTCCTTCAGGCCCACAGTCTTGTTGAACACGGGGTTCTCGGCTGTAGAGTCGAGGTCTGCCATGAAGTAGCCGATGCGCTGGAACTGCAGATACTGTCCCGGCTTGCAGTCGGCAGCGAAGTTCTCTACGTAGCAGTTCTCGATGGTCTTGAGGCTCTCCGGGTTGAGCAGTTCGCGGAAGTCGCGCTCGTCAGCCGACGGGTTCTCAACGCAGAACAGACGGTCGTAAACGCGCACCTGAGCCTTGTGGCAGTGGTCGGCAGATACCCAGTGGAGTGTGCCCTTCACCTTGCGGTTGGCGCCCTCAAGTCCGCTCTTGCTGAGCGGGTCGTACTCGGCCTGAATCTCCACGATGTTGCCCTCGGCATCCTTTGTGCAGCCAGTGCACTTCACGATGTAGGCGTTCTTCAGACGTACCTCCTTGCCCGGAGTCATGCGGAAGAATTTTTTCGGAGCATCCTCCATGAAGTCGTCGCGCTCGATCCAAAGATTGCGCGAGAAGGTGATGGTGTGTGTGCCGTCAGCCTCGTTCTCAGGGTTGTTAATAGCCTCCATCTCCTCAGTCTGACCCTCAGGATAGTTGGTGATGACGAGTTTAACAGGATTGAGCACGGCAGACACGCGCAGCGCACGCTTGTTCAGGTCCTCGCGAACGGCAGCCTCGAGCAGTGCCATGTCGTTGAGAGCGTCAAACTTGGTGTAGCCGATTGAGTCGATGAACTTGCGTACTGACTCGGGCGAGTAGCCACGGCGACGCATACCAGAGAGTGTCGGCATACGCGGGTCGTCCCAACCCGACACGAACTTCTCCTCAACGAGAGCCAGGAGCTTACGCTTCGACATCATTGTGTATGTAAGGTTCAGACGGTTGAACTCGATCTGACGCGGGCGGAAGTCGTGCAGGTTCTCTGTCTCGCCGCGCATCTCCTTCAGATAGTCGATGAACTTGTCGTAGAGTGGGCGATGAGGTACGAACTCGAGTGTACAGATAGAGTGGGTTACACCCTCGAAGAAGTCGCTCTGTCCGTGAGCGAAGTCGTACATCGGATAAGCGTGCCACTTCGTGCCTGTGCGGTGGTGTGGAGTGTGGATGATGCGATAGATGATAGGGTCGCGGAAGTGCATGTTCGGGTTAGCCATGTCGAGCTTTGCACGGAGCACCATGCTGCCCTCTACAGCCTCTGGAGTGTTCATCTCGTTGAACAACTTGAGGCTCTCCTCAACGGGGCGGTCGCGGTAAGGCGAAGCAACGCCCGGAGTGGTAGGTGTGCCCTTCTGCTCAGCAATCTGCTCGGCAGTCTGCTCGTCGATGTAAGCGTGTCCGTTCTGGATCATCCACACGGCGAAGTCCCAAAGCTTCTCGAAATAGTCGGAAGCGTAGTATATGTTACCCCATTTGAAACCGAGCCAAGAGATGTCGTTGAGAATGTTCTCAACGTACTCGTTGTTCTCCTTTGTAGGATTGGTGTCGTCGAAGCGCAGGTTGCACACTCCATTGTACTTTTCTGCCACGCCGAAGTCCATGCAGATAGCCTTAGCGTGTCCGATGTGCAGATAACCATTAGGCTCTGGCGGGAAACGCGTCTGTATGCGTCCGGCGTTCTTGCCCTCAGCGAGGTCCTGCTCAACGAGCTGCTCTACGAAACTCAAATTCTTCTCTTCTACTGTCTTTTCTTCTGTAATTGCCATATATTTAGACTTTTTCTGTTTCTTTCTTTCGTTACATTATGATATAGTATCGTGCAAAGTTACGATTTTTCAGTGATGTGCGCAATTTTATACTATCAATAATTTTTTTATTTCATTCGATTTTGTTACTTTTGCGTTCAGATTAATAATAATCGAAAGTCAATATAAATTAACTTAAACAAATATCAGAGTTATGAAACCAACACTTTTCCTCCTCGCTGCAGGTATGGGAAGCCGTTACGGCGGACTGAAGCAGCTCGACGAGCTCGGTCCTCACGGTGAGACAATCATGGATTACAGTATCTACGACGCAATCAATGCTGGCTTTGGCAAGCTTGTGTTCGTTATCCGTAAGGATTTTGAGGACGACTTCCGTCGCATTGTTCTTTCTAAATATGAAGGCCACATCCCTTGTGAGCTCGTGTTCCAAAGCCTCGACGCACTGCCCGAGGGCTTTACATGTCCTGAGGGTCGCACAAAGCCTTGGGGTACTAACCATGCGCTGATGATGGGTGCAAGCGTTATCAATGAGCCGTTCGCTGTGCTCAACTGCGACGACTTCTACGATCGCGATGCATTCCGTGTAATGGGCAAGTGGCTCAGCGAGTTGCCAGAGGGTTCTACTGGTAAGTATGCTATGGTCGGTTTCCGCGTAGGTAACACTCTTTCTGAGAGTGGCACTGTAAGCCGTGGCGTATGTGAGAACGATGAACATCATCACCTGACATCTGTTGTAGAGCGCACCAAGATTCAGCGCTTCGACGGCGTTGTTAAATATCTTGCTGACGACAACGAAACATGGGTAGAGATTCCTGACACAACACCGGTATCTATGAACTTCTGGGGCTTCACACCTGATTACTTCAAGCACAGTGAGGAGTACTTCAAGGCGTTCCTCTCTGACCCGAAGAACATGGAGAACCTTAAGAGCGAATTCTTCATCCCATTGATGGTAGACAAGCTCATCCACGACGGCACCGCTACTTGCGAGGTGCTCGACACAACATCTAAGTGGTTCGGCGTGACCTATCCGGAGGATCGTCCGGACGTAGTGGCTAAGTTCCAGAAGCTTGCCGACGAGGGTGTTTATCCTGCAAAGATGTTCTAAACTACATCGCAATATTTATTTTCATTATAGCGAGGAGTTGCGCTGAAACCATTCGTTTCGGCGTAGCTCCTCGTTCTTTATTGCTATTTACTCTGTGTTTTTGTTTGCGTTCTCATTAAAAAGTAGTAATTTTGCAGCCGTAAATAAATGTAGCAGTATCGTCTACTATATACATTATATTATATAGAGTGCTTGGTAAACCTCTTAAAAAACAAGATTATGCAGAAAAACAAGAAAACCGTGAGTGTGCTGTTTTTGCTTTTCAGTACGCTTTTCTGCGTTTGTCTTATTACGGCAAACGTGCTTGAGACAAAGCAAATTGCGTTAGGTCCGATTAGTGTAACAGGCGGATTAATCGTCTTCCCCGTTTCGTACATCATCAACGACTGCGTTTGTGAGGTATGGGGCTATGGAAAAACCCGATTGCTGATATGGTTGGGTTTCGCTATGAACTTCATCTTTGTCCTCTTTGGAGCATTGTGCGACATATTGCCCGCTGCACCTTACTGGCATAACGAAGAAGGCTTTCATGCAGTATTCGGTCTTGCGCCACGTATCGCATTCGCATCATTCTTGGCGTTCATCGTCGGTTCGTTCGTCAATGCTTACGTGATGAGTCGCATGAAACTCTCGTCGGGCGGCAAGAACTTCTCGGCTCGCGCCATACTCAGTACGGTGTACGGCGAGGCAGCCGACTCCGTTATCTTCTTCCCATTGGCACTTGGAGGAGTAATCCCGATGAGCGAATTGCCAGTGTTGATGATTTCGCAGGTAGTGCTTAAGACCCTCTACGAGATAATCGTTCTGCCTCTTACCATACGCGTTGTGCGCTGGACAAAGAAGTTTGAGGGCGAGGACAACTTCGACACCAATATGAACTATAGCATCTGGCGAATATTCAATATTTAAGACAACGTTCAGAGGTTAATGTGCTTTAAAATATAGTATATATAAAATGTAGTATATATAATAAGTATATAAATGGCAACAAATTCAGATAATCGCCGCGACGAAGGCTTGCAGGCACTCGGAGCGAAGACAAAGTATCGTGACGACTATGCACCGGAAGTGCTTGAGACATTTGTCAACAAGCATCAGGACAACGACTACTGGGTGCGTTTCAACTGTCCGGAGTTCACATCGCTGTGTCCGATTACCGGTCAGCCCGACTTTGCGGAGATACGCATATCGTATGTGCCGGACGTAAAGATGGTGGAGAGCAAGAGCTTGAAGCTTTACCTTTTCAGCTTCCGTAATCATGGCGACTTCCACGAGGACTGCGTGAACATCATTATGAAAGACCTCGTGAAGCTTATGGATCCTAAGTATATCGAGGTGACTGGTCTCTTCACACCGCGTGGAGGCATTTCTATATGGCCTTATGCCAACTACGGCAAGCCAGGAACAAAGTATGAAAAGCTCGCAGAACGTCGTTTTGAGGAGCACGATTTGCGTGGATAATAACATCGTTAGGTGCAGTTGTGGACAACTGCACCTTTTCTCGTATATAATAACTACCTAAAAATTAATGTAATAAGTATGAAGAAAATCTTTTGTACAGTGATGATGGCACTTGCCATGTCTGCCGGTGTTTCTGCCGAAAATGCTGCTAACAGCACAGCCGGAACCGCTGCCGACAAGGCTGCTGTGAACAAGTATGTGCCAACAGAAGGCAACCTCGCAGCACGCTCTCATTTCCAAGACTCTAAGTTTGGCATCTTCCTCCATTGGGGACTTTACAGTATGCTCGCCACCGGCGAGTGGACAATGACAAACAACAATCTTAACTACAAGGAGTACGCCAAGCTTGCCGGTGGTTTCTATCCCTCAAAGTTCAGTGCACGCGAGTGGGTGTCAGCAATCAAGGCTTCCGGTGCAAAGTATATCTGCTTCACAACACGCCACCACGAGGGCTTCTCAATGTTCCATACGAAATATTCAGACTATAACATCGTTGACGCTTCGCCCTTCAAGCGCGACGTAGTGAAGGAACTTGCCGACGAGTGTCATCGTCAGGGCATCGGTTTGCACTTCTACTACTCGCACATCGACTGGGGACGCGAGGACGCACCGCTCGGACGCACCGGTCTTGGCACTGGTCGCCCGAAAGAGGCGCAGAACTGGGACAGCTACTATCAGTTCATGAACAATCAGCTCACAGAGTTGCTCACCAACTATGGCGAGGTGAACGCTATCTGGTTCGACGGCTGGTGGGATCAGGATATCAATCCGTCGTTCGACTGGCGCTTGCCCGAGCAGTATGCGCTCATACATAAGCTGCAGCCCTCTTGCCTTATCGGCAATAACCACCACTCTCAGCCGTTCGACGGCGAGGACTTCCAGATGTTCGAACGCGACCTTCCAGGCGAGAATACTGCCGGTCTGTCGGGTCAGGCAATCAGCAAACTTCCGCTTGAGACCTGCGAGACCATGAACGGCATGTGGGGCTACAAGATTACTGACCAGAACTATAAATCTACCAAGACTCTCATTCATTATCTCGTGAACGCTGCCGGACGCAACGCCAATCTGCTTATGAACATCGGTCCGCAGCCAGACGGTTGTCTGCCTGAGGTTGCTGTGCAGCGCCTGAAAGAGATGGGCGAGTGGATGAAGGTTTATGGCGAGACAATCTACGGCACACGTGGCGGACTCGTTGCTCCGCATGATTGGGGTGTGACAACACAGAAGGACAACCGTCTCTTTGTGCATATTCTCAATCTGCAGGACCGCTCACTCTTCCTGCCTATCGGCTCGAAGAAGATTCGCAAGGCTGTCGACTTCGCCACACGCAAGGCTGTGAAGACACAGAAATGCGACGGTGGCGTGCTGATTTCTCTCGACGAAGTGCCCACAGATGTTGACAAAGTAATAGAAATTCAGCTCTAATATTTACTAAAAAAGCGTTGATATTACTGAGTAATTGAATTTTTTTCTCTAATTTTGCATATTTGAAGAGGTGTGCAGTGGCTTAAAGTCACGCTATCTCTTCAAATTGCGTTATACGAACAATAAAAAATCAACTAATAGAGATGAAAAAGAAAATCCAGTTCAGTCTCGTTTATCGAGATATGTGGCAGTCTTCTGGCAAGTTCCAGCCACGCAAAGACCAGTTGGAGCGCATTGCTCCCGTGATTATCGATATGGGTTGCTTTGCCCGTGTTGAGACCAACGGCGGAGCTTTCGAGCAGGTGAACCTTCTCGCAGGCGAGAATCCAAACGATGCAGTACGCGCTTTCTGCAAGCCTTTCAATGAGGTAGGTATCAAGACCCACATGCTCGACCGTGGTCTTAACGCTCTGCGTATGTACCCCGTGCCTGACGACGTTCGCGCCCTCATGTACAAGGTGAAGGCAAAGCAGGGTACAAACATCACACGTATCTTCGATGGTCTGAACGACGTTCGCAATATCATTCCGAGCATCAAGTGGGCAAAGGAAGGCGGCATGACTCCGCAGTGTGCTCTCTGCATCACCAACTCTCCGGTTCACACTCTGGAGTACTACATGAACATTGCCGACCAGCTCATCGCTGCCGGTGCAGAGGAAATCTGCTTGAAGGATATGGCTGGTATCGGTCAGCCTGCATTCCTCGGCAAACTCACAAAGATGATCAAGGACAAGTATCCTGAAATCATCATCCAGTATCACGGTCACTCAGGTCCTGGTCTCTCAATGGCTTCAATCCTTGAGGTTTGCCAGAACGGTGCCGACATCATCGATACAGCTATCGAGCCGTTGTCATGGGGTAAGGTGCATCCGGACGTTATCTCTGTTATCAGCATGTTGAAGAATGAAGGCTTCGACGTTCCCGAAATCAACATGAGCGCATACATGAAGGCTCGCGCCATGACCCAGGAGTTCATTGACGAGTGGCTCGGCTACTTCATCAACCCTGGCAACAAGATCATGTCTTCGCTCCTCCTCGGTTGCGGTCTGCCTGGCGGTATGATGGGTTCAATGATGGCTGACCTCGGCGGTATGCGCACCACTATTAATAATGTGCGCAAGAAGAACGGTCTTGACGAACTTTCCATGGACGACCTCCTCATCAAGCTCTTCGACGAGGTTGAATACGTATGGCCACGCGTAGGCTTCCCACCACTCGTAACCCCATTCTCACAGTATGTCAAGAACATCGCCCTGATGAACCTTCTCACCATGGCACAGGGCAAGGGCCGCTTCGTGATGATGGACGACTCTATGTGGGGTATGATTCTCGGCAAGTCGGGTAAGATTCCTGGAACTATCGATCCGGAGCTTGTTGAACTTGCAAAGAAGCAGGGCCGTGAGTTCACAGACGTTGACGCTCACACACTTCTCACAGACGCTCTCGACGACTTCCGCAAGGAGATGGCAGAGAACGGATGGGAGTGCGGTCAGGACGACGAAGAGCTTTTCGAGCTCGCTATGCACCCCGAGCAGTACCGCAACTACAAGAGCGGTCAGGCTAAGAAGAACTTCCTCGCCGATCTCCAGAAGCTCAAGGACGCCAAGCTCGGTGCTAACCTCTCTCCCGAGCAGCTCAGCGCTTACAAGCACGCTAAGGCAGACGCTGTTGTTGCTCCGGTTAAGGGTGACATCTTCTGGGAGTTCTCAGGCGAGGGCGAGTGCGCACCTACTGTAGAGCCGTTCATCGGCAAGGAGTACAAGGAGGGCGATGTGCTCTGCTACATCCAGGCTCCTTGGGGCGAGTTTGTAGAGGTGCCGGCTGCTCTTGGCGGCAAGCTCGTTGAGATCAACGCAAAGCGTGGCTCAAAGGTACAGAAGGGCGACGTGATTGCATACATCGAGCGCGAGCACGAGTAAAAATATATGTATAAGCAAATAATCGACAAATACTACGTAGGATGTGATGCGTTGCGTCATATCCTACTCACTCATAGCCAATCTGTAGCGCAACGTGCGCTGCAGATTGCTTCGTTACATCCCGAACTACATATCGACTGCGACTTTGTAGAGCAGGCTGCGATGCTTCACGACATCGGAATCATCCGCGTGGATGCTCCAGGCATAGAGTGTCACGGCACGGAGCCGTACATACGTCATGGTGTCTGTGGTGCTGAAATGCTGCGCAGCGAGAGATTGCCCGAGCGTTACGCCCGTGTCTGCGAGCGTCATACCGGCGCCGGACTGACCCTCGACGACATCGTTTCGCAAGATCTGCCATTGCCACATCACGACTTGCAGCCCGAAACAATAGAGGAGAAACTTATCTGTTATGCCGATAAGTTCTACTCGAAGACACATCTCGACCGCGAGAAGACCATTGAACAGGCAGAACGTTCGCTCGCCAAGTTCGGTGGCGACACATTGGCACGGTTCCGCAAGATGAAGGAACTCTTTGAGCCAGAGAAGTAAACAACAAGAACCAACATTATTCAAATTGAGAACAAAGACAGCTATAGCCCTATTGCTTTGCGCCATCATGTTTGTGATGGCAAGTGCTGACGCACCCTCGAAGCAACGCAAGAAGAGAGAGAAAGTTCTTCGCGACTCAATAGAGATAAGTGATATTGCGGATACCATTTTGCGCGATTCGTTGTTGTCGGCTAACGACACCATGCTTACTCTTACTGTTGACACAACGCTCGCATTAGGCGTTGACACAACCAAGATGGACTCTCTGCAACTCGCTATCTACCACCACAATAAGGCTATCGACGACTCCATACGCCTCGACTCAATCAACCGCCAACGTGCGGGAGGCATCAACTCTCCAGTAAACTATTCGGCAAACGACTCTCTCGTGTACGACGCCGTCACGAAGACTGCACGTCTTTATGGCAGCTCCACCGTGAAATACGAGAATATGGACCTTGCTGCCGAGCGCATACATATGAGCATCGACTCATCCTTGGTACACGCTACCGGAGCCAAGGACAAGGCTGACACCACCGGCATGACACTCTTCGGCACACCAGTGTTCTCCATGGGCTCTGACAAGTACGAGAGCGACACCATGGCGTTCAACTTCAAGACAAAGAAAGGTCTTATCAGCAACGTGTACACACAGCAGGAGGACGGCTTCTTGCGTAGCGAGATATCAAAGCGCAGTCCGAACGGCGACATCTTCCTTCAGCACGGTCGCTATACCACTTGCGATGCCGAGCACCCCGACTTCTATATAGCTCTTTCGCGTGCAAAAGTACGCCCTGGTAAGGAGGTCGTGTTCGGACCGGCTTATCTCGTGGTTGCCGATGTGCCTCTGCCGTTTGCCATTCCTTACGGCTTCTTCCCGTTCACCAAGAGCTATTCGAGCGGCTTCATCATGCCTACATACGGCGACGAGAGCAACCGCGGCTTCTATCTGCGCGACGGCGGCTACTACTTTGCCATCAGCGACAAAATGGACCTCAAGCTCCTCGGCGAAATATACACAAAGGGCTCGTGGGGACTCTCGGCTGCCATGAACTACACCAAGCGCTATCGCTTCAGCGGCAGCTTCTATGCAAGTTTTCAGAACACACAGACCGGCGACAAGGGAATGCCCGATTTCACCCGTCAGAAAAGCTTCAAGATACAGTGGAGCCACCGCCAGGATCAGAAGGCAAACCCTTACAGCTCGCTCTCAGCCAGCGTCAACTTCGCTACGTCGAGCTACGAGCGCAACAACCTCAGCTCGCTTTATAATCCGCAGACCCTCACCCAGTCTACACGCACATCATCCGTGTCGTGGAGCACTACGTTCTCGAGTATCGGTTTGTCGCTCAGCTCTACAGCCAACCTCTCGCAGAACATGCGCGACTCGTCGATAGCGATGACATTGCCCGACCTCAACATCTCGCTCTCGCGTTTCTACCCGTTCAAGCGTAAACACGCTGCCGGCGACGAGCGCTGGTACGAGAAAATCTCGATGTCGTACACGGGTCACATCTCCAACAGCATCAACACCAAGGAGGACAAGCTGCTGCATTCCAACCTCATAAAAGACTGGCGCAACGGCTGGAACCACTCGATACCTATCAGTGGCAACTTCACGCTGTTCAACTATATCAACATTTCGCCGTCGTTCAACTTCCAGGACCGCATGTACACGCACAAGGTGATGCGCTCGTGGGATGCTGCTGCGCAGCGCGAGGTGTGCGACACTATATACGGTTTCAACAACGTGTACAACTATAGTATGTCTATCGGTGCGTCGACGAAGCTTTATGGTTTTTATATGCCGAGCCGTAAGATATTCGGCGATAAGATTCAGGCTATTCGCCACGTGCTTACTCCGTCTGTGAGCTTCAGTTATGCGCCCGATTTCAGTGCGTCGCGCTATGGCTACTACAAAACTTATCAGCGTACCAATGCTGACGGTTCGGTGGACTTGGTGGAGTACTCGCCTTATAAGGATCAGCTCTTCGGGGTGCCGGGCAAAGGCAAGACGGGCAACATCGCGTTCGACCTCTCAAACAACGTGGAGATGAAGGTGAAGAGCAGCAAGGACTCAACGGGTTTCAAGAAGCTTAGTATTATCGACGAACTCGGTCTGTCGATGAGCTACAATATGGCTGCCAAAGAAAAACCGCTTTCCGACCTCACCATGCGCATCCGCTTGAAGTGGTGGAAGAACTACACGTTCAACATGACCGCCGTCTTTGCGTCGTATGCTTACGAGCTTGACAAGAACGGTCGTCCTTACGTGGGTAATCATACGCTCTGGGGCATGGGCAAGTTCGGACGCTTCCAGGGTACGTCGCAGAATTTCTCGTTCACGCTCACGCCCGACAAACTTAAGAAATGGTTCGGCGGTGGCGACGACAAGGAGCGCAAGAAGCGTAACGGAAAGGACGAGGAGGACGGTATTGACACCGACGTGGAGTCGAACGTGGACGACACGATGGTGAACGCCCAGCGTGGCACGCGCAAGAAGAGTGGGGGTGGCAAGGCTGAAACGGATGCTGACGGCTACATGCGCTTCAACATGCCCTGGTCGCTCACGTTCGGTTATGGCATCACGATGCGTGAGAACACCGGCGGCAAGTTCAACACCAAGACGATGCGCTATCCGTACAAGTTCTCGCAGAACCTCAACGTGAGTGGTAACTTGCGGCTTAGTGACGGCTGGAACATCTCGTTCTCGAGCGGTTACGACTTCGACCAGAACAAGCTCTCGATGACCACGGCTTCGCTGCAGCGCGACCTGCATTGCTTCAACATGGCGTGCTCCGTAGTGCTTGCTCCGTACACGAGCTACAACTTCTCGTTCCGTTGTAACGCTGCTACGCTTACGGATGCGCTCAAGTATGACAAGCGTTCGGGATACAGCAACGCCGTTCAGTGGTACTAAAAGAGTGGTGAGGATGTTCTTGCTCTGGCAAGCGGCAGAGCCGAGCGGAGAGGGTGAATAAAGAATAGAAGCGTATGGATTCATTATTTCTACTTCAGTTTGCATGTTTCATATTCATGCTTATCAACGGGCTGTTTGTGGGGCTCTCTCATCTGCATGTAAGATGGGAGAACAAGCGGTATGAGCGTTCACGATGGATGATTGTTGTCGCCTTAATAGGACTGGCGATACAATATGCGGTGCAGATGGTTTTTGGATTCCGTGCTGCTGACGACAGTCTTGGGGCGGTCATCAACATTCTCGTCTATACGCCCTGCTTCTCGCTTATCTCTTTAGGTATCTACAACATAGAGACCACACGTTCCAACCTCAGAAAGATGATACTGATGTGTAGTGGCATTTATGCTGCCATCATTGTGGTCTTTTGTGTGGGTATCAGTTTCCATCATAGTCTGTATATCAGAGAGGGGCTTTATGTGATGCTTGCGTTGTTTTGCCTAAGTGTTTTATATTGCATATACATGATTATTCAGGAGATGATTAGGCGTAAGAATATGTTGGAGACAAAGGCTGCAACGGATATGTTGCCTTACGTGAGATATTCGCGTGCAAGTGTAATCATTCTCTGGCTCGCAGTTCTCGCTATGCCGATTGCCA
>ERZ791840.1179-NODE-1179-length-13709-cov-4.613373_pt1 | contig 13709 bp, 10 predicted proteins | sample MGYA00510291_ERZ791840 | MGnify/ENA primary metagenome ERZ791840 (study PRJEB30046, sample SAMN00715256) | human gut metagenome | study: EMG produced TPA metagenomics assembly of the A metagenome-wide association study of gut microbiota in type 2... | reverse complement strand
ATGGTAAAGCGATAGCCGCAACTTCCCGTCGCATCATGCATGGTGGGAAAAGCGGTCACTTCCATCGTGTCCATATGTACCGTTTCGGAAAAGCCGATTTCCCGAAATTCCGCATCTCCGGGCATTTTTTCAATCCCTTTTAAAGCGGCAATGGTATCGGCCGTCGCATATACCGGGACCGGATATTTCCCCAGAAACACCCGCAGCCCGGCAATATGATCGGTGTGGGCATGGGTAATGCACACAGCCTGTACCGCTTCCGGCGAAATGTCATGCGCTTCTAAGGCACGCAGCAGCTTCCGGCAGGAAACCCCAGCATCCACCAGCACGCCGCCGGATGGGTTCCCAAGGAAGGATGCGTTTCCCTTGCTGGAACTGAACAGAGAATAAAATTTGGACAATTTCCAATCTCCTTTCCAAAACAGCAGATGGAGAGTACCTGTCTCCTGCCGCCGTTTTTTCCATAACAAAAGCCGTCAACCAGGCTGACGGCTTTTTCTTCATTCTGCAAATCTGCTTACAGTGCTTCTTTCAGTTCTGCCTGCGCAGCCGGGAAAGATACCTTCTGAATATCTGCACCAATCTCCCGGAGCTTTGCGTCCAGGTTTGCATAACCACGCTCAATGTGGTAAATATCCTCGATTTCTGTAATGCCGTGAGCCGCCAGTCCTGCAATAATCAAAGCAGCACCTGCACGAAGGTCACACGCCTTTACCGGTGCGCCGGTCAGCTTTCCGGTGCCTTCTACCACTGCGACCTTTCCGTCTACAGAGATATCTGCGCCCATGCGCCGCAGCTCATCCACATAGCGGAAGCGCTGTTCCCAGACACCTTCTGTAATGATGCTGGTTCCTTCTGCCAGCGTCAGCAGCGTGGTAATCTGAGGCTGCATATCGGTAGGGAATCCAGGATGCGGCATAGTCTTTACGTTGGTGCGCACCAACGGGCCGTCTACCCACACGCGGACACTGTCGTCAAACTCTTCGATATTGACACCGATTTTCCGGAGCTTGCTTGTAATCGGCTCCAGATGCTTCGGGATCACATTCTTCACCAGAACGTCACCACGGGTAGCAGCTGCAGCAATCATAAATGTGCCAGCTTCAATCTGATCCGGAATGACGCTGTACACTGCACCATGCAGATGATCTACGCCGCGAATCTTAATGACATCCGTTCCGGCACCCATGATATCGGCACCCATAGAGTTCAGGAAGTTTGCAAGATCTACAATGTGGGGTTCCTTTGCAGCATTTTCGATGATGGTCAGGCCCTTTGCCCGAACCGCAGCCAGCATGGCATTCATCGTAGCGCCAACGGAAACAACGTCTAAGTAAATCTGTCCGCCGACCAACTGATCTGCCACCAGATCTACCATACCATGATCAATGCTGCATGTTGCACCCAGTGCAGAAAACGCCTTGAGGTGCTGATCAATCGGGCGATCGCCTAACGGGCATCCACCAGGCATGGAAACGCGTGCCTTTCCGTACCGGCCCAGCAGCGCACCCAGGAAGTAATAGGAAGCGCGCATTTTTCTGGCGCTTTCATACGGTACGCAGTAATTGGTGAGTCCGGCAGCGGAAATGCGGACGGTTGTTTTATTCAAATATTCGACTTGTGCTCCCATCTCGTAGAGAATCCGCAGACTGATGGAAACATCACTGATATCCGGAACGTTTTCCAGAATACAAGGTTCATCGCTGAGCAAAATTGCCGGTATCAGGGCGACCGCAGCATTTTTTGCTCCGCTGACCTCTATTTCGCCGGCGAGCCGATGGCCGCCGTGAATGACAAACTTATCCAACTTCGTCTCTCCTTTGTCTGTGCGCCGCCGGCCGTTCTGCCGGATATCGGGAAAGGTACCAACAATCCGCGGACAGCTGCGTACCGGGACTTTTCATTTTTCCGCAGATGCCGGATTCCGGATGCTGCGGCGGCAGAGCGCGGTGCTCCGGCCGTCCCGTGACTTTTTTTACGAGGGCGCATTCCGGACTGATATCGCCGGAAGCGCCAAAAAACAGCCGCAAAAAGCCGTACAGCAGAGTGCTGTACCAGTGTTATTTTGCATGCTATCTTTATTATTATACACGAACTTTCCCAGTTTGTAAAGTAAAAAACATGAATTTTCGTGGCTATTTGGCAACCTTACCGGAAATCGCTTTTATTCCTGTCTAGGCTTTGTATGCATTTCATAAAATTTATCATGGATGCACTCAATTTTTTCCAGATGTAAAATCCTGATAGGTTCCGATTTCAATTTTCAGAATCTGAATGTCATTTTCTGGCGGCGTAAAGCCCTCTTCGCCGGAGGCGGTCTTTGTTTTCGCCCTGGTAATGGCATCAATGGTTGCAAAGCTTTCGTCACCGTAAGCCTGTGCAAACACGGTCATCTGCTGGGAATAATTCGGCACGCCGCCCTGCTTCAAAAAGGCCGCATTGATCTCCTCGGCATCATCAGAAACGGACTCCAGCTCCTTCTTGGCACTCTCGTCAAAGGTAATCGAGTTGCACACCAGGAAACGTGAGCCGCAGTAATAGGTCATCTGACCGGTAAGGCGATTCCAGAGATTTCCCTCCTTGGAAGTGCCCGGCACGCAGAATGCTCCCCGAAGCGGCCAGAGGTCTGCGCTGGTTTCCCGTTCCACATGCTCATATTTCTCTGCCGCATCCGCATCCACCACGCCGTCTGCCTTTTTGGTGCCGGCTTCAAAGTACACGCCGCCCTCCACAGAGAATACATAGGTATTGTCATAATAGCCGGATTCCGCCAGCTGGGTAAACTGTTCCACGTACTTCGGTGCCTGCTCCGGGTAGAGTTCTGCCACAATATTCCCTTCCGTGGTCTGAATCCGCATAGCAGGTGCATCATCCTCCGGTTCATCCAGCTGTACCAGATTGGCATCCCCTATATTCACATAGGTTTTGCTCTGCTGGTTCAGATAAGTGGTGCATGAAAATACGCCGAAGCAGAGAATGCACATAATCACCATTACCAGAAAAATCCGTGTAATCCCTTTTTTATGATCCTTAAACGCCATAATACTCCTTTATGATTCGATTTTGGTAATCTCTGTTCCCTGCCGGGTTTCCCGTACAGTATAGCCCAGGGCAACGATTGCATCCCGAAGCCGGTCAGCCTCTGCAAAATCCTTTGCCTTTCTCGCGGCCTTCCGCTGTTCCACCAGTGCCGTTACCTCTGCCGGAATAGCGTCTGCCTGCTTCCGGTTGTACAGCAGTCCCATGACACCGGTCAGCTCGTCAAACAGCTTTGCGCCGGCTTCCAGCTGCTCCTTAGAAGTAGAAGCGTCTGCACTCATCCGATTCAGATCCCGCACCAGTTCAAAGATGGCAGTCATGCCGTCTGCGGTGTTGAGGTCGTCATCCATGGCAGTAACAAACTGTTCCTTCCGCTTCCGGAAGGTTTCTTCTGCCTCCGGTGCAATGCTGCCAGACTTTGCCGCAGCAATGGCGCGATCCAGTGTATCCCGGCAAACATAGAGCCGTTCCAGAGAGGCCTTGCAGGCATCCAGCAGATCCTTGCAGTAATTGATGGGGCTGCGGTAATGTGCCTGCACCATCATATAGCGAATGACTTCATAGCCGTACTGCTCGGCCACTTCCCGTACTGTGAAGAAGTTGCCCAGAGATTTGGACATCTTCTTGTTGTCAATGTTGATATAGCCATTGTGCATCCAGTAGTGGGCAAACGGCTTTCCGGTAGCGGCTTCACTCTGGGCAATTTCGTTTTCATGGTGAGGAAAGATCAGATCCTGACCGCCGCAGTGCAGATCAAAGGTATCTCCCAGATAGTGGCAGGACATTGCGGAGCACTCAATGTGCCAGCCGGGACGGCCTTTTCCCCAGGGAGAATCCCAATAGGGTTCGCCGGGCTTGGCTGCCTTCCACACGGCAAAGTCCAGGGGTGCTTCCTTGCCGTCATTGATATCGATTCTGGCGCCTGCCTGCAATTCCTCAATGGGCTGGCCGGACAGCTTTCCGTATTCCGGGAAAGAGGCGGTACGGAAGTAAACGTCTCCATTTTCCGCAGCATATGCGTGACCGGATGCCACCAGCTTTTTCACCAGATCCAGAATCAGCTCCATGCAGTTGGTAACAGTAGGATGCACATCCGCGTCCATAACATTCAGGCCGTGAGCATCTGTCTTGTATTCTGCGATATAACGCTTGGCAATTTCAGCGGCTGTCGTGCCCTCTTCATTGGCTTTTTTGATGATCTTGTCGTCTACATCCGTAAAATTCTGCACATAGGTGACGGTATAGCCCCGGTATTTCAAATAGCGGCGCAGGACATCAAATGCACAGATCGGCCGTGCGTTTCCGATATGAATATAGTTGTACACCGTGGGGCCGCAGGCATAAATTCCTACATGCCCGGCTTCCATGGGAATCAGTTCTTCTTTTTTTCGTGTCAGCGTGTTATAAATCTGCATGACTATTCCACTCCTTTTTTATTCTGCGTTTCTGTTTTCTCCGGATTCCGGCACAAACAAAAACTGTCGGAATTCTTCCATAGACGGAAAAATTTGTTCTGTCAGCTGTTCCATTTCCGGGGTAGACGGCAGAAGATCCGGAATCATCACCGGATGCAGTCCGGCGCTGTGTGCACTGCGGATGCCGTTATAGGAATCCTCCACCGCATAGGCCTCTGCCGGCGGCACGTGCAGCATTTCACAGGCTTTCCTGTAAATTTCCGGATCCGGCTTGCTGCGGCGCACCATATCGCCGCCTACAATCTGGTCAAACATCTGTTCCAATCCAAACCGCTGCATCTCCTCGCGGACAACTGCTGTCCTGGTAGAGGAAGCAATGGCTGTCTTCCAGCCGTTTTGACGCAGTGTTTCCAGCATTTCCCGAACGCCCGGCTTCAATTGCAGCTTCCCGGCCTTCACCTGTTCCCAATACCGGGCAGACATTTCCTGCTTTAAGGTATCATAGGGGAAGTTTGCGCCGTATTTTTCCAGAAACATCTGCCGGGTCAGATCTGCATTGATACCCAGACACTGGTGACAGATTTCCCGTATTTCCGGGATACCGTGCACCTGAGCCGTCTGCTCCCAGCACTGAATTACCAGTGCCTCGGAATCAAACAGCACGCCGTCCATATCGAATACCACGCATTGTATCATGCGTCTGCCTCCTTTTTTTGCCCTTCCAGTTTAGACATCTCTGTCCGCAGACAGGTCACTGCGGATTTCAGCATTGTAATGTCTTCCATAGTCAGATCCGGGATGTGAATCTGATCCAGATCCTGCTCCACCTTCTGGCCTGCCATACGGGCAATCCGCGCCGGAACACCAACAGCGGTACAGTTATCCGGAATATCCTTCAGTACTACGGCATTTGCCGCAACCTTTACATGATTTCCGATATTGATCGGCCCCAGCACCTTGGCACCGGCACCCACCATGACATTATCTCCCAGGGTAGGATGCCGCTTACCCTTATCCTTTCCGGTTCCGCCCAGGGTAACACCCTGATACAGCAGGCAGTTGTCACCGATCACTGTGGTTTCACCAATTACAACACCCATTCCGTGATCAATAAACAAGCCCTTTCCGATCTGCGCGCCGGGATGGATTTCAATTCCGGTTTTATGGCGCGCGCGCTGTGAAATGATCCGGGCAATGGTGTACCACTTATGCTGATAGAACCAATGTGCCCGGCGATAGCTGCGCACCGCTTTCAGCCCGGAATATGTGAGCAGAATTTCAAAGCTGCTCCGGGCCGCCGGATCCTTTTCCTTTACAATTGCAATATCTTCTCGAAGCTGTCGAAATAGCATCTTTGTGATTGTCACCTCCGACACAATAAAAAGCTGTTCTCCTCTTTTTTCGGGGAGAACCACACCTCAGAACCTGTATGCATACAGATTCTGTTTTTTCTATGGTCTGTTCCGTGGCTGTATCGGGAAATGGAGAAAAGCTTAGTTTTCCTGCAAAAAAGCCGCCCCTGCAAATATCTTTTTCGACATCCACAGAGGCGGCAGAAATACTACCACGGTTCCACTCTGATTTTCAGGCAACAAAAATGCCTGCTCTCAAAGGCACCGTAACGAGGTGCAGTACGGATACAGATACTGAGCCGGAGCCGTTCCCCATATCAACGGGAATCCCCTTTTGTCAAGGAAGATTCTGTCGCAGTTGCACTTCATCTGACCGTCCTGACATCGTCCCACCGCCCCGATGCTCTCTGGACAGGACACAAAGACAGACTACTCTCACTGCTGCGTTGTTCTGTTTTTTCCAAAACAGCAAGCCGAATGCCAATTCTGCAAACCCGGTTGCTTCCTCTTTATTATATGCGATTTTTCCCGGTTTGTCAATAAGCAACTTGCACCAATCACACTGCTTCAATTTTCTTTTTCAAAGCATCCCGCCCAAAAGGGGGGGCGCGGACGGCAAGGTCACTGACATCCATTCATTTTAAAAACGGACGCGATCTCACGCATTCTGCTGCATACCAGTATACAGCATATAGTAGCGTCCCTTTTCCGCCATGAGCTTTTCATGGTTGCCGCGCTCAATGATTCTGCCGTGATCCAGCACCATAATCACATCTGCATTCTGGATTGTGGAAAGGCGGTGGGCAATGACAAATACAGTTCTGCCGTGCATCAGTGCATCCATTCCGGCCTGAACAATCCGCTCCGTCCGGGTATCAATGGAAGAAGTGGCTTCGTCCAAAATCATAACCGGCGGATCTGCCACTGCTGCTCTTGCAATGGAAAGCAGCTGGCGCTGTCCCTGCGACAGGCCGGAGCCGTCCCCGGAGAGAACCGTCTGATACCCATTCGGCAGCAGCATAATAAAGTGGTGGGCATTGGCACGCTTCGCAGCCGCAATGCATTCCTCATCCGTGGCATCCAGTCTGCCGTAGCGGATGTTGTCCATTACTGTTCCGGTAAACAGGTTCACATCCTGTAGCACAATGCCCAGAGAGCGCCGCAAATCCGGCTTTTTGATCTTGTTGATATTGATGCCGTCATAGCGGATTTTGCCGTCTGCCAGATCATAAAAACGGTTGATCAGGTTGGTAATGGTAGTCTTTCCGGCACCGGTTGCACCCACAAAGGCCACCTTTTCTCCCGGCTTTGCGTACAGGCTCACATCATGGAGCACAATCTTTTCCGGCACATAGCCGAAGTCCACGTCAAAGAACTGCACATCTCCGGCCATACGGGTATAGGTCACAGTTCCGTCTGCATGGGGATGCTTCCATGCCCAAATGCCAGTACGGTGATCCGTTTCTGTGAGTACGCCGTCTTTTTCTTCCGCGTCCACTAGTGTAACATAGCCTTCATCTGTCTCCGGCGCTTCGTCCAGAAGATCAAAGATACGTCCTGCACCGGCCAGCGCCATTACAATTGCACTGGCCTGCTGAGAAATCTGGCTGATGGGCATGGTAAAGCTCCGGCTCAGCTGCAAAAAGGCCGCAATGGCACCCAATGTCAGGCCGCCAACGCCGTGAAATGCCAGTGCACCACCCAGCATTGCCAGCAGGACATACTGCACATAGCCCAGATTGTTCATGATCGGCATCAGGATATTAGCAAAGCTGTTTGCCCAGGCCGCATTCTGGAACAAGGCATTGTTGTGCTTATCAAAGCCCTCCTTTGTCTCCTCCTCATGGCAGAATACCTTAATTACCTTTTGGCCATGAATCATCTCTTCGATATAGCCGTTGACAGCACCGATGGAGTTCTGCTGCTTTATAAAAAATGCGCCGCTCTTGCCGCCCACAAACTTGGTAATCAGCATCATCAGTGCCACAAAGACCAGCACAAACAGCGTCAGCCAGATGCTCAGCCGCACCATCGCCACAAACACTGCAATGACCGTGACAATCGAAGAAAAGATCTGCGGCACGCTCTGTGCCAGCATCTGCCGGAGCGTATCGGTGTCATTGGTGTACAGGCTCATCACGTCGCCGCTGGCGTGGGTGTCGAAAAAGCGAATGGGCAGTGTCTGCATGTGGGAGAACATCTGATCCCGGATGGTTTTCAGAATGCCCTGTGCCACAACTACCATGAGCCGGTTATAGAACAGTGTCCCCAGGATGCCGGCAGCATACAAAACGCCCAGTTTGATCAGCGCAGATGCCAGACCGGAAAAGTCCCGGCTCCCGTTTAACAGCATGGGAGAAATATAATCATCGATTAAGGTTTGCAAAAATGTGGAACCAGCCACGCCGGCCACAGCACTCACCAGAATGCAGATCAGTACCAGAATCAGCTGAAGCCAATACTTTTTCATATAAGAAAGCAGCCGCCGAAAGCTTTTTCCGGCTCCCTTTGTCGCACCAGGCATCATAACGCCCCGCGGCGGCCCTCCCTGTGGTTTTTGACTCATTGCGGAACACTTCCTTTCTGCTGCGATTCATAGACTTCCCGATAGATGGCATTGGTCTCCAGCAATTCTGCGTGGGTACCAATCCCGTCAATCCGCCCCTCATCCAACACAATAATCTGATCTGCGTCCATGAGCGAGGTAACACGCTGGGCAATGATCAGCTTTGTGGTATCCGGGATTTCATCCCGGAGCGCCTGACGAATGCAGGCATCCGTATGGGTATCTACTGCACTGGTGGAATCATCCAGAATCAGGATTTTCGGCTTTTTCAGCAGCGCCCGTGCAATGCAGAGGCGCTGTTTCTGGCCACCGGAAACATTTGTACCGCCCTGTTCAATGTACGTATCATACCCTTCGGGGAATGTCTGAATGAACTCATCGGCATGCGCCAGGCGGCACACGCGCTGCATTTCCTCGTCTGTGGCATCCGGATTGCCCCATCGCAGATTCTCTTTGATGGTGCCGGAAAACAGCACGTTTTTTTGCAGCACCATGGCCACATTTTCCCGGAGTGCTTCTACGTCATATCGGCGGACATCAACGCCGCCTACCTTGACGCTGCCCTCTGTGGCATCATACAGCCGGGGAATCAGCTGTACCAGGGAGCTTTTCGCGCTGCCAGTACCGCCCAGGATTCCCACAGTAGAACCAGACGGAATGTGCAGATCAGCATCTACCAGACAGCACTTGTCCTTTCGCTTGCCATAGCTGAAGCTGACATGGTCAAAGTCTATGCTGCCGTCTGCCACAGTCTGCACCGCATCTGCCGGGCTGATGATATCACTTTCTTCCTCCAGGATTTCCACAATACGCTCGCAGGAAGCACGGGACATGGTGATCATAACGAACACCATAGACAGCATCATCAGACTGGACAAAATCTGAATGGCATAGGTCATCAGGCTCATAAGCTGGCCTGTGGTCAGTGTCCGGCTGACAATCATTCTGGCACCGAACCAGGAAACCAGAAGCAGACAGGCATACATGCAGAACTGCATCAGAGGCATATTAAAGGCCAGGCGCTTTTCTGCCTTGGAAAAATCCTTGTAAATGTTCTCTGAAATGCCGGAAAACTTCTGAATCTCGTGTTCTTCCCGGACAAAGGATTTCACCACGCGGATGCCGTGGAGATTTTCCTGTGTTACATTGTTCAGCTTATCGTAAGTCTGAAACACGCGCTCGAAAATGGGATGCACCCGTGTCATAATGAAATACAGCCCCACGCCCAGCACCGGAATGGCTGCCAGATAGATCAGAGACAGCTTTGCACTCAGCTGAAACGCCATCACCATGGAAAATATCAGCATCACCGGAGAACGCAGCGCCACGCGAATCAGCATCTGATAGGCATTTTGTACATTGGTCACGTCTGTTGTCATACGAGTGACGATGCTGGCAGCAGAAAACTTATCGATATTGGAAAAGGAATACTGCTGCACACGATAGAACATATCATGCCGCAGATTCCGCGCAAAGCCGGCAGAGGCAAACGCCGCAAAATGTCCGGCAAGAGCACCAAAAATCAGCGACAGCACACAGCACACCAGCAAAATCCAGCCGTAGTGCATTACCGCATCCATGCCGCCGTCTCCGTCAATGCCCTTGTCAATGAGCATTGCCATAAGAATTGGAATGACCACTTCCATGACCACTTCCAGCACAACAAACAAAGGGGACAGCAGGGAAAACAGTTTGAACTCCCGTACAGAACCCAACAGCTTTTTGATCATCTGCCGCACACTCCCTTCCGCTCCAGATCCTCACCTAAGTTTTTCCGCATTTTTTCTGCCACACGCTGAAAGATTTCCTGCTCTTCTTCCGAAATGCCCTTTGCAAGCTGCTCTTCAAACGATGCGATGTCCAATTCAATCTGATGGTGCAAATCCAACGCCTTCTGCGTCAGTACAATTCGTTTGAGCCGCGCATCCTGCGCTACGCTTTCCCGTTCAATCAGGCCATTTTTCTCCATGAGCTGCAATGTCACCGTCACAGTAGAACGGCTGATGGAAAACGTCTTTTCAATGTCCTTCTGAAACACATCCCGTCCCTGATTTTCGTACAGATACCGGATCAGGTAGCCGTGCATGCCGGTCAGACGGTCTGCATCCTGATGCGCTGCAGAGTGAATCCGCTGCCGCGCCATCAGCTTTTCCAGCCGATGAATTTCCAGTCCCAAATGCCGCATAATTTCCCTCCTTATCGTCTGTTTTGCATCCTTTCTGCGCAATGCGCCTAAAACATCCGGATGCAAAACTGGCAATTCAATTGTTTACAGTAAAACAGTTTATGCTCGAACTGTTTATCTTAAAACTATTTTACCACGATTTTTGGAGAAGTCAATGGCATTTTTGATTGTTTACAAAGTTTTCAAGATTTGACAGCAACCCCTGAAACGTGGTATACTATAGACAACGCTGTACCCGTCTGGTACGATATTTCCAGGCCGGATTTCCTGGCTGCAACAGCTGGCAAATCCGGCAGCATCAAGAGGAGGTCGCCATTTGCGTTATCGATATTATACGCCGCCGCGTTCCAAACTGCCGATTGCGGCCGGCATTCTGGGTCTGCTCCTGGGGGCAAACACCGCTCACATCCTATACACCATGCCCAACTACACCCAGTACTACGATTACTGGGCAACTATGGCCGGTGGATTTCTATTGGCCGCATTCTGCTTTTTCCTGTTGAAATGGCGGTCAGAATTGCTGCTGATTCCAACGGGGATTTTTGCACTGATCGGCTGCTTTTCCCCCAATCTGGTACGCTGGATGGAAATTGCGCTGTTCTTCCTGCTACTGTTTTTGCTGCTCCTTCGACTGCCGAAATGGGCAAAGATCATATTCCGGATTGCAGCCCTTGCGGCGGCCGGAATCGGCATTTACGCCGCTTTGCAGCCCATGATTGAACGAATTCAACGGTTATCTGCAACCGGACATGCCACGGCAAAATATCTCATCCCCTATATCACCCGAACACTGGGCGGAGATGTGCTCTGCCTGCTGGCGCTGCTGCTGTTGGTATTCGCCATGCAGCCCCGGATTCTGCCGGGATGGATGGATGAAGAGGACGGCTATGACCGCATCTGGGAATAAGAACCTGTCTTCACAAGCGTATACAAGTGTCTTTTCGGCAAATTTTGCTGCATACTGCGTGAAAAACACTTGCCGGGCGACAGCCCGCCTGCGTATTTTTGCCTTGTCTGCAACAAAATTATGCTCGAAAATCCACACATATTTCTTGTGAAGACAGGTTCTAAAATGCACGCATCCAAAACTGCATAAAAAGAAAAAGGACTGCCGCGAAACATCTCGCAGCAGTCCTTTTTGAAAAGAGAAAAGGAGAAAGTAGTTGTCTTATTCTGTAAACGGCAGTACGTCAATAATCTGTACCAGGAATTGAAGCAGTACAATGGAGTCCTCTCCGTTGACTTCTCCATTTGCATTGCAGTCTGCATTCTTTCTGGCCTGATCATTCAGAGTTACGACATCGGCTACCGCCTTATTCAGCAGAACTGCGTCCACCAGTCCTACCTTGCCGTCCAGGTTGATATCCCCATACAGCATATCCGGATCTACAACAGCCGGTGTAGTCGTGGTTGTGCTTCCGGCACGGATAATTTCATAATCCTTCAGGTTTACATCTGCAAAATATGTTGTTCCGGATACTGTAACATGATCCATTGCCTCGGCCGCAGTCAGTGTGATATCATTGATGCCTGCTTCCAAGGTTCCGGATGCAGATTCCTTCCAGGAGCCGGAAACTGTATAGGTATTGGAATAGCTATTGGAATCCGATGCTGCACCGTTATAGTACAGTAACTGTAGGTGCAGCACCAGCTGATCGCCTGCATTCAAACCCAGATCACTCAGATAAATGTCATAACCGCTTCCTCCGCATTCGATCGTTGTTACATCGGGTGTAGTCACCGGTGCTTCTTCTGAGGTAACAGTAACAGAAGATGTGGTGGTCGTGGTAGTCGTTGTGGTTGTGGTAGTAACAGCCGGCTTTGTGGTAGGTGTGGTCACAACCGGTGTTTTGCCGTCCGGTTCTGTACCCCAGATCAGGGTATCGCCGTCATACATGGTGATATGATCGGTGACAACCATTGCATCTTCACCGCCCTGTTCCAGTCCGGCAAAGGAATAGTCATTGGTCGGATCCCAAACGCCCTGGATATTATCCGGGATGGAAATCCGGAACTGGCACTCACTGCGGTGCTCTGACTGTCCGGTCGGCATTACAACGCTGCCGTCTGCAAAGGAGAGCTTGACATAGTAAATATTGCCGCTGTACTGAATCGGATCGGAAATTGAGATCTTTCCCTTATCGCTGCTATGCTGATCATAGCCGATTTTTACGGAAACATCATCGATCGAATAGCCGGCTTCTACCAGCTCACTGATATCAAAATAATAGTTATAGGACAAGTTCTTGACGGTTCTTGCCGGCCATGCACTGTGGTTCATGGCAAAGACTTTCAGTTCTGTATAGCTGGAAGCTGACTGGTTCACAGAAGCCTTGACAAAGAATTCATCCCACTTCGGTGTCTCAGTCGGCGGGAAATCCGGGTCGGAGGTGCCGCCGTATTTGTCTACCATTGCACAGAGTGCTGCGGTATAGCCGGCGTTATAGTCGATCGCAACTTCAGTATACTGATAGTCGCCGATCTTGTCGGAATAGTTGTCCTTCTGATCCGGACCGCCGACCAGTGCACCGTACAGAATGTGTGCGTGGGGCTTGGCATCTTCGCCCTCGGTCTGTCCAATATTGCTCCACTTGTCATTCCATGCGCCGCTGGAAGTTCTGTGGTGCCATGCCTGGGGATAATCGTCCCCCATGCCGACAACATAGCTGAAATGCTTGGAGTTGTCGCCGAAGCAGTAGTTCATGACATCGTCAGCAAACTTAGTGTACTTTTCTGTTTTTGCCGCGTCATCCTGGTACAGCTGATCCACAGCTACATATGCCAGGAATGCAGTGGTTGTTGCATGACGGAGCGAACCCCACTGGAACAGCCACGGCAGGCCATCCGGTGTATAGGTGATCTGCTTGCCGCCGTAACCAGTCGTCCAGTATTCCAGGTGCTTTGTAAACTGGTCTTTCCACTGGGATTCGCCGGTGTTGATCGCATACAGCAGCACGCCGCCCTGCATCACATCGTCCCAGCACATGCCCCATGTGTACTTCATTTCGCTGGACTGTTCTTCCTTGCCCAGATTCGGAATATAGTCGGTCTTGCACAGATCCAGATACTTCTGGTCGCCGGTTGCCATATACAGCCAGTTTGCAGCATAGAACAGATCATCATAAAATGTGGTGATCTTGTAATACGGCTGC
>ERZ791840.1172-NODE-1172-length-13761-cov-2.305122_pt1 | contig 13761 bp, 7 predicted proteins | sample MGYA00510291_ERZ791840 | MGnify/ENA primary metagenome ERZ791840 (study PRJEB30046, sample SAMN00715256) | human gut metagenome | study: EMG produced TPA metagenomics assembly of the A metagenome-wide association study of gut microbiota in type 2... | reverse complement strand
GATATCTACGACATCTTCCAGCCTGTTATGTGCGACCTTGAACAGGAAGAGTTCTGGGTATTATTATTGAATCAGGCGACGAGACTGATCGACAAGGTACGTATCAGTACCGGCGGAATAGACGGAACGTATACGGATGTACGTACCATTCTTCGGGAAGCACTGCTGCAAAGAGCCACGCAAATAGCCGTAGTGCATAACCATCCTTCGGGAAATATCCAACCCAGCCAACCGGACCGGACGCTGACGGAACACATCCGCCGGGCAGCCGACACAATGAACATTCGCCTGATAGACCACGTTATTGTTTGTGAGGATAAGTTTTACAGTTTTGCCGACGAAGGGCTGCTCTGAATAAATTTATTCTTATCTTTGCAATACATATTAATAAGGAAAGCCCTATGGAAAAATTTAAAATAGAAGAAAAGATCGTAGCCATGCTAAAGACGGTGTACGATCCTGAGATTCCGGTGAATGTATACGATCTTGGACTGATTTATAAGATAGACGTCTCCGACAATGGGGAAGCAGTGCTTGATATGACTCTGACTGCTCCCAACTGTCCGGCAGCCGATTTCATCATGGAAGATATCCGCCAGAAAGTAGAATCGGTGGAAGGAGTGACATCTGCCACTATCAACCTTGTGTTCGAACCGGAATGGGATAAAGATATGATGAGTGAGGAAGCAAAACTGGAACTCGGATTCCTGTAAATTCATAGCTCAAAATATAAAACTGATAACTCTAAACTCAAAACTCATGAAGAACGTTTATTTCCTTTCCGATGCGCATCTTGGTTCCCGTGCCATAGAACATGGACGTACACAGGAACGGCGCTTGGTGAACTTCCTCGACAGTATCAAGCATAAAGCTTCTGCCGTTTACCTGTTGGGAGATATGTTCGATTTCTGGTATGAATTCCGGTTAGTGGTTCCCAAAGGATACACCCGCTTTTTGGGAAAGCTCTCCGAACTCACGGATATGGGAGTGGAGGTACATTTTTTTACCGGCAACCATGATATCTGGTGTGGGGATTATCTTTCTAAAGAATGCGGAGTGATTATTCATCGTGAAGCATTGACTACCGAAATATACGGAAAAGAGTTTTATCTGGCTCACGGTGACGGATTGGGTGACCCGGACAAGAAGTTCAAGTTGCTGCGCTGGATGTTTCACAGTGCAACACTTCAGACACTGTTTTCTGCTATTCATCCTCGTTGGAGTGTGGAACTGGGCTTGACGTGGGCAAAACATAGCCGCGAAAAGCGGGTGGACGGCAAAGAACCGGATTACATGGGGGAGAATAAGGAACATCTGGTACTTTATACAAAAGAATATCTGAAGAGTCATCCTAATATCAACTTCTTCATCTATGGACATCGTCACATTGAACTGGATTTAATGCTGAGCGCTACTTCCCGTGTGCTGATTCTTGGAGACTGGATCAACTTCTTTTCGTACGCTGTATTCGATGGGGAGAATCTTTTCTTGGAAGAGTATATAGAAGGAGAAACACAAGTTTGATTCTTATTCATTAAAAAGCTGATATTTCGACTGATATAAGGTTTCTTAAAGATGGATAGAAACCGTAAAAAGTCAAGACCACGTCTTCAGATTCATTCTATTTTTTAGATGATGAATGTATGAAGACGTGGTCTTGATGTATTTAGTTGCTCAACTTGAACACTACAGAGGCATATCCTCCCAGTTTCAAGGTGTAACTGTCGCTGTCTGTATTTTGTTGCGCCTCGCCATTCACAAACAATACTTTTTCAATCTTGTCTGTCAGCGGAAGTTGCATGGCCGTTCCGCCGAAATTATGGATGACAAGCAGTTTCTCGTTGTCCTTGGTCATATACCAGGCGGCAATCGGCTTATAGTCTTTCTCCTGCGATTCGTTGTAGACGGAATGTTTGGTCATACTTCCTTCTGCCAGTGCCGGATAGGTGTTACGCAATCGGGTGAGGGAGAGGTATATGTTCAGAAGTGAATGGGTATCGGCTTGTTGGTCTGCTACCGTTTTCACGTTTTTCGAAACGGTGGCATCTGTCTTGTCTGTGTAGTTGGTAGTGTAGCTATCTCCCCATAGCATCGGGCTGCGCACATATTCGTCTCCGTTATCCTTTGTTCCGTAAAGTCCCAGTTCTTCACCGTAATAGATGTAGGGATGCCCGGCAGAGGTGAGTAAGACGGCGGCCGCCAGTTTGCATTTGTCGGCGGATTTACCCAACTTGGACGATGTACGGTCTTCGTCGTGGTTACTCAGTTTCGTAGCTTCGATGTAGTCGCTTCGATAGTCGGCGTATTTCTGTTGGTAAGAAAGGATGTCTTTGGCAAAATAACATCCGGTATTGTTGTTGATTCCCCATTCCAGTCGGTACCAGAAAGAAAATTCAAAAAGAGCGGGCAGACCTTTATAATAGGGAGCCACTTTATCGTATTCCGACAACACTTCGCCTACCATATAGAAGTCGTCCGTATGTCCTTTTTGTTTGTAATAGGCGTTCATATCCTCATAGAACATTTTCAGGAAGCGAGGATTTTCTTCGCTGGTCTCACTGTGGTAGATGTGCTTCACGGCGTCGAGGCGGAGGCCATCCACACCACGGGCGATCCATCCTTTGGCGGCGTCTGCTATTGCCTGATATGCCGGTGATTCTCCTGCCTGGTCTACAGGGCCGTAGTTAAGGTCGGCAAACCAATCGGTGCAGAAATGAGAATGGAAATAGGTGATCTGCTGGTTGTCGAACATGATGTTGGCAGGGCTGCCGGCGTTGGTCAGTTTGAAGTCCTTGTTCAGCGCGAGTTTCTCGGACGAAGATGAGGCGCCGTATTTTGTTCCTGATGGCCAGGAAGAGTCATTGCTGGTACGGATCAGTAGTCCCCAAGTGGACTCAAAGTCAACGGTGAGTTCATAGATGTTGTTTCCTTTGTCATAAAACTTTTTGCAGATACCGTCTCCGTAGTATAAGTATTTGGCGTTGTCGGTGCCTGTGTCCGGATTATCCTCGTCTGCTTTGGTTCCTGTGGAAACGACAAGGATGGGAGAAGATGCGTTGCTCCAGTCCAATGTAAATTTCAGCAGTCCTTTCACGGCAGCGGTCTCGTCAGAAACCTGAAACCATTCTGCGGCATTGTATCCGGCTGCCCCTTCTTGTGTGATCATGGCGATTTTGCCTGCTGCGATATCTGTCTTCGGGTCTTCAGAGAAAGAATAATAATTGCGATACGGGCTTTCGGATGATGAACTGGCTTCGGTGAACCACGGGTGGGCGGTGCCGGTGTGGTTCATTACGTAGTCCAGATAAATCTTGATGCCTCGGTTGTGGGCTTCTGTAACCAGACGGTCGAAGTCGCTTTCTGTGCCGAGCTGCGGATTGACTTTGGTGTAGTCTGTGACGTCATATCCATGATAAGACATACAGGGGTGGATGGGAGAGAGCCAGAGGGCTTTCACGCCCAGCTGGTTGAGATAGTCCAGCTTTTGGGTGACGCCATTCAGGTCTCCATATCCGTCTCCGTCGCTGTCGGCGAAGGAATAGACCAGTAATTGGTAGGAGATGTCTGCCCGTTTGGTCTCGTCCCATGTGTCGGGAGAGGCGGTAAGTGCGGTCCATTGCCCTTCGACGGGCGGTTCGGGTTCCGGAGCAGGGTCGGTGATATTTTTGTCATCGCTGCAAGCGGTCATGAATGCCATGAGCATTGACAACCACAAAAGAGATAAAAAGTGGAGATGTTTATTCATAATGATGATGTATTAAAGACAATAAGTGTAGTTTCTTAAAAAACAGTGGCCGCCCCGATTTCATTGTATTCGCGACGGCCATTCCCTGTTTCCTTGATTTCTTGTAGTATTATTCGATACGGCCTGTTCCGTTGCCGAAGTTCAGATAAACCTTTTGTCCGGTTTTACCTTGTACCGCAGCTTGGTCACCGCCGTTGCCCCGATAAGCTATTTGTCCGTCGAAGATGATAAACTCTGTTTTCCACCAGTCGCCGGCAGAGACAGCTTTCGGATTTACGCAGATTCGTACTGCGCCATCTTTCAGGAATGCCAGAGAAACAAATTCACCATCAGCCGTTCCGGGCACGGTAAATAAGTCCTGTTCTACCAGTTGCGCATCCCAGCCGTTGTATGAGGTATCGCCCATCAGATATACATTCGGCTTTTCAAATTCTATCACTTTATCATCACCGATAACGGAGACGTATACTAAGTACCAGCCGGCTATACCGACTTTCAAATTGCCGCCCTCGTCCGATAATCCGGCAAGGTCTTTGGATTCCTGTGAGATAGCATCTACAAAACCGAAGTCATTGCCCCAGTTGGCTTGCGGTGCAAACTTCACCTGATCGTTAGCTGCGAAATAGAAGATTCCCCAGAAAGTTCCTTTCATTCCGTTGACCGGAACAAGTGCTTTCCAAGCATTCGGATCACCGGCAGGAGTTCCCCAGTTGTATGCGCTGCCGGTCATGTAAAGTTCGGTGGGCGCACTGTTGTCTTTCACTGTAAAACGGTAGTTGAAGGCATCGAACGAGATTTTAATCTTACCGTCCAGTGCTGTATTAATGGCTCCCGCATTCGTCCAGGTAACAAAATTATCACCGGAGTCATCACCATCTACACTACTTCCCAAGGCTTTGGTCCAGTCTATGTCGTTTCCGTTAATAGCTGAAGCCGGGAAAATCTTGAAGTTCGAAGTACTTTCTATTTCTGCTTCCAGTATATACAGGTTTTCATCGAGAGCATCCCTCTTCATCTGTTGGGCACTGTTGCCGTCCCAGCCTGTGAAATCACCGACTATATAATAGCCGTCGGGATCAACAGCCGGAGTTGTGGTAGGCTGCAAGGTGATGCTTACTTCATTTCCCACCAGTTGAATACCTTCACCGGAAGGAGTTACGGCAGAAGCATTGATAGAGATTTTCAATTCACGTACCACGCTTGCACGGCTTTTGTAGGCTTCCTGCGTCACACTGTCCAGTTGTGCCAAGGCTACTTTAAAGACATGATCTTCCGTCATGGAAAATGGAATGGTGTGATTCTCATTCAGTGTCAAAGAGTTGACAGCGATCTTGCTGCCTTCTTCGGCTGTGGTCGAGCTTAACTTTGCAATTTCTACGGAATCGGCTGTAGCCGCGTCCATGACGATGCTGGCGTCCTTGCCTGCTGTGAAAGTTGCAGTCAACTGTCCCGCCGACTCTTCCTGGGGATTGGACTGGGGATCAGCCCAGTCCTTGAAATCTTCGTTACAGGCAGAAAATCCGATTGCTGCCAGAAACATCCCTATGTATATTAAATGTTTTTTCATGATGAATCGTTCTTTTTAAAGTTAATTACTTCTTTTCTCCTGTACCTGCCGTGAAGTTCAGATGGATCACATTGCCGGCTGAACCCTGTACGGAATAACCGTCTCCCTTTTCTGTCCAACTGTCAATAAGGTTGAAATCACGATAGAAGATTTCACCGTCGTGGAGTGTAAACTCAGTTCTCCACCAGTCGAGGTCTGTCTTGAAGCACATACGGACTTCTCCGCTTGCAGTCATGGCAGGAGATACGAAGTTGCCGTCTTTGGTAGCGGGAACCGCAAACTTCCATTCGTCGGTGAATGCCCACGAACCGCCGGTTGTGTTACCGAACAAATATACTTCAGCCGGATAGAAAGTAATGGTAAACTGATAATCATCCCCTTTGACAGCCCCTTTGACGTAGAGGAGATACCATCCGGCGTTTTCTACGACGAAGTTGTCACTGCCGCTGACTCCTGCTCCGGCTTTGTCGGTAACCGTCACGCGGTTGTCGTTAATGCCGATATACTCGTTTTCCTTTGTTCCGAACTTGAACTCGGAGTTGGCATCGAAGTAAATCATTGAATAGAACTGACCGTCCATACCGTAGACACCTGCCATCGGTTTCCATACTTTCCAGTCGGCATCCAGCATAGAACCTACAACGAACATCGTCTTGGGAGGTGTCAATGAACTGGTGCTCTTGGAAATCAGAACGTTGGGTAACTCAATCACATTGGAAAAACATACTCCTTTTCCACTGCTTGTGATGTTGGCTTTCAGGCGGACATATACAGCTACCGGTTCGGTAGGGAGTTCTGCCTGCTCTCCGTTCACGGCCGTCCACAAGTCGAGAAGCGCATTGTTGAGTTCGGAAGCATCCACATTGATCTTTGCTGTCGGGGAGGTGCTTTCCAACACTGTATAGTTGGCTTTGCTCTCATCTGTCGCTTCTATGAAATCCTGTTCAAATGAAGCTTGTACCGTGTAGGTGGTAGCTGCCGGAAAACCGTAGTCCGGTTGCGAACAAGTGAGTTCTACAGTTTGGGCATTCTTCAGGTCATATACATTGTTGGCTGCATACGCGGGCGTATTGAGCGTGAATGTATCGGGTTCGTTCAGGATCGGATTGCTGTCATTGTCTGTTTCGCAGGCTGTAAATAGAGGCAGTGCGAAGGTGACAGCGAGTAATATGTTGGATATTTTTTTCATAATGGCATTCTTTTATATAAGGATGAACTCTTGGTTATTTATAGCCTTCATTTTGTGACATATTCCTGTTATTGTTTATATCCGATACAGGGATAGGATATTTGTTGTAGTATGAAGCGACAGATGTTCCGTTCATTGCTCCACCTTTCCAGTCCCAAAGATATTTATTGGTTGTGAACATACCGAAACGAACCAAGTCTGAACGACGGCGACCTTCCAGATAGAACTCACGTGCCCATTCGTCGATAAGTTCCTGTTCGGTTACAGTCTGTACCTTTCTTGTGCAGTTGGCGCGTTTGCGAAGTTCATTGATGTCTCCTGTGGCGTCTCCTCCCTGGCGGAAAATGGCTTCCGCACGTGTCAGGTATGCTTCTGCCAGACGGAACAAAGGAATGTCTGTGTCAGGATAGGTAGCATGGCTGACAGGTTTTCCGTCAGAGCGGTAATTCTGCCATTTTACAATCGACAAGCCATCGGTGAATCCGCTGATCGCATCTGTATGAATCTTGCGTCTGCCACCTCCTACACCAGAGTATAGCAAGGCACGGTCGTCACCGGCAGCTTTGATCATGTCTTCTGTTCTGATGCCGTGTTCTGCATCAAAATCATCGATCTGCTCATCTGTATCTAAGCCTTTGGGAATCTCAACATCTGCGCGCAGCATCGGCACATCATCGAGATTGGAGAAGAACTTTTGTACCATTGCTGCACGGGCAAAGATACAGGACCAGCCATTGGTTGTTCCCATACGGGGCATACCGGCTACACGAGTACCACAAACCAGATAAGTTGAACCGCCATAGTTACGTGTCTTCACTCCATCCTGACGGATAGGCAGAATGATTTCCTGCATGGCATTTTCATTCTCGTCGTTATCGGCCATAAAAAGTTCGCTGTAATTTGTACATAGCTTATATGCTGAACCAATCACTTTGCTGGCATATTCTTCCGCTTTTGCATAGTCGGTTTGTCCGGTGTATACGCCTGCGTTCAGGTACAAACGTGCGCGGAGCAACCAGTTGGCGGCTTTGTCTGCACGTCCGAAGGGAGCCTGGCGAGGTTCATACATATCAGCTTCAATTTCGTTCAGTTCATTCTGAATGTAGGTATAGAGTTCCGTACCTTTCTTCTCGACAGGCAAGTCATTGTTAAAGTGTTCCTTGAACGGAGCTTTACCGAACAAGTCGAGGAAGTACCAATAATGGAGGGCACGCAGGAAACGTATTTCCGCACGTTGGCGTAGTGTTTCTGCATCTGTCATGCTTTCGGTCTGGTCGAGGAAGAAGTTGTATTGTGTGATGTCATATCCCAAACGGACGTAAACCCACTCTGTGCGCTGGCTGGAAGGACTCCAGCTAATGCTTGTAAGCTGGGGGATGTCCTGATTCTCCTGCCATGCCCAAAGACATTCGTCGGTAGGCAGTTCGTTGCAGTTGAAAGTGGTACGATAGAAACCGGATTCGCCTTCGTCCTGTCCGTCGAGGTCAGGAGAGCCGTCGATACCTTTTTGTCCGGTTACACCCAACATGGCATATCCTTTCACAAATACTCCCTGCTGGTCGAAACTACCTCCTGTCTGAGGGTCGATGGGACTAATATCCAGATCGTTGATACATGAAGTTACTCCCGAAGAGAGAACTGCGATCAGTGCGGCTGAAAATAGCTGTTTGATATATTTTGTTTTCATGATAAATTGATTTAATGAATGTTAGAATTGCAGACTTAAACCTAATAAGAAAGTCATAGCTCTGGGATATGGATTGGCGTCGATACCGCTTTTTACTTCCGGATCAAGGCCTTTGTATTTACTGATAATGAACGGATTCTGTACTGTAGCATATACACGCCCGCCAACACCTTTGTAGGTTTGAGTCTTCCACAGATTCTGGAAAGAATAACCTAACGTGATGTTATCACAACGTAAGAATGATGCGTTATGTATAAAATAGTCGCTCATGTAGTAATCACCTTGTCCGCTGAAACCGAGTGCGACGGCTTCGGCACTGGTGTTGCTATATGCATTATTGGAGAACAGTCCCGAAGTGCTGACGTTGGCTTTGTTGCTCAGGAAGTCATAGTACACGTAGTTGTTCAGACTGGCACGTAAGGAGAAGCTGAAGTCAAAGTTCTTATACTGCATTTTGGAGGTCAGTCCCATCAAAACATCGCCTGCCGGTTTTTTGTAGATATATTTGTCTCCGCTGTCTATTGTTCCGTTTCCGTTACGGTCAACAAACATATTTTCAATAGGTTTGCCATTTTCGTCGTATACCTGCTGGTAAACGTAGAAAGAGTTGGCTGCGTAACCTACTTTATGCGCCTGTACCTTGGTATTGTTACCTCTGGAAATCTTATCGCCTGCTTCTACGTAATAATCGCTGTCGTCGCCACCTGTCAACTTGGTGATTTCATTGTGGTTCCATGTTATGTTATAGCTGAGGTCCCAGGTGAAGTCCTTAGTCACAATCGGTTTGGCGTTGATGGAAAATTCCATACCGTAGTTTTCCAGTGAACCGATATTCTGTGTCATCTGGGCATTGAAGTTAGTTCCTACGGGGATCTTAACGCTGTTCAGCAGGTCATCCGTTTTACGGAAGTATCCGTCGATACCGCCTGTGATTCTTCCATTCAGGAATCCGAAGTCCAGTCCGGCATTCCATGTGGTCGTTTTTTCCCATTTCAGATTTTCATTGAAAGCCTTCGGGCGGGAAGTAGAGTAATACGTATCGCCAAAAGGATACTGGGCATACTCGTTATTGACTACATACAGAGGAAGATAAGCAAAATCATCACCTATGTTTTGCTGACCGGTAATACCCCAGCCTAAACGCAATTTCAGATCAGACAGGACATTTACATCTTTCAGGAAGTTTTCTTCTTTAATCTTCCATCCCAGTGCCAATGACGGGAATGTACCCCAACGGTTATCTTTGGAGAAACGTGACGAGCCATCCCAACGCATGGTAAAGGTTAACAAGTAACGGTTCAGCAGGGAGTAGTTCAGACGGCCGAAGTAAGAGACCAGTGTATTTCTGGTTGCATAAGCTGTCTGTTCGCGCAATTTGGCGTCATGGGGTTCTTGCGTATAGGAATCCCAGCCCTGACCTTCTTCAAATCCGTTGCGATGGAAGTGCTGTTCTTCACCACCGACCATGATGTCAAAGTCGTTTGCACCCAAAGACTTGATATACTGTACGTATATGTTGTACGAAAGGTTGTATTTATATTGGGTAACGTCGCCATTCCAACCATAATAATTATTGCCGAATGAGTATGGAGAAACAATCGTAGTCTGTGTACCTTCCGCATATTCGCCACCTATGCTTGCGTGCAGACGGAGGTCAGGCAGGAAATGGAATTTATAGTCAACGTCTACATTTCCAACAAAGTCGTTGCTGTTTGCCTTGTCATTTTTGAGTTCCAGTGCAGCCAGCGGATTTTGGGGAGAGTTCGGATTGGACGTATATTTCCAGTCCGGGTTGCTGAAGCCTGTAGTAGAATTAATATTCTGCCAGTAGCCGCCTGTAAACTGGTAAGGGTCTTCGTTAGAATAAACCGGACGGGTAGGGTCGATGGCCAATGCCCCGCCAATGGCGGCACCTGTATCGGCATAGCGGTTTTTACCGTTCATGAATTTGGCATTGATGTTGAACTTCAGATGATCTTCAAAGAAGGAAGGAGCCAGGTTCACGGAAGCGGTAAAGCGTCGGAAGTTGGATGTTTTCACAATACCATTGTCGTCTGTATAACCTAGAGACACACGGTAAGGCAGGTTTTTGAATCCTCCGTTGATAGAAACATGATGGTCGGTGCTGACAGCAGTACGGAATATCTGGTCCTGCCAGTCTGTATTGGCGGTTCCTAAATCTGCCGGTAATTTGTCACCCCATAACTGGTTGGCATAAGCGCGGTATTCGTCTCCGCTCAGTACATCATAACGCTTTTGAGTTTTGGAGAAGGATACGGAGCCGTTATAGCTTACGCTGGGAGCTTGTCCGTTCTTTCCTTTCTTGGTGGTGATAATAATGACACCATTGGATGCACGCGAACCGTAAATGGCAGTTGCAGAGGCATCTTTCAGTACAGTAAGGGTTTCGATATCCGCAGGGTTGACCATTGACAAACCGTTTGCCATCCCTTTGATACCTTCGTTGTCAATAGCCAGACCGTCAATAACGATCAGCGGGTCATTGCTTGCATTCAATGAAGAACCGCCACGAATACGGATTTGTGCGCCACCGCCCGGTGTACCGTCATTGGAGATCACGCTGACACCGGCAATTTTACCGGATAACATATCCTGAGCATTCGTCGTAATACCTTTACTTAGTTCATCGGGCTTGATAGCCATTACCGAACCGGTCATATCGTTCTTTTTCACCTGACCGTAACCGATGACTACTACTTCGTCCAGTATTTCCGTATCGTCTTTCAGTATTACATTCATTTGTGCGGCGACGGGAAGTTCCTGCGGCTGGTACCCGATAAATGAAACTACTATTATATCGCCTTGCTTGGCAGACAACTGGAAGTTGCCATCGAAATCGGTAATCGTTCCGGTGGTAGTGCCTTTCACCACAACATTGGCACCGATAACCGGTTCGCCTGTTGCGTCTTTTACCATTCCTTTGACGGCTATTTGTTGAGCAAATGCGTCAACGGACAAGAATATTCCGGCTATAAGCGTAAGCAGGACCTTGAACATAAAGTTTCCTTTTTTCATGTTTTTGTCTTTAAAGTTAATTGTAAAATCTCTATTCATTCTCTCTTAAGAAATACCTATTGAAAACCTTCTCTTCGTCATCATTTTTAGTGCTCGAAAACACTCTCTTTTACCGAATAATAATTTCTCTGTCTTTATAATCTCTTGATACCTTTTATCTCTGATTTGTCTTTTACCTCTTTGATGCTGATAGCATATCCGCCTCCGTTAGCTGCGTGCAGGTTCAGCTTGCTCTTATTCGTCAGAATACCTTTCTTGATGGTATAAGCCTGCGGGTTCTCTTTCCAGTCGGCATCTTTGGCATCCGCGTAGACGGTAGCGATGTATTGTTTGCCCGGAGTCAGGAAGTCGAATACGAGTTTGGAGGTATGACCGTTTTCACCGGCTGTGCAGCCTACGTACCAGTCGTCCGTACCTTTTGCCTTACGGGCAATTGTGATGTATTCTCCCGGTTCTGCTTCCAGATAGTTCGTTTCGTCCCAGTCGAGAGCTACGTCTTTGATGAACTGGAAAGCGTCCATAAAACGTTCGTAGTTTTCCGGAATGTCGGCAGCCATCTGCAAAGGACTGTACATGGTAACGTATAGTGCCAACTGGCGTGCAATGGTAGAACGTACCTGAGAATTATTTGCCGGATTCATCTTGTTGCAATGCGTTTCGAAGATGCCGGGAGTGTAATCCATCGGACCGCCAACCAGGCGTGTGAAAGGCAGAATCGTTGTATGATATACTTTGTTGCCTCCGAATGATTCATATTCTGTACCGCGGGCGGATTCATTACCGATCAGATTCGGATATGTACGGCAGATACCGGTAGGGCGGGTTGCTTCGTGTGCATTCACCATGATTTTGTAATCGGCGGCTTTCTTCACTGCATACAGGTAGTGATTGTTCATCCATTGTCCGTAGTGATGTTCGCCGCGGGGGATGATGTTGCCTACATAACCGCTCTTTACGGAGTTGTATCCATTGTCTGCCATAAACTGGTAGGCTTTGTCCATGTGGCGTTCGTAGTTGCGTACAGAAGCGGAAGTCTCGTGATGCATCATCATTTTGATTCCTTTGCTGGCTGCATAGCGGTGGATTTCCTTCACATCGAAGTCGGGATAAGGAGTCACGAAATCAAATACATAGTCTTTGCTGTTGCCGAACCAGTCTTCCCAGCCTTCGTTCCAGCCTTCAACCAGTACTGCATCGAATCCGTGAGCAGCAGCAAAGTCAATGTAACGTTTCACGTTGGCCGTGTTGGCAGAATGTTTGCCGTTCGGTTTTGTTTTGGAGTAATCCGTTTCACCGAGTTTTACGCTGGTCAGTTCGTCGGTGTAAGCCCATGAACCTTTTCCGGTGATCATGTCCCACCATACGCCGATATATTTCACGGGTTTTATCCAAGAAGCGGCATCCGCTATCTTGCAAGGTTCGTTCAGGTTGAGCGTCAGTTTGCATGAGAGCATGTCACGGGCGTCATCGCTCACGAGCACCGTTCTCCACGGCGTGTTGAAAGGCGTCTGTATGAATCCCTTCATGCCCACGGCGTCAGGAGTGAGCCATGACTCGAATGTCAGCGTCTTCTCGTCGAGGTTGAGGTGCATAGTAGGATAGTCGAGGCAAGCCGCCTCGTGGATGTTGATATACAATCCGTCCTTGGTCTTCATCTGCAGCGATGTCTGCACGCCTGTATCAGAGAACACCGTGGTCGATGAGTTGCTCTTGTATTTCTCGCGGTCGCGGCGTATGATGTCCTTGATGCCGGTGAGCGGAGTGATCTGGTATTCATATTCCTGTGTGTCGTAGTCGCCGGGAATCCAGTATGCCGTGTGGTTGTCTGCCATAGCAAACTGTGTGTGCTCCTCCTTTATCACGAAATAGTTCAGTTCCTCCTGCTGCGGGAACTCATATCTGAGTCCCATACCGTAGTCATACACGCGGAAGCGTATCTTTATGTTGCGCTTCGATGAAGGCTGGTTGAGGCTCACCTCCATCTCGTTGTAGTGGTTGCGTATCGTTGCCGTTTCTCCCCACACCGGTTTCCATGTCTCGTCGAAGGTAGAAGTCTTGTGTCCGGTCTCCTTGAAACCCTTCATGAGGTCGGTCTCCTGCATTCCCTTCGAGGCATGTTTGTCTTTGGCGAGTTCCAGTCCGAGATGCGACGGCTTGCACACCGTCTTTCCCTTGTATTCCATCTCGTAAGTAGGCTGTCCGTCGTTGGTAAGCGAGAATTTCACCGTCACGTTACCGTTCGGTGAACTCACCGTCTGTGCCATTCCAATCATCGGCAATAATGCGATGGACAGCAGCGCACTTCTCAGACCGCTGTAGTTTGATGCCGCCGGAAAGAAATCCAGCGGACTATATGTTGACTTTTTCTTTTCCATTGTTTCGTTATTGTCGTTATTCTTTTCTTTCAGATATTTATCTCAGCTTCACCAGTTCCTTAATCGCATCGTTGTATTCCTTGTCAGCGATCAGGTCTTCGATGTCGATGTGCATGCGGTAGCGCCAGTAGTGGCGGGGGTTGGCAGGGATGTTTATTCTCT
>ERZ791840.1171-NODE-1171-length-13778-cov-4.446112_pt1 | contig 13778 bp, 10 predicted proteins | sample MGYA00510291_ERZ791840 | MGnify/ENA primary metagenome ERZ791840 (study PRJEB30046, sample SAMN00715256) | human gut metagenome | study: EMG produced TPA metagenomics assembly of the A metagenome-wide association study of gut microbiota in type 2... | reverse complement strand
TAGGAACGGCAAAATTTTTTACACTTCTACTACTTCTTTATCACACATCAGCAAATTTTGCTGGCTTATAATCAGACAAAAAGCGTTTTTCCGCATAAGCCAAAGCATCATTAACATAGCCGTAAAATTCTTTATTTGCAAGCATGCTGCTAAATTTTTCACTTAAGCAAATGCTATCTGCATTCACATTCACCAACGGCATATTACCATATTTTTGGGCATCCGCAGTTTTAAAAAATTGCATACTCAATACATTCACTACGCTGGCAACAGTTGCTGCCGAGGTAGTAAGCTGGTATTTATTCTGCATATATTGCATAAATGCAGGCACGTCAATTTGCGTATGCTGCATTAAATAGCGCAGCAGCGCAACCTCCTCCAAGCGTCTGCCATTAGCAAGCTCCAAGCTGATAAACTCCAACAGCTTGCACTGAGAGGCATTTAACGTGCTTTCGTAAGGATCTGCATACTGTCTGAAGTTGTAATAGGATTTCTTCTTTTGGATAAACAGATATGGATCCTTGTCACCCAAAGCCAGAAAATCCAGCATCATCGGTGCATGACCTAGCTTAGATTTAACTAACTGATATGATTCCTTTAGCTGACGCAGCTCCAGAAAATTATTTTTATTTAAGGATTCAAAAATGCGCTCCCGAACCACATCGGTAAAATAAACTGTCGATGCGCCCGGTAAAAAGTTATTATGTACAATGCGACGCAGCTTTTCCTTGCTGCAGCTGCGGTCGCCATACAACGCTATTGGCAGCATGTAATTATTTTCATAGTTACCGATAAAATCAATAACCTCCAGATAACGCTTTGCCTTACTCTTACGCAGACCACGGCCAAGCTGCTGCACAAAGACAATAGCAGACTGCGTAGGACGCAGCATAATAATCTGATTTACAGAAGGAATATCTACGCCTTCATTCAAAACATCAACAGAGAAAAGATAATCAAGCTTATCTACGCCCTCCTCGTCGCTTTCAAGACGTTTGATAAGCCTTGCACGCTCTTCCTCACTGGTAGCACCAGCCAAAAAGGCAGCTCTTTTGCCATGCTTATTAAACGCCTCTGACAAGGCTTTCGCTTCTTCTATTCTGCTGCAAAAGACTATACCCTTGACGCACCCCTGGTCACAGCCATAAAAATCTGCATAATACAGGATATTTTTGACACGTTCTTCACTGGTCAGGCGCACAAAATCGGCATTATCATCTAAAAGCTCGCCATCTACAACAATTTCGCTTACGCCGTGATAATGAAACGGCACCAGCATATTTTCAGCCAAGGCCTGATGCAAACGGATTTCGTAAGCAATATTATGGTCAAAGGTTTTAAAAATATCGCAGTCATCAGAACGCTCTGGCGTTGCCGTCATACCTAGTAAAAATTTGGGCTTAAAATAGCTCAGCACCTTTTGGTAGCTTTTGGCTCCTGCATGGTGCGCTTCGTCGATAATAATATAGTCAAAAGCATCTGGTGCGAAGGCATGCAGGTTTTCATCCTTCACCAAGGTCTGTACGGTAGCAAAAACATAGTCCCTGTCTATTTCTCTGTGACCGCTGGTAAACAAGCCTGTTGTAATATGCTCATCAATAATCTGCTCAAAGCTCTCCTTAGATTTACGCGCAATCAGGCCACGATGCACTATAAACAGGCAGCGTTTAGGCTGCGCTGCCCGCACATCAAAGGCCGAAAGATACGTTTTACCGGTACCGGTAGCAGAAATCAGCAAAGCACGATTCTTGCCCTCTGCCCTAAGTGCAGCAATATTTTGCAAGGCTGCTGCCTGCATTTTATTAGGATTGATTTTATATAGCTTATGTATTTTGGTATAAGCACGCTGTCGTTGACTGCGCGCTTCGCCATAAATGCGCTCATAGGCAGCAATCCATTCCTCGGTAACAGTTGTAGCATCATCCCACGCCTGATTAAGCTCCTCCTGCATCTGCCTGATTAAAGCGCCGTCCTTCATGGAAGAAAGCTGCACATTCCACTCACGGTTAACCGTCAGCGCACTTTGCGTCAAATTACTGCTGCCAACAATCATGGTATAATTTTCATCCTTAGTAGCTGTTGCGTGTGTATGGAACAGGTACCCCTTAGCATGAAAATTATAATCAGAGGTGATTATCTTCAATTCCAGATTAGGAAACTGCAGCAATCTGCGCAATGCTCGCGGTTCCGTAAAATTTTGGTATTGCGAAGCCAAAATTTTGCCCTTGATATGCTTATTTTCCAATTCCTTCAGCGTATCAATCAAGCAGGCGATACCGCTGTTAGTCACAAACGCCACAGAAAAGAAAAATTCATCACAATGCTCCAGCTCAAACAGCAGGTTTTCTAATACCTTTACCTGCTCCTGCTGGTTATTGGTCAATATTTTCGGCAAGAAGCGCTCGTCAGTTTCAATATTAAAATCAATAAAGCCCGCCTCAAGATACAAGGCAAGTTCACTGCTGTTCACGATTATTCAATCTCCTCTTGCTGCAGGCGCTCCACAATCGGCATATCTGCTGCTGCCCAATCCAAGCTGCTTAAATCTGCCGGCGCCAGCCATTTTGCTGCCACATGCTCCTTCATAACGAACTTGGGCTGTGCCAGCTTACACACATACGCATGCATAGTAATCGCAAAATCAGGATAGGTGTGCTCCACCGTCATCAGATACGCATCCTCGGGAATGCTGATGTCCATGTCCATTTCCTCGCGCAGCTCGCGTTCCAGCGCAGTATGACGCTCTTCGCCGGCCTCTACCTTACCGCCGGGAAACTCAAATTTATAGCTTACATAATCAAATTTGCCTTTATTACGCTGCATGCACAAAATCTTGCCATCATGCTCAATTACTGCTGCCACTACCTCATAATGCTTCATCATTACAACCTCCGCTTCTTCTTTCTACTCCCTATTCTACCCCACATCCGCTTCTTAAGCAACCACGCAACCGCCTACCGCTCCGTCATCACATCAAAGCTCTTGCCGTCCGTTATCACCGTCAGCGTACCATGATCATGCGTTGTCAGCACCTTCGCGCCAAGATGCGTTAAGCTGCCCACCACGTTCTTGTTCGGATGCTTATAAATCGAAAAATCACCGCAGCTGATAAGCGCATACTTAGGCTTAACCTTGCTGATGAACGGCCAATAGGACGATGTTTTGCTGCCGTGATGGCCCACCTTCAGCACGTCCGCCTGCAGCGCAGTACCGTATTTTTGCTGCAGCGCATCCTCCACCGGCGCCTCCGCATCACCCGTCAGCAGCATCTTAAAGCTGCCGTAATGCAGCATCAGCACCAGGCTGGTGTTATTCATATTCTTCAGGTCCTTTTTGCTGAGAAAGTCTCCCGGCGCCAGCACCTCGATATAATAATTTTTATCAATCTTAATCGTATCCCCGGCCTTCAGTGCCTGTCCGTTATACCTGCCGGCGCGCAAATCACTGTTCAGCGCCACGGACGCCTTATAGCCGTTGTTCACATAACCGCTGTCATAAATATTGCTGACGCCGTATTTACCGCGCACATACATGATATTGCCCATATGGTCACGGTGATGGTGCGTCACGAAAACAGTCTTAATCCTGCTGACACCGGCCTTGTCGAGCGCCTTAATCAGCGCCTGCCTGCCGCCGCTGTCGCCAACCTTATCCTTAACGTCATTGCCCACATCAATCATGATATTGCGCTTGCCGTCCTGCAGCAAAATCGCATCCGCCTGCCCCACATCCAGCACGCTGATACGCAGTCTGCCCTGCGCTGTGCCGCCATCCTGCTTCTGCTGCATACTCTGCGGCAGGTTGTTTTTTACCGCCGCACGCACGCTTTCAGCGTTTGGCTGATAAAGACCGCTGTACGCTGCCAGTGCCACGATAAAGGCTATAATAATCTGAAAAACAAACTTTAATTTACGCATGCGTATCTTACTTCCCTTTTCTTTTACAAATCAGCAGCTTCGTTTGCTGATATATTTATTATATCACGCCAATAAAAAAGCGTACATACTAACACGTCGTATGTACGCTTCATTTTTAAACTGTCAGTTTAACACTTGCAAATTTTTTATTTTTTCGGAGTAATCGCCAGTACGCGCGCCGGCAGACCGGTCGCTCCTTCAATACGCGGCCAGGCAGCAACAAGCAATGCTCCCGCAGGTGCCACGCGGTCCAGGTTCTGCAGCACTTCAATCTGCAGCTTGCCCTTGCCCAGCACATAACGCTCGCACGCCAAATCTCCTGCCTTGGCAGCCTCTGCCGAAGCATCGGTATCCAGTGTTTCGTGACCGTTGGCTGCAGCATTGCGTTCTTCATAAATATATTGCAGCGCCGGCAAGGACCAGCCGGGAAAGTTTTCGCTGCCATCTGCAGCAATACCGCTCAGCTTATCCATATCCGGCCAGTTTTTATACCAGTCGGTGCGCAGTGCCACAAAGGCACCGTCGGGAATCGGTCCGTATTCCGCTTCATAAGCCTTGATGTCTTCCACCGTTACGGCGTAATGCACATCCTCTGCAACCTTGGCGGTGATATCAATCACGCACAAGGGAAACAGCATCTGCTGCGCGCCAAACGCTTCGGATAAAGGCATATCCTTAACAAAATGACCGGGAAAGTCAATATGTGTGCCGTATTGGCCGGGAAATTTGAAGGTCTGAATCAAACATTCCAGCATCGGGTTGCCCCAATCGAAAACTGTCTTGCTAACCTCTACCGAGCCTGCGGGAATACCGCTCCACACCGGGCTGTCATTGTTCATAGAGTGGGAAAGCTCCACCCATTCATAAGCATCTGATTGCATTTCTGCTAACATGTTCCATAATTTGTACATATTAAAACCCCCTCAATAAAAAATATTGGTCCTCACTATTATCATAGTACATCAATAGGATTTTGTAAAGCAGATATTTGCATAACAGAATCTTTGTATCAACGCAAAAGACTCGCCACCGCTAAAATGCGGCAGCGAGTCCTTTTATACGTAATAATTATATCTTAATTAATCTCTCAGCTTAGCCTTATATGCTTCGGCAACCTCAGCGATAACCTTCTTCATAGAAGCATCAACCTCAGCATCGGTCAGGGTGCGGTCTGCAGCCTGATAGGTCAGGTTGAAGGCCATGGATTTGCAGCCTGCGGCAACCTGCTTGCCGGTGTAGATATCGAATACACGCACGCCCTGCAGCAGCTCGCCTGCATGCGCACGGATAACCTGCTCCAGCTCGGCATTGGTTACCTCTGCCGGAACAACAACGGCAATATCACGGCTCATGCTCGGGAACTTGGGCAGATGCTTGTATTGCGGTACAGCGGTTGCGCTTGCTACCAAAGGCTCTACGGCCATTTCCAGCACGTAAGTAACCTGATCCAGCTCAAAGTTTTCCTGAACTACCGGATGCACCTCACCGAAGGAACCGATAACCTCGCCATTGACAACGATGTCACAGCTCTTGCCCGGATGCAGATACGGCTGTTGGCTGCGAGTCATGGTGTAATCGCTCACCTGCATTGCTTCCAGCAGTCCTTCAACGATGCCCTTCATATCATAGAAGTCAACGTTGCCTTTATCGTCGCACCAGTTGAGGGCCTTGCGGCTGACGCTCTGCAGGATCCTCGTTCAGCGGCAGTGCCTTCGGCAGGAAGATACGGCCGATTTCAAACAGAGCAACACTGCTGTTGTGGTTGCGCAGGTTGAAGGAGGCAGTCTGCAGTGCGCTCGGAATCATGGTGGTACGCATTACGGAGAAAGCGTCGGTAATCGGGTTCAGCAGCTCGATGCAGTTACGGCGTGCATCATCTGCCGGCAGCAGCATTTTATCATAAGCGTTAGCCTTGATGAAGCTGTAGGTCATCATCTCGCTCAGGCCTGCGCCTACCATGTAATCCTGTACATCGTCCTTAACATCGTCCAGCACAGACTGACTGCCTTGGGTGATGGTCAGCTCCGGCTGGTGGCTTTCGATGAAATCATAGCCATGCATACGCGCAATCTCTTCGCTGATATCGGCATCGCAGTCGATGTCACGGCGCCAGGTGGGAGCGGTAATCAGCAGCTCGCCGTCCTTTGCTTCTACACCGAAGCCCAATTTGCTAAGAATAGCAACCATTTCTTCCTCAGCGATGTTTACGCCGATGCGGCCGTTAATCTTTGCTGCGGTAGTGGTGATTACTGCCGGCTTCAGCTCTTCCGGATAAGCCTCTACGATACCGCTGAAGGTTTCGCAGGCACCCATCTGCTCCAACAGGTGAGCAGCACGGTTCAGTGCGTCATGGTCGCGGATGGTATCAACACCGCGCTCAAAACGGCCGCTGGCTTCACTGCGCAGGCCCAGCGCACGGGAGGTGCGGCGGATGGAAGGACCGTGGAAGGAAGCAGCCTCCAGAATAACGTTCTTGGTTTCGTCGGTAACCTCGGTCAGAAGGCCGCCCATAACACCGCCAAGACCGGCAGCCTTTTCGGCATCACCGATGGTAATCATTGCGGAGGTCAGCTCACGCTCCTTGCCGTCGAGGGTAACGAGCTTTTCGCCTTCTTGAGCACGGCGCACAATCAGAGTGTGGCCTGCAACCTTGTCTGCATCATAAGCATGCATCGGCTGGCCCAGCTCCAGCATTACATAGTTGGTAACGTCAACTACATTGCTGATGGGACGTACGCCGCAGGCACGCAGACGGCGCTGCATCCATTCGGGAGAAGGCATGATTTTGATGTCCTTCAGCACGCGGGTAGCAAAGCGGGAGCACAGCTCTGGTGCGTCAATTTTTACGTTTACATAATCGCTTGCCTTGCCTGCGGCAGCTTCCTTAACGTCCATAGCAGGCATTTTCAGCGGGCAGCCGGTAATAGCGCTGATTTCACGCGCTAGACCGATAATGCTGAAGCAGTCCGCACGGTTGCTGGTCAGGTCGATATCGATAATGGTATCATCCAAGCCTAAAACGGTTTTGATGTCTACGCCGATCGGAGTGTTTTCCGGCAGAATGAAGATGCCGTTTCTTTGCTCCGGCAACAGCAGCTTGGATTCAATACCTAGCTCATCGGCACTGCACAGCATACCGAAGGAATCAAGACCGCGCATTTTAGCCTTTTTCAGCTTCAGGCCTTGCGGGTTGCGCTCGCTCGGAGGCAGTACGCTGCCAACTACGGCAACAGGCACAATGTCATATTGATGTACATTTTGCGCGCCGGTAAGAATCTGCACCGGCTCGCCGCCTTGGCCGTAATCCAGCATGCAAACCCACAGATGGTCGCTGTCCGGGTGACGGTGGATTTCCATAACCTTACCGGTAACAACGCCCTCCAGGCCTTCGCCTAATTTTTCTACAGTGTCAACCTCTAGGCCGACACGGGTAATTTTATCGCACAGCTCCGCAACGGAGATGTTAATATCTACATATTGTTTTAACCATTCTAAAGATGCAAGCATGATTGATCCTCCTTATTTGAACTGACTGATGAAGCGTTGGTCGTTTTCGAAGAACAGGCGCAAATCGTCAATGCCGTATTTCAGCATAGCGATACGTTCAACGCCCAGACCAAAGGCAAAACCGGTCATTTTCTCAGGATCATAACCGCTCATGCGCAATACGTTGGGATGCACAACACCGGCGCCGAGGATTTCCAGCCAGCCGCTATCCTTGCAGACATGGCAGCCGCCGCCCTTAGCATGGCAAATCGGGCAGGATACGTCAACCTCAACGGAAGGCTCGGTGAAGGGAAAGTAGGAAGGACGCAGGCGAACCTTAACATCCTCGCCAAACATTTGCTTACAGAACAGCTCCAGAGTGCCCTTCAAATCTGCCAGGCTGATGTTTTTATCTACAACAAGGCCTTCTACCTGATGGAACATCGGGGAGTGAGTTGCGTCGTAATCGCAGCGGTAAACAGTACCGGGGCAAATCATGCGAATCGGAGTGTTAGGCTCCTTGCTTTCCAGGGTACGCGCCTGCACGCCGGAGGTTTGGGTGCGCAGCAGATAGTTTTCGGTGATATAGAAGGAATCCTGCATATCCAGTGCCGGATGATCAGGAGGCAGGTTCAGTGCGGTGAAGTTGTGGTATACGTCCTCGATTTCCGGACCGTCGCAAACGTCAAAGCCCATACGCATGAAGATTTTCTTAATCTCACGCATGGTCAGTGTTACAGGATGCAGATGACCTGCTTTCGGCTTGCGGCCCGGCAGAGTAATATCAACCTGCTCGTTAGCGAGCTTGTCAGCCAGCGCCTTTTTCTCCAGAACGGCAGTTGCTTCGTTGATTTTGCCTTCCAGCTCAGCCTTGATTTCGTTAACAATCTGGCCGATTTTCGGACGCTCTTCGGCAGGCAGCTTGCCCATGCCGCGCAGGATTTCGGTCATCGGGCCTTTTTTGCCCAGATATTTGACGCGCAGGTCCTTAAGCGCATCAAGAGAAGTTACGGCAGCAAGCTCTTCTAAAGCCTGTGCTTTTAATGCTTCCAATTTTTCTTTCATTGATTTCATCCTTTCTTCATTGGACAGCTTAGAAAGTATCAGATACAAAGAAACGCGACGCAGGCGCAGATAATACGCTGTGAAGCTGTTTCTGCAGTAGATGGTCTTTATAGCCTGTCACCAAAAAATAAGAAAACGCCCCTGCAAAACTGATAAGTTTACAGGGGCGAAAAATATTCGCGGTACCACCCAAATTTGTTCCTTCATTTGCAAGCTTTAACGCAGCCTTACGCCCACCCTACGCAGCCATGCGGCCTTCAGGCAGGACACTCCCAAGAGAACTTCAGCATAAATTGGTGTGCGAAGCTTACAGCCGGTGACTTCGCTCTCTTAAACACAGCCTTAAGCCTACTTGCTTGTTCATCGTGTTATCAGGGGTCGATTCAATTTGATGTTTATTATAGCACTTTTTGAGCAAAAGATAAAGAGGGGTAAAACGATTTATTATTTTCTTCTTTCATCCAGCCTATTTGCTTTTCGTCCAAAATTGGTATATAATTGGACGAAAGTAACAAATATTGGAAGAAAGAAGGTGTGGATAAATGAGAAATTTTGACTATGCAAAATTGTCAGGGTTGGTTTGGGACACTGAAATTTTATCATACATAGCAAAAATTCATGAGTATAAAGGACGTCAGGCTTTATATCTGCGCCAAAAGCCTATGGAATTAGAACGGTTAGTTGAGGTAGCCAAAATTCAAAGCACGGAAGCATCTAACAGAATTGAAGGTATTATTACCACGAAAAGCCGTTTAAAACAGTTGTGTGAAGATAAGACTACACCTAAAAATCGTGATGAGAAGGAAATTTTAGGTTATAGGAATGCTTTAAATCTAATACACGAAAATTATCCTTACATACCTGTTAAGCCAAATTATATTTTACAATTACATAAAGAATTATTAAAATTCACTAATCTTTCCTATGGTGGTATTTTTAAAAATACGGCTAATGAGATAGATATGCGTTTACCTGATGGCACGATGCAAATAATTTTTAAGCCTCTTTTACCATATGAAACACCGCAAGCCATAGAAAATATTTGTGCGAGCTACGAAAATACCCTCAACAAAGAATTAGTTGATCCACTGCTGCTGATACCTTGCTTTATTTTGGATTTTCTTTGCATTCATCCGTTTAATGACGGTAACGGCCGAATGAGCAGATTATTAACTTTACTGTTATTATACCGCAGCGGTTATGTAGTCGGACAATATATAAGTATTGAAAAAGCTATTGCAGATACCAAAGAAGTATATTACGAAAGCTTAGCTGCTTCTGACGAAAATTGGCACACAGAAAAAAATAATCCCCGGCCGTTCATCAAATACATGCTTGGCATCATTTTAGCATGTTATCGTGAATTCGAAGAACGTATTACCATTTCAGAACAGGCAGGAGCTAAAAGCACTGCCTATGATATTGTCAGATACTACGTTACACAAAAACTAGGACGTTTCACAAAGAATGATGTTTTAAATTCTTGTCCAAGCATCAGCTCTTCTTCGGCAGCTGCAGCTCTCAAGAAATTAACAGAAGAAGGCGTAATAAGCAGACACGGCTCTGGTAAAAACACATTTTACGCAAGCAATACCTTACATTCGACTGAGCAGCAAACCCATCTAAGATAATCAGGCTAAATCATTTCTTTCATCCAGCCTATTTACTTTTCGTCCAAAATAGGTATATAATTGGACGAAAGTAACAAACATTAGACAAAACCGCCCCCTGAAATCAGCTTTTCAGAGGGCGGTTAATTTTTTCAATATAAATTATTTTACGCAGGAGCAGGCCAACTTTATTTGATTCGCTTCTGAATATCCTCGATAGAAGGCAACTGCTTTTCCAGATTACTTACTTTATCCAGAATAACTATATTATAACCCCAAGGAATTTGTGCAACAACCTGTTGCCCAAATTCTCGTTCCGAATAAGTTTCGGCAAACTTTGCCATATACTTATAAATAAAAAAACCGACCTCCCAAAACCAACATTTCAGCTTTAGGAAGTCGATTTAGTGTTTTGTTAAATTATTTCACGCAGGAGCAGGCCACAAAATGCTGCGGCTCAACCTCGCGCAGTACAGGATTGCCTTTATCGCAAACGCCGGCAACCGGGCAGTCGCAGCGCTTCATGAAGCGGCAGGCATCCGGCAGGTTGATAGGCGCGGTAATTTCACCCTTGATAACCTGACGCTTGGGCTTATCCTTGCCCACGATAGGCAGAGGAATTGCCGAAAGCAGTGCCTTAGTGTAAGGATGCAGCGGATTCTTGAACAGCAGATTAGCAGGTGCTTTTTCTACCATAGTGCCCATATACATAACCGCAATATCATCCGAGAAATATTTTACAACGGACAAGTCATGGGTAATGAAGATATAGGTCAATCCCAAATCCTTTTGCAGCTGCTTGAGCAGGTTCAGAATCTGCGCCTGAATGGAAACGTCCAGCGCGGAAACAGGCTCGTCGCAAACAATGATTTTGGGGTTCATGGCCAAAGCGCGGGCAATACCGATACGCTGACGACGGCCGCCGTCCAGCTCATGCGGATAGACATTGGCATAGCGCTCTGCCAAGCCAACGGTACGCATCAGCTCCAAAGTGCGTTCTTCAATCGCTTCCCTGCCTTTAATCAGCTTATGCTCGATAATAGGCTCGCTGATAAGCTGCATAACGGTCTCACGCGGGTCCAGAGAGGAAAACGGATCCTGGAATACCATCTGCATCTTTTGGCGCAGCGGACGCATTTCCTTACGGCTCAGCTTGGTGATATCGTTGCCCTGAAAGATGATTTTGCCGCTGGTGGGCTCAATCAGCTTCAGAATACAACGGCCGGTAGTGGATTTACCGCAGCCGGATTCGCCTACGATACCCAGAGTTTTGCCTTCCTCCAGAGTAAAGCTGACACCGTCGACAGCGTGCAGCTGACCTGCAGCGGTATTAAAATATTTGGACAGATTGTCAATAACTAACAGCGGAGCATTACTCATTTTTTGTTCCTCCTTAAAGCAAATCCGGGTCTGGAATAAGCGTGGCAGGCTACAAAATGAGTTTTGCTGCCATCTACGGAATGCAGCTCAGGCACGGAGGCAGAGCATGCTTCGGTAGCATAGGGACAACGCGGAGCGAAGGAGCATCCGGGCGGCAAATCCGCCGGGTCGGGCATCAGGCCTTTGATAGGCTCCAGCATTTCGCCCTGCTCCTTCAGGTTAGGCAGGCTATTGAACAGGCCCTCGGTGTAGGGATGGCGCATGTTGTTGAATACATCGTCAACAGTGCCCTTCTCTACAATACGGCCGGCATACATAACTGCCATATCGTCGCAGACCTCGGCAACGATACCCAGGCTGTGGGTAATCATCAGCATGGACATATCGCGGTTGTTGATGAGGTCCTTCATCAGCTCCAATACCTGCGCCTGAATGGTTACATCCAGCGCGGTGGTCGGTTCATCGGCAATCAACAGCTTGGGGCTGCAGGCCAGCGCGATAGCAATAACTACACGCTGCTTCATACCGCCGGAGAACTGATGCGGGTAATCGTTAGCTCTTGCTTCGGCAATACCAACGAGCTTCAGCATATCCTTAGCCTTTTCCAGAGATTGCTCCGGAGTAAGGTTCTGGTGCAGCTCCAGGCTTTCGGCAATCTGCTCGCCTACGGTCATAACAGGGTTCAGAGCGGTCATCGGGTCCTGGAAAATCATTGCCACATCATTGCCGCGCATTTCCTCCAGCTCACGCTCGCTCATTTCGAGTACGTTTTTGCCTTCGAGCTTAATGGTACCGCTCTTGATAACTCCCGGCGGATCCGGAACAAGGTTCATGATAGACAGTGCGGTAGTAGTTTTGCCCGCACCGGTTTCGCCTACCAGACCCAGAGTACGTTTTTTGCCGATTGCGATGTCAATGCCGTTTACTGCATGCACATCGCTGTCTTCTGTTTCATAATGGACCACAAGGTCCTTAATATCTAATACTAAATCCATAATGCAGCCCCCTTATTTCTTCAGCTTAGGATCCAGCGCATCGCGCAGGCCATCGCCCAACAGGTTCAAGGCTAATACGGTAAACATAATAGCTAAACCGGGAATAACACAAATGTAGCTGGCATCACGAATATGACCTCTGCCGCCGGAAAGCAGCGCGCCCCATTCGGGAGCAGGTGCCGGTACGCCGATACCCAAAAAGCTCAGGGAGGAAGCGGAAATAATAGTAGTACCGATCAACAGAGTAGTTTGTACGATAATCGGAGACAGGCAGTTCGGCAGAATATGTCTGAGAATAATCTTCCAGGTGGGCAGGCCCATCGCATAGGAGGATTCAACATATTCCAAATCGCGCACCGTCATAACAGAAGCACGCACGATACGCGCATAGTTGGTTGCGCAGGAAATTGCCAGAGCAATAATCAGGTTGATGGTGCTGGTGCCCAGCAGAGATACGATTACTACTGCCTTCAGAATGTTAGGAATGGAGTAGAAAATATCAATACCGCGCATGATGATATCATCGGCCTTGCCGCCGTAGAAGCCGGCAATAGAGCCTAAAATGGTACCAACAATCAGACCGAAGCCTACGGAACCGATACCGATAGCCATGGAATAGCGTGCGCCGTACATAACACGTGCAAACAGGTCACGGCCGTATTCATCGGTGCCGAACCAATGCTCCCCGCTGGGAGGCTGCAGCTTAATAGCCAGGTTCTGACCGATAACGTCGGTTTCATAGTTGAATACCAAGGGGCTTACCAGAGCGATGACGCACAGCAGTGCCAGAAAGGCCATGCCGATTACAGCGCCCTTATTTTTCAGCAGACGATGCCAGGTTTCCTGGAACATGGTGCGTCTTTTAGTTCTTTTCTTTGCAGCCATCTTCCTCACCCCTTCTTGCTGTACTGTGCCTTGATACGCGGATCAAAGAATGCGTATACCAGGTCGACAACCAGGTTAATCAGGCACATCAAAATAGAACACAGAATAATAGAACCTGTTACCATCGGAATGTCACGTCTGGTAATAGATTCGTATACCAGACGGCCGATGCCGGGCCAGCTGAATACGGTTTCAGCCAGTACCGAGCCGGTGATAACCAAGGACATTTGCAGACCGATAGCAGTGATAATAGGAATCAGTGCGTTTTTCAGACCATGCTTGTAGATTACACGATGCTCGCTGCAGCCTTTGGCACGTGCGGTGGTCATATAATCCTGACGCATAACGTCCAGCATGGAGGAACGGGTAATACGGGTAATCAAAGCTGCCAGACCGAAGCCTACGGTTACAGCAGGCAGAACCAGGCTCTTCCAGCCGAA
>ERZ791840.1164-NODE-1164-length-13822-cov-3.115130_pt1 | contig 13822 bp, 8 predicted proteins | sample MGYA00510291_ERZ791840 | MGnify/ENA primary metagenome ERZ791840 (study PRJEB30046, sample SAMN00715256) | human gut metagenome | study: EMG produced TPA metagenomics assembly of the A metagenome-wide association study of gut microbiota in type 2... | reverse complement strand
GCATCCCCCTGCTGTATTTTGGAAAAGAGAATATGTTCTTCCATTTATCCCTCCTTTTCAAGCGTAGCTATTCATAGACATTATATTAAGCCAAATTATCAAATAGGTTTATTCAAAAAGGGATTAAAATATTAAAGATTTGACAAAAATAAATATTTCTATATTATTCGCAATAAAAAAGAGCTTTTTTTAACAATATGTCTTTAGGATAAATAAGTTAACAAATGTTATTTTTAAGTTCCATTAATGAGTAATTTTATATTGCTTTGGCTCTATAATAATAGGAATTAAAATATTTAAAGAGAAAAATTATTATTAACTAAAATCTAATCCATTATGAGAACATACTGGCTACAGAATGCTCTGATAAAGTCCCCCACAAGACTTTATTATTTTCTATTGCTATTTATTGCAAGCTTATCTCCTTGTGCTGCTCATGCACAAAGTGTAAGTGTTAATATCAATTTAACTGATAAGCCTTTGTCTGCATTTATTCAAAGTATTGAACTTCAGACAGATTTCAAATTCTTTTATGAACAACAACAAGTAGATGTACAGCAACACATCACTGTCAATGTACAGAACGTATCTATTAATGCAGCCTTAGAACAAGCTTTAAAAAATACAAATATAACCTATACAATCTCCGAAAAACGAATTCTTCTAATCCAAAAACAAAATAGCACTTCATTACAATCTGACAAGATGGTAGAAATCAAGGGGCAAGTAACAGATAAAAATGGCATCCCCGTTATCGGTGCAAATATCCTCGTTAAAGGCAGTAATTTAGGCTGTATTACAGATATAGATGGTAACTATTCCTTGAAAGTACCAGCCAAAAGCACAATAGTTGTTTCTTACATAGGATACACCACTCAAGAAGTTACTCTGAAAGGCAATAATTTCCAACGGATTATTATGGAAGAGGATAGCAAAATGTTGGACGATGTAGTAGTTGTAGGATACGGTACAGTAAAAAAGCGCGATTTAACAGGCTCTGTCTCCAGTGTAAAAGGAGATGACCTAAGCCTGAATGGTGTTTCTTCAATTGGTCATGCGCTCGAAGGCAAAGCTGCAGGATTATACATCCGTCAAAATAGCGCACAGCCCGGTGGAGGGTTAGACATTTTAGTTCGTGGTGCAGGTTCCGTCAATGCCAGCAACGACCCACTGTACATTGTGGACGGTTTCCCCATAGCCAAACTAGATCAGGCCTCGGGCGGAGATGCCAAAATGGATCCCGGAACACAAGGAATTCTGAACTTTCTGAATCCCAATGATGTAGAATCTATTGAAGTGCTGAAAGATGCAAGCGCCACCTCCATCTATGGTGCACGTGCAGCCAATGGTGTTGTAATTATCACCACAAAAAGAGGGAAGGAAGGAAAGGCTCGAATAAGTTATTCATACAACTATTCTTTCCAAAAATACACAGACAATTATGACCTTCTGTCTCTACAAGAGTGGATGATAGAGAAAAACAATACTACATGGGAACATTGGTTATGGACCAACAACGTCAGTCCATGGGGAAACAGAACTTTGGAAGAAGCCCAGGCCAATCCGGTCAATGGAATTGACTATTCACGCCCCTATCAAGATAGTGATATTAAGAATGCAGGCCCTGGCACAGACTGGTTAGGCTTGATTACGCGCGACGGACAAATACATGAACATAATATTAACCTGCAGGGTGGAAGTGAAAGCACACAATATATGGTGTCGTTCAATTACTACAATCATCAAGGTATCGTCAAAAATTCCGGTATGACCCGTTATACCGCCAAAGCAAACATTGACCAAAAGTTTTTGAACATATTCAAGGCAGGTCTAAATCTAACATTAACACGCATTGATAATGACAACACGCAATTAGGCTCCGGAAAATTTGAAAATTCCGGTATCATTCGTTCTGCTATACAAATGGGACCCAATATTCAAGCATATGACAAAGAAACTGATACTTATCCCATAAATCCATTATTGGGACAACAGCCTAATCCATACTCTTTACTGAACAACACGGACAAAGGACGTACAGATCGTCTTTTAGGAAATATTTTCATTGAAGCAACCCCTTTATCAGGATTGACACTACGCGTCAATGCCGGTTTGGACCATGCCAATATAGACCGTAAGACTTACCAGCCTCGCAGCACCTTAAATGGGAAAAACCTCAATGGTGTAGCTTATATCTACAATACTGCTAACAATCAGTATCTCATGGAGGCAACCGCTACTTATCAACGTACTTTTAACGACATACATAATGTCAACTTACTGGCAGGTACCTCCTATGAAAAATTCAATTATGACGCTTCAGAATTAGGTAACAATAATTTCATTACAGACGCATTTCTGTGGAACAATATGGACGCTGGTACAGGTACCAAAATTACTAAATCAACCTCTACCGAAAATAAAATGATGTCTTACTTTTTTCGCGCAGGATATATCCTAAAAAACCGCTACTTATTAACTGCGACTCTACGTGCCGATGGAGCCAGTGTATTTGCAAAAAATAATAAATGGGGATATTTTCCATCTGTAGCCGCAGGATGGACTTTGAGTGAAGAAGACTTTATGAAAAACATTAATTGGCTATCTAATCTCAAACTACGTCTCAGTTGGGGACAGACTGGAAATGCAGACATCAGCACTAATGCTTTCGCTAGCTATGGAGCACAAGGCAGTTGGATAAATTCAGAGTACAAAACAATAAGCGGTGTGATGAAAAGCCGTCTAGAAAACCCTGATTTAAAATGGGAAACAACTACGGAATGGAATCTTGGATTAGACTTCGGTTTTCTAAAAAGCCGTATCACAGGTTCAGTGGAACTTTACCAAAGAGTGATTTCGGATTTGCTGAACTACAAGCCTCTAAATTCATACCAAGAAGTAAAACAAATAATGGCTAATGTAGGCAAAACGCAAAGTCGCGGTGTTGAGATTACCTTGAATAGCCGCAATATCATAACTAACAATTTTTTTTGGGAAACCTCACTGACTTATACTAAATATGAAGACCGGTGGAAAGAGCGTACTCCAGACTGGAAACCAAATGTGTATGAGAAAGAGAAAGATCCGATTAGAGCCATATATGCCCGTCGAGCTGATCATATCATGCAGATAGGAGAAAAAGCTCCTGCAGCGCAACCCGATTTACGTCCTGGACAAATTGTAATCAAAGACCTTGATGGCTATGTACGCGATGAGAATGGTAATCCCAAAGTAGATCAGAATGGACGTTTCATGTTATTAGGACACGCCGATGGTACCATAGATGAAGCCGATACTCAACTCATTGGTACACAAGATCCAGGTTGGATGGCAAGCATGACCAATACATTTAAATACAAAGGCTTTGACCTTAATATAATGTTCAATGGAATGTTCGACAGAATCATGCAAGATCCTACAGAAATGGACTTTGGTTTGAATGGCGGAAATATTGCTCAAAACGGATCTAATATGCTACGAATAATTAAAGATAGATGGACTTTTGACAATCCGTCAACAACACGTCCCAGTTCTTACTATACAAGTGGAACAAAGTATACAGCAGGAGACTTCTTCTATCAAAAGGCTTGGTTTATCCGTCTGCAGAACATCAGCCTCGGATACACACTTCCCAAGTCAATATTAACAAAAAGTAAAATATTGAACAATGTACGTTTCCATGCTTCCGTTAACAACGTATTTGTTATCACGCCTTATAATGGTCTTGATCCTGAAACAGATGCATATGCGGCAGCCTATCCCAACGCACGTACTTTCAGTTTTGGTGTAGACGTTTCATTCTAATCATAAAAAATGCCCTTATGAAAAAAATATGTAAATTATTGATATTAGCAGCTGCTCTAACAGGAGGAATATCTTTAAACAGCTGCATTGACCTTGATCCAGTAGACTACTCTGACATTAACCCTTCCAATTTTCCACAAACGGAAACAGATATTCAATCAATGGTCAATTCGTGCTATTACTCTGTACGTTCTAGCTGGTTTGACGGACTATTCTCAACCAGTGAGCGCGGAGTTACTGTAGTAAATGACCTTACTACAGAAATCTTGTCCTGCAAGTCTGGTTTTTTAAAAGATGTATCTGAATTGAACTATTTCTCAACCACTGCAGACCTTACCCGTTTTTATTATACCGATACCGATGCATATAGTGACGGTTGGCTCAATGATATCAGTCGTTGTACCTCTGTACTTGCTCAAATTGAAGCATGCAACTTCTTAAGTGCAGAAAAAAAACAATATTATGAAGCAGAAATAAGATGTGCACGCGGACTGATAGCTTATACCTTGTATGATATGTTCGGTCCTTTAGTTATAGCTCCCATAGAAGTATTGAATAATCCGACAGTAGAAAAGCCTTTGGCACGCCTCTCCAAAGAAGAAATGGTCAAGTTCATAGAAGATGATTTAATCTTTGCCGCAACCTATTTGCCTACTCCTACGGAAGCTGAATACGGAAGATTCAGTCAAGGACTTGCCAACATGCTGCTTATCAGACTCTATCTGCACGAGAGTCCGGAAAACAAAGAATATTATACGAAAATTGAAGAAATAGCCCGAAAACTAATGGCACCATCCTACGGCTACCGATTATCAACGAGCTATACTCAAATGTTTGAAATTGGTGGACAAGGAAAAGGTAATGCAGAGATAATATGGGCAATACCAGTCAACACGGAAGCGGTAAGTTGGAATGACTGGCATATGTTCGTGCTGCCCACTGATTTTGCAGATCATGGTATGACAAGCGGATACGAATGTGTAAACAGCACTTGGTATTTTTATGACAGTTTTGAAGTAAATGATGTCCGTAAGACTTATTTGGTAACCTCTTATAAAGCTCAAGATGGAAGTATCATAAATCGTGAAAATCCCGGTTTACATCTTGAATTAGGACCTATCCCACTGAAATACGGCTATGACATTAATGTCACTGGCAATGGTGGAAAAAGCAATATTGACCCAATTATATACCGTCTGGCAGACGTATATCTAACATTAGCAGAAGCGCTCTATTTGAAACCAGCATCATCCGAAACGGACAAAGAGGAAGCAATATCCTATATTAATACAATACGTAATAGAGCCAATTTGGATGAAATCAACAGCAAGGACATCACTACAGAAGAAAAATTCATAGAGATACTTTTAAAAGAACGAAGTCATGAATTATGGTGTGAGAATGGACAATATCGTGCAGATTTGATTCGTTTTAACAAATTTGTAGAACATGCCGAAACTGTAAAAGGTACAGTTTATGCTAGCAAGAACAAAGAATTGTATCCACTACCACTCTCTGCGATCAATGACGGCAAAGGATTTGTTATTCAAAATCCTGGTTATTGATATTTTAACTAAAACTTAGTAAGTAATTCCCCTATAAAAAATATTCTATGAAAGCAAGACACATTTTTTACATGATATTAATGACTGGCTGCCTTTTGGCTAATCTCTCAGCATGCACCTTTGCTTCAAAAACAACTGAAACAGAAAGGCAAATAAAAGTTCCTGCTCCACTTCGCCCTGCAGGACAGACTGATGTGGTGGGACTGGCATGCGAACCAATTGAGACCGTACGCATCGGATTCATTGGTTTGGGCGCACGAGGCACTGAAGCGATCCGACGCTTTACCTATCAAAAAGGAATTCAGATAAAAGCATTGTGCGATTTACACCAGTTTCGAGTAGATAGTTGCCAGCATATGCTAAACCGCGCTGGCATACCCGAAGCGACAGCCTACTACGGCAGTGAAAATACCTGGAAACAATTATGTGAACGAGATGACATAGACCTGATATACATAGCTACCGACTGGACTCACCATGCACCTATGATGATTTATGCTATGGAGCATGGGAAACACGTAGCCTGTGAAGTTCCTGCCGCTATGTCCCTGGAAGAGATTTGGAAAGTGATAGATACGGCAGAACACACCCGCAAACACTGTATGATGCTGGAAAACTGTGTTTATGATTTCTTCGAAATTACCACTCTAAACATGGCACAACAAGGGCTTTTTGGAGATATTACCCATGTGAAAGGAGCATATAACCATTGCCTGCATGACATCTGGCCAGATTATAATGCAGATTGGCGTATGCAGTATAACATGAGACATAGAGGAGATGTATACCCTACCCATGGAATGGGCCCAGCATGTCAATTGCTGAATATTCATCGAGGTGATCGTATGAAATATCTAGTGGCAATGGACAGTAACCCCGTTTCTCTTCCCGATTATTTAAAGAAGTGCGGAAGAACGGAAGATGCCAAAAAATTCCAAAACGGTGAAGTTACACTCACTCTGATACGTACAGAAAAAGGTAAAACTATTCAAATTGAACACAATGTCGCTTCACCCCGGCCTTATAGCCGTTTATATCAATTATCCGGAACACGGGGATTTGCAGATAAATATCCGCTGGAAGGATATGCTCTCGAAAGCAAAGACCTACCTGAAAGTATTACCAACGGACAAACTTTCACTGCTCACGAATACATGCCCGACGCTGTTAAAAGTAGGTTGATGGAGCAATATAAAGACCCCATCATCAAAGAGATGGAAAAAAGAGCTAAGGAAGTAGGTGGACATGGGGGAATGGATTTCATTATGGATTCACGGCTTATTTATTGTCTTCATAATGGCTTACCTTTGGATATGGATGTCTATGACCTCGCAGAGTGGTGCTCACTCATCCCGCTGACCAAACTTTCCATTGAAAACGGTTCGGTCCCCGTAGAAATACCCGACTTTACCCGAGGGGCGTGGAACAAAATACAAGGTTATAGGCATGCCTTTGCCAAATAGAACAACAAACTATGAAACCGACTTTTTTATATCATTTATTAACACTGGCATTGTTGCTCTGTGGGATGGTTATGCCATCCCTACAGGCACAGCCATATAAAAATCCTTCACTCTCACCCGAAGAACGCACAGCAGATCTCCTGCAGCGGATGACATTAGAAGAAAAAATAGCCCAAATACGTCACATACATTCTTGGAATATTTTTGAAGAACAAGAGCTTAATAAAAGCAAGTTACAGGAATTTGTAGGTGACTTATGCTGGGGATTTGTGGAGGGTTTTCCGCTAATTGGAGAAAACTGTCACCGACACATGCGGCATATACAAGAATATATGCTAAACCATACCCGACTTGGAATTCCTATATTTACTGTTGCCGAAGCATTGCATGGTTCAGTGCATGAAGGGTCTACCATTTACCCACAAAATATTGCACTGGCCTCCACTTTTAATCCGGAGTTAGCCTACCTGCGTGCCACAGAGATCTCCAAGGAACTACACTATCAGGGTATCAACCAGATCTTAGCACCCTGCATAGATGTGGTGCGGGATTTAAGATGGGGGCGTATAGAAGAAAGTTATGGAGAAGATCCTTATCTAAATGGTATTTTTGCCTATAAAGAAGCTAAAGGCTATCTAGACAATGGAATATCTCCTATGCTGAAACATTATGGGGCACATGGTAATCCACTGGGTGGACTCAATCTTGCCTCCGTTCATTGCGGCATAGGAGAACTACACGATGTCTATCTCCAGCCATTCAAAAAAGTCATAACTTCTCTTCCAATACAAGCAGTGATGTCTGCTTACAATTCATGGAATCGCGTTCCAAATTCATCTTCATATTATCTACTCACTGAAATCCTGCGTAACCGCTGGAGCTTTCAGGGATATGTATATTCTGACTGGGGAGCTATAGACATGCTCCATACTTTCCAGCATACCGCATCCAGCCAGACTGAAGCTGCTATACAAGCCATTTCTGCGGGATTGGATGTAGAGGCCTCTAGCGAATGCTTCCCACATCTAATTGCAATGGTCAAAGAAAAGAAAATAGATGAAAAGCTTATTGATAAAGCTGTAAGCAGAGTTTTATTAGCCAAGTTCCGTATGGGACTCTTTGAAGATCCCTATGGAGAGAAATATGAAGCACAATCCTTGCACTCACGGGAAAATATCCGGGTAGCACGGCAAATAGCCGATGAATCTACCGTCCTTTTAAAAAATGACAAAGGATTGCTTCCGTTGAATTTGTCTGAATTGAACTCCATTGCCGTCATCGGTCCGAACGCAGACCAGGTGCAATTCGGAGATTATACCTGGAGCCGCACAAACAAAGATGGTGTCACTCCATTGGAAGGTATACGCAAACTGACAGAACCATTTGGCATACAAATACGCTATGCACAAGGATGTAGTATGATGTCTTTAGATACCATACACATTGCATCTGCTGTTGAAGCAGCCCGGCAGAGCGATGTAGCCATTTTATTCTGTGGCAGTTCCAGTGCTTCATTGGCAAGAGACTACAACGAAACCAATTGTGGAGAGGGTTTTGACCTTGCAGACCTTGCTTTGACCGGTGCCCAAGGAAAGCTAATAAAAGCTATTCATGCCACTGGAAAACCGGTCATTTTGGTTCTGGTAACAGGCAAGCCCTTTTCTATAGCATGGGAAAAAAAACACATACCTGCTATTCTTATACAATGGTATGCAGGAGAACAAGAAGGAAGTTCCATCGCTAATATACTTTTCGGAAAGACAAACCCGTCCGGGCATCTGACCGTATCATTTCCTCAAAGTAGCGGCCACCTGCCTGCCTATTATAACCATTTGCCTACAGATCGAGGATTTTACCATAAGCCTGGAAGTTATGAACAACCTGGACGAGACTATGTATTCTCTTCTCCAGGTCCTCTATGGGCTTTCGGGCATGGATTAACTTATACTACTTTCAATTATACAGATATGCAGATACAACAATCCGTAGATTCTATAAAAGTTTTTGTGACTGTGAAAAATACTGGTCGTTGGGCAGGAAAAGCCGTACCGCAACTTTATGTAAGAGATGTTTTCAGTTCCATATCTACTCCAGTCAAACAGTTGAAAGCATTTAATAAAGTAGCATTGGAACCTGGCGAGACAACCCGAGTTCCTCTGCACTTTGCAGTTCAAGACTTAGCCCTTACCGATGAAGCAGGAAAGACAATGGTAGAACCTGGTAGCTTTGAAATAATGATAGGCGATGCCTCAGACCATATACTATTAAAGCAGACTATTAGCATAGGGCAAAATATGGCTGTTAGCCCTTGCTCTATCAAAGAACAGCTCCCCGAAGAAATAGGTAAAGGAAACATTATACATATCAAAGGCGTGGTGCGAGATGTGCAGGCTACACCTGTAGATAAAGTAGAAATCTACTCTACAGCACAACAGCAGGTAATAGGTGTAACTGATCAAAATGGCAAATACTTTATAGATGCACCAGAAGACGACGTACTTGTTTTCTGCAAATCCGGATATTTGGATGAGAAGGTCAATGTAGACAGAAAAAATGACATTCAAATTACAATTAGAAACAAAATGGTTTTTCCATGAAACATCTTATTCTACGTGGTACTATTTGTATAATTATATAAATAAAAATCCTTATGAAATTATTGTGGATGATTTTATTGCTGAGTATATCTTGGTCATTAAAGGCTGACAATATATTTATTGAAGCCGAAAGTTTTGATAATAAAGGTGGATGGGTATTGGATAATCAATCTATGAAACAAATGGGTTCTTCTTATTTGTTAGCACACGGATTGGGTATACCCGTAAAAAATGCTTCAACAAAGTTTCAAATTGAGAATAAGGGAAAATACCGAATTTGGGTCAGAACGCGAAATTGGATTAAGAAATGGGATCAGACAGCCGCTCCCGGACGTTTCAAAGTATTATTGAATGGAAAAGCATTGGAAAAAACATTTGGAACAGAAAAAGCTGAGTGGCATTGGCAGAATGGTGGGATTATCACACTAAAAGCAGGCGAAAATAAAATTGAACTTCAGGACTTGACTGGTTTTGACGGTCGATGTGATGCAGTTTTCCTCACTTCGGATATGAACATGTTGCTTCCTGATAGTGGAAATGAATTAGCAGATTTTCGCCGTAATATGTCGGAAGAGCCTATAATTCCAGAGGATGGAGGAGAATACGACTTGGTTGTTGTCGGTGGCGGAATAGCAGGTTGTTGCGCTGCCATCAGTGCTGCCCGCCTTGGATGCAAGGTGGCTTTGATTCAAAATCGTCCGGTTTTGGGTGGAAATAACAGTTCGGAAGTTCGAGTCGGGCTTTCAGGGTTAATAACCCAACAACCTTATCCCCAATTAGGGAATCTCGTAGATGAACTAGGTCCTGTCGGATATTGGAATGATTGGGAAGCCCAACAAGATACTTCATCTCTTAGAAGTAAACAAATAATGAAAATTTTACGACAAGAACCAGCAAGAAAAATACATAATGCAGGACCTTCTTTTATTTATGAAGATAATAAAAAACTTGAGTTATTGCAAAATGAAAAAAACTTGAATCTGTTTCTAAATACACAAGCGATTGATGTTCAAATAAAAGGGAATAAAATCATCGCAATCATCGGGAAAAATATTGAATCTGGAAAAGAGTACATATTTAAAGGACAATTGTTTTCAGATTGTACCGGAGATGGAGAAATCGGTTTTCTAGCCGGAGCAGACTATCGTATGGGAAGAGAAAGTAAAGCCGAAACAGGTGAACTCAGAGCCCCTCTAATAGCCGACCAGTTGGTAATGGGAACTTCGGTGCAATGGTATGCAGAAGATACACAAGACATTTCTGTCTTTCCAAATTGTCCTTGGGCTATTCAATTTAATGATACAACCTGCATTCCCATTACTCGCGGAGATTGGGATTGGGAAGTTGGTCTAAATGATAATCAGATAACAGAAATTGAATCTATCCGGGATTATGCCCTCCGCGCAATCTATGGTAATTGGGATTTTCTGAAAAACAAGAGTAAAATGAAAGAGCAATTTGCAAGAAAAGAATTGACATGGGTAGCCTACATAGGAGGCAAAAGGGAATCACGACGTTTGATGGGCGACCTTGTCTTACGAGAACAAGACATCTTAAATAATATCCAGTATGAAGATGCAACATTTACCACGACTTGGGGAATAGATCTCCATTATCCCAAACCGATACCCGGAATAAAAGAAGCACCGTTTCTTTCCTATTGCGATGTACAAGACATAAAACCATATGCGGTTCCATACCGCTGCCTATATTCCCGAAATATTGAAAACTTATTTATGGCAGGTCGAAATATAAGCGTAACTCATATTGCATTAGGAACGGTACGAGTAATGAGAACTGGCGGTATGATGGGAGAAGTAGTAGGAATGGCAGCTTCCTTATGCAAAAAACATTGTACTAATCCCAGGTATATATACCTTCAATATCTATCAGAATTGAAAACCTTAATGAAACGGGGTATTGGTAAGCCAGGATTTCCTGAAGCTGGGAATATTAACTAGTTTACTCATAAACGTATACTTAAAAGATATTCCCATTTAAACCTATTCAGAGGTGCTCAATTAAACTGAGAGTTAAAACATCTTATGGTTATGGAGAGACTGTTTTGCAGATAAAATGTTCGGGTAAAAGCATGGTAGAAATCAAGTCGAATAAAATAGCTTGAGGTGCTTTTAATCTCTTTTTGAGATTTTTTTTAATATAACGTAAGTCTGAAATTAATATTCTTCTCAAAAACAGAATGGTTACAGCAGATTCCCTATAATCAAAGGTAAATCAAAACCTTTTTGTCACAGGCGCTAACGCTACGCTTTCCATGTGTATTTTCCGCGACTTGTCACAAGAAAAATACACATGGAAACAAGCGACCGAACAACTTTTGATTTGAAAAAGAATTGTAGTGCTCACTGCGACCGACACGACGTACGGACAGATAATATGGCAAGCTGAAATCGGGATATGTTGGCTCTATTCAATTCAAACCTCTATTTGTACTAAAATACCACCAATAAACTCTTTCATTTACAAATTTATCAGCTTAACAAATTTAGTTTCTGTACATACACTTAAATCCGTTGTTACAAATTTCCCATTACAAAAAAGAGAAAAGATAGTAGCTGGTGTAGGAGAGTTTTGTGCTTGCTCTCTTGTTTCTAATTTAATCACTTTTAAGGGAATATTTTTTTCTTGAGCAAGAACACGCAACATACCATCTACATAATAATCCGTATATGGGCAACGATTGGAATAATAAGCCACCATTCCCTGTTTGTCGGGACATTCTCCACTTTTAACGCAATCATTAAAATACGGAACTGCACTATTCTCATGAAAATTCATTACTAACAATGAAAATCCATTTGGAAGTTTTTCTACTTCCTCAAAGCCATGTTGCAGTAACCATTTCGTATCACTCATAAAATGATTCTTTTTTGTACCTACAACAGTAACCAATCCATCCTTCTGTTGCTTTTTTGCATCTTCAATCACAAACTGAAGCAAATTATATCCATGCCCTTGCCCTTTATACTGGCCTGAAACCCAAAAACAATTCACCATTAAATAATTGGGAGCAGTAACCGGAAGCCATGCATACTCAGCAGGAACGTATTCTATAAAGACTTTGGCTCGTGCGTCAAGCCGTCTGAAAACATAACCATTTGCAAATTCCTTTGTTAGCCATTCTTTTTTCAACTCATAACCTGCTGCGCATTTTTTGTCAGAGAATGCACAGCAGATATGCTCTTTGGCCATGTTTTCTTCTGTTAGAATGATGTATTTAGATAAGCTATTTTCCATGACTTAGTTTATTTTATCGGTATATGTATATTTTTGTGATATTCTATTCTTTATTCTCTTTTGAATAATTGATGTATTCCTCAAAATGTACTCCAGGCTGTTGTATAAAGTTCTTTCCCTCCATATTTGCCCCATATACGCATATACACTAAATATAGTCCTTCGAAACTTTGGAGTTCAGCATGCAATTCACACTCCTTTCTATTATGTTCGCACTCTTTTAATCGCATCCTTAATCTACTGATATATGTTTTGGGAGAAATACCAAATTATTTCTTAAATGCTTTGGAGAACAATTACGGGTTATCGTAGCCGACTAACCCAATCAAATTCTGTAAACTCATGTCTTCAGTTTGCATATATAGTACAGACCGTTCTACATGTTGCCTTGCCACATAAGGGTATAATGGTTCATTCAGAACAGAGCTCATCATACGAAGCAATTGCCGTTGAGACATATTTACTATATCGGCTATAACGTTCAATTGCAATGGTTGATGCAAATTAAACTTTATGTAATCAATTATTTGATTAACTTTCAGCTTGTATATATTTTCAATGCTACTTTTCATCTATAACTATATAATTTGTAAATATATAGAGTTTATACAAATATATGATTGTCCAATCTTGCTAATTTCATATATTTTAGTGCAAGATGCAAATATACATCTATTGACACTAATCTTAAAATTCTTATTTTCAACGGATTTCATAATCAAAAGTTACCATAAAGAGAGATGAAAGGGGCAAATAAACGGATGCATAGCATTCTTTTAGACATAAGAACAGAAAGGCATAAGAGGAGATGCTTGCCAGATATATGATGTGATATGGGTATGATATGATACGATATAATATAATACCCTAAAAGCAAAGAAAGAAAAATACTTCACAAATATAAAATAATCCCCACTAAAAATCTGCTGACCCCAAGAAAACAAGCAAAACAAAGAAAAGAAAAGCAAAGCAAGCCAAACAAGGCAAGGCAGACAAATGAGCTTAACTTCTCTATTCGGAATGATAACCAGAAAACAAGAAAGCCCCTGCATCTTCCGATACAAGGGCTTCTCTCTCTAAAAAAACGGCGACTACCTACTCTCCCACTGTTACGCAGTACCATCGGCGTGACTGA
>ERZ791840.1143-NODE-1143-length-14031-cov-2.140026_pt1 | contig 14031 bp, 15 predicted proteins | sample MGYA00510291_ERZ791840 | MGnify/ENA primary metagenome ERZ791840 (study PRJEB30046, sample SAMN00715256) | human gut metagenome | study: EMG produced TPA metagenomics assembly of the A metagenome-wide association study of gut microbiota in type 2... | reverse complement strand
AAGGTCGCATGTGCCTGATACTGTTTTAATAAAGCAAGCACTTTTGGTGTATTCACTGTGCTTGGACCATCGTCAAACGATAAGGCAACCGCTTTCGAGCGAATCTTTGGCACAGGTGTCGGAATGGTCTGCGGCGCAAGTGTCGGAACTGCGGCAATTTCATTTGCAACTCCATCCGGCGCATAGGTTGCCTGTCCCTTTTCAGGAACTTTTGTCTGCTGTGACGCAGCACTTGCACTATTCGCTGCCGCCGTCACTGCTGCCGTTGCCTGTGCCGTCTGTGTTACCGTAACACCGCTTCCACTCGCCACAGCCTGCCCTTTTGGCTGTTCATCATCACCAAACTCAGCCTGAACCAAGCAGACGGCACCCACTGCAATCAGCACAATTACTGCAATGAGACAGACAATCCATCGTCCTGACACTGCCTGTCCCATACTGCTTCGATATTTACTTCTGCTTGAATATGAACTGTTTCCTATATAGTTATCAGAGCCTTTAGAAAAACGGCTGCGCCTTCTTCTTCGTCTCTCGCGATTATTATAACCTTTCATATAATTCATCTTTACACCTCATTCCGAGAGCAATTCCCTGCTCCCATTACGTAGCCCTAGTATAACACTAATCTTTCGGCTTTTCAATGACGATTTTCCCTCCAATAAATTCCAGTTTTACTTTATTTCCATCCATTCCCATTTGTTCCAGCAACTCACTTGGAATCTGCACACGTCCGGCGCGGTCAAGAACCGCAAACTCTTCCTGCGTCTCTTCTTCCTGCCAGTCAATGTCCAAATGTTCCATGCGCTCGCGGTAATCATTTTTCATAATACGCTCGCTGCTCGTTTTCCCATCGCGGATAGAAACAACACGATTTACCTTTTTTGCCAACTCTTTATCATGCGTTACAATGACAATCGTAAGTCCGAGTTTCTCATTTAACTTGCGGAACATTTCCAAAATGTCATCCGCAGTCTTTCGGTCAACGGCACCGGTTGGCTCATCCGCCAGTAACAGTTTCGGATTATTGGCAAGCGCAATTGCAATCGCAACTCTTTGCTGCTCACCACCGGAAAGCTGGCTTAATTTACTGTCCTTTCTGTGTCCAAGACCTACCAGTTCCAGAAGTTCCAGTGCCCTTTTCTTTTTTTCCTCCTCAGAAACTGCCTTTTCTTTTTCTTCCACAAAAAGCATCGGTGTCATTACATTTTCCCACGCAGTCAAATAAGGAAGAAGATTTCTCGCATTGTTCTGCCACACAAAACCAACGGTACTTCTCTTATATTTAACCAGTTCATTTTCCGTCATTTGAAAAAGATTTTTGCCATCCACATACAGTTTACCCGCTGAAGGCCGATCTAATCCACCAATCATATTTAAAAACGTGGACTTACCGCTTCCGCTGTTTCCAATGATCGCCATAAGTTCTCCACGCTTCACGGTCAAATCCAACCCTTGAAGCGCCAGCACTTCAATATCTTTGGTCTTGTAAATTTTAACCAGACTGTCACACTCAATCATCACATCGTCCGGCACATCCATCGTCTGTTCCGGATTTTCCATTGTAGATTCAGGACTTTTTATTTGTTTTACTTTGCTAATTTTTTCTTTTAAATTAATCTTCATCGGCAATCTCTCCATCCTCAATATGATAGATGCAGTCGGCAATCTCCATCAATCCGGTATCATGCGTCGTCATTACTATGGTTACTCCCTGTTTTTCAATCAGTTCCTTAAAAATCTTCATCACCTGAAGCCCGGTATTGCTGTCAAGCTCCGCCGTCGGCTCATCGGCAAAAATAATCTTTGGCTTGTGTGCAATCGCACGTGCAATCGCCACTCGCTGCTGCTCACCACCGGAAAGTTCCTGTGGCATATGATGCATACGGCTTCCGAGACCAACTAATTTCAGACATTCTTCCGTCCGCTTTCTCCTGTCCCCTTTGTATCCGGCGAGTCTGAGAACAAACTCAACATTTTCGTAGGCGGTCATCATCGGAATCAGTGCCACTGACTGAAAAACAAATCCAATCTGCGTTTTCCGCATCTGCTCCCTGTCATGTTCCGGCAAATCTTGAATCGGTTTTCCTTCAAATAAAATTTCACCGCTTTTCGGATAATCGAGTGCACTCAAAAGATTCATCAGCGTCGTTTTACCGGAGCCGGAACGTCCTCGGAGCATCGTAAGTTTCCCGGTCGGAATCTGAATGTTAATGTTTTTCAAAACCACTAACTCCTTGCCACCGGCAATCGGAAAGCTTTGAATCACATCTTTGGTTTCTATCATATTTTCCATTCTGACACCTCCCTAGTCTTCACCAAGCTTCAACGCCTGGGAAATATTAATCTTACTAATCAGCTTACCAAGAACTACCATGCAGATTACAATCACAATGCCGATGACGCTAAAGAGACGAATCATATCAAACGCCTTAAACACAACTGCAAGCGGTACCGTCTGGTCGGTTGATGCATAGAAAATCTGCACCAGTGGCACAAACAGAATGGATGACAAAACACCAAGTCCGGCACCAATCAGAATGGAAATTCCGGAACTGAAAATCTGTTCATTAATTAACATCTGAATAATCTCTTTTTTTGTCATGCCCATCGCACGGAACACACCGAAAAGCAATTCTCTCTGCCGGATTGACAAAATCCAGTAAATCAAAAATCCGGTACTGCACAAAATCAAGATAATGATAAAACTCATTGTCAAAATACCATTAGTTCCTTGGAACAGTGCATCGTTTTTCACGTCTACCAGTTTGGATGCCACATCATCAAACACCGTATATTCGATGCCGTTTTTCTTCGCATAATCGTAAATAAATTTCGAAGAACCGTTGGTCTGAATCCATACCTGATACGGCTTCACACCAAGCGTCTGCTGAACCGGTGCCAGATTGGCAACAATCAGATAATGGTCTGTCGTCACAAGCGTATCCTGCTGATTCAGTTCATGCGTCTGCTTCACATAACTTGGGAAATAGTCAAAGAACCCATACACAACTCCTGTCATTTCTTTTTTATCTTTTGTCGTATAGGTCACTTTATCCCCCAGCTTGACACCCATTTTTTTCTGAAAATTCATGCTCAGAAGAATGGCATCCGGATTCCCCGCCATCGCATTCAAATAATTGTTCAAATGCGTCGGCAAAAGTGTCGAATCAAAATCACTTACCGTCAATCCAAAATTTTTCGTATCAATTGCCATCAACGAAGTTTCTGTTTCATTGTCACTCATCTTTTTGCCAAGTGATGTAGAAATCTCATCCTCGCAGTAAACTTTCGTTGCATGTTTTACACCTTTCATGCTCTCATAGGTCGAAAAATCCGGCTCCGTATAGGATACTTCCTTATCCGGATTATCCGCAAGGAACGCTTCGTTGCTCTCCCATTGCTCTTTAAGAACAAGTGTTGCTCCCGTTTCATACCGGATATTACTCTCCGAATTGGAAAGAATCGTCCGCGCCACCGTTGCGTTAAAAATACCAAGCGCAACCGTCAGCATCAAAAAGACCATCATAAAGCTCTGTTTTCCCTTTGTTCTCAAAATCTGTAAAAACGAAGCGAAAAATGCCGGTTTCCAGCGTTTTTTCCCAATCAGATAAACCAGTTTAATTATAAGTGGCTGAATACGCAGCGCTACCAGACTGGCACTGATGATAAACAGCGAAGAACAAATAAACAAAAACGGGTCTAACGATTCTCCTTCTAACATCTGCGTCATAAGACTTTCCTTCTGCTCTGTAAAATTATACAAGCCATACAGAGAAATCACGAGCAGTATCACATCCATATATACTCTCTGGAAAATGTTTTTATGCTTTTTGTTTTTATTTCTTTTTACATTAACAATCGTAACATTGGCGTCACGGAAGACCGGTAAAACCATGAAAGCAATGGATATAAGCATCGCACCAAGCATATACAAAAATACCGAAGTGCCAAGTGTGATATGTAATGCTTTTCTTTGAATAAATTCCAAAAATCCATTCGTTGAACCAAGTGCTTTACATAGGAAATAGCCAAGCGGCAGTCCCACAACAGCACTCATTGCTGACAAAATAACGGACTGCAAAAAATAAATCAGTATAATTTGTTTCTTACTCGAACCACGGCTTTTTAGCAGGGCAATTTCATTTTGTTCCAAATCTAACATCTGTCTGGAAATCATAAAAATGAAAGCCAGCAAAAGCGCCAGTACCGGGAACTGTAAAATAAGAAGTGTTGTGCGCACTTTCTTTGCAGATGTCTGGTATTCACGGAGAACCTCCAAGTAAGCCGGCTCATCAATTTTACAATTATATGCATCCGATGTTTCCTGCATCATATCTTCCGTTTCGCTTACGAACGAATCAATCTGCTCAGCAGCCAGTTCTTTGTAATCGAAAACCAACGACCATGTGGTGGTCATTACAAAAGACTGTTTCTTTAAGTTTATAAAATCACTTTCAAATACTTTTGGTGAAATAAACAAATCCATATAATAATCGGACGGAGATTGTACCCAGTAGGTATCATCTGCCTCTTTATTTGTAAACACACCAACAATTTTTACTCGGATGGCATTGCCCTTAGCATCCATAAAACGGTTGAGCTCAATGATGTCACCCACCATAATATCTAATTTGCTCATACATTTCTGGGAAACAATTGCTTCCAATGCACCATCTGCACCCACTTTATCCTGATACATTTTTCCGGACAACATCGTGCTGTGTTTCTCCAGTTCTGACAAACTGCTGATTTTAATTGTCTTTGTCATGTCATCTTTATTGCGGGTTCCTACATAGTGTCCTCTGGTTTTTGACGACTCGTTATATGTCACAAAATAGCTTTGCTCCACATCAAGGCGGTCTGCTGCACCGGCAGCCTCTTCCTTCATGCTCTGATATTCCTTTTCCTGTCCATCCTGCCCTTTCATGTTGGCCTCAAAAGAAATCACACCCGGGTTTTGATTCTCCTCTTGGATATACTCATCCAGTTTTGAGGACAATGTTTTCTGCAGTGCCGCCCCCTGATACATTGGATTGCTGCAGGCAATGGCAATCAATAAAATATTACCGATTAAAAGACTTACAACCATCCATTTTTTATGGAGAAGTTTCTGCTTGATAAAATGAATCATAACGACTTACCTCTCCTTTCTACTTTGATATAATCGCCAGCGTCTGACCTTCTTCCAGACCTTGGTTTACCAAATACGTTTTTTCCTGTTTATAGTTACTTACAATATAGCGTTTATGTAATTTGCCGTTTTCTACAAGATAAACAAAATTCTTGATTTCCTCATTTTCCGTTTCCTCATATACGGCATCCGCATCAACGAGTAGAGCATCCTCGATTTTCAAACTCACTCCCGTGATGTAAATGTTATATTTTGAAAATTGGTAGGATTCTCTATCTTTCTTAGAAAGACGAATTAACTGAGCACCGCCGCTTTCATTTTGCTGCTCACCGCCATTGTCATTTCCATCCTGCAAATCCTGCTGCAAATTATCGGTCGAAATCACTTTGCCTTTTAAGTGATACTTAATACTATCAAGTGTTGCTCCCAAACCAACATCTACCGTCATGTTATACCGCAGACCGGAAGCATCTTCTGCACTTAACAGAAAATCTTTTTTATCACGAATCAGCATAATATTTTCACCGGACGCCTCATCACCGATAGAATCCGTTATCTCTGCAACTGTTCCGCTGTATGGAGACGTAAGTGTGGCAGATTTCCGTTTTTGTACCAAATCGTTATAATCTTTCTCTTTTTTCTGAATGGATTTTCCCTGCTTCTGCAAATCTTTGTACTCACTTTTTAATTTGTTTAACTGTAGCACTGCCAGTTTTTTTTCAGTTGCATCCGTGAGCGTTTTTATCGTTCTTTCCTGCTGCAGCACTTCGTTTCTCTTGCTCTTTAGGTTCACGTTATACTCAGACCTTGCCTGTTCCGTTTCCAGCTTTTTCTTTTTTAACTTTGTATCTGAAATCTTTACGTGATAAGTGGCAAGTTTTTGTCCCTTCACTACCTTCTGTCCGTTCTTTACCAAAATCTTATCCAGATAGGCATTGGAATCTTTAATCGTTACTGCTTTATCATTCTGATAAACCAAGCTGGCTGTCGCCGAAATTTTCTCTTCGTAGGTACCTTTTTTCACCTTCGTCGTTTTATAATGCTCTTCTTCCTTTTTGTTTGTATCTCCTTGATACAGCATTACTTTGGACTTCTGCTGCTCACCGCTTCCACAGGCGGTAAGCACCATACATAAACCAAGGAGAATTGCCAGTTTTTTAATCCTGCACATAGACAACATCTCCTTCCTTTAATCCTGACATAATCTGTGTATACGCATCGGTCTTTGTTCCCAGTGTCACTTTCACTTTCTTTTTCGCATCTCCATCCATACGGTATACATAATGCTCGCTTTTTGCTTTAAAAACTGCATTGCTCGGTACAACCAAAGCGTCCTCTGTGGCATTGTTGTAAAACTCCAGCGTCACCGAATCACCAACCGAAACATTCGCATCTTTTTCATAACCAAAATAGGTACTTGTCGGGAGATTTCCCATCTCCACATCCATCTGTGAAACGTCCTGCTCCTGTGCCGTAACTTTATATTTTTTCCCGTTAATCACTGCCTGATATCCGCTCGCGCGGTCTAACACCGAAGAACCAATGTATTCGGTGCGAATCTGTGTTTTATCCATATCAGCAATTGTAATCACCGAAACACCGCCTGTCACAAAATCTCCGGGTGCCAGATTTTTGGCAATTACTTCTCCATTTACCGGGGAATACAGCCGGTTCAATTTGCTTGTTTTTTTCGCATTTGCAATATCACTTTTTAATTCACCGATGTACTGTTTCTGCGTCTGTTTCTGCAATTTCAACCGTAATCTTTCCGTTTTAATTTCTTCCTGTTTCTGCACAATCTGCTTGTCGAGATTTTTCTTGTCTTTCGCATTTTGCGCCTGTTTTTTCTGCTTTTGCACCGATTTTAATTCGATGTTTAACTGCTCGATTTTACTCTGAGAAGAGGTATTTGTCTCCGCATTTTCTGCAATCTGAGATTTTAACTCTTTCTGCAAATCTTTCACCGTCGACTCCGAACCGGTAAGTGTAGCCAAAAGCTGACTCTTCTTTACCTTGTCGCCAATTTCTACTTTCACGGCACCAGCCTGCCCCGAATTTGCAAAATAAGCGCCTACCATATCCGGCACTACCTCGCCGGAATAGGAATTCACACTGCTTAAATTCATTTTCTTTACTTTTGCCGTATCCACATCAACGCCGACCGGGTCTTTGAGTTTTGGCACGTTCGCTGTCGATTCCTGTCTGCCACAGCCAGAAAGTCCCATCAGCGATAAAATCAAAAGCCCCATCACCAATACACGATACTTTTGCACTTTACAATTCATGGTTTCCTCCCTTTTTGCAAAACAATCCATTAGTTTGTCAATATCTGCTCGTTTTCTTTTAATCCGCCGGTAATTTCGATTTCATTTTGAATCTGTTCTCCGGTTGTAACTTCTCTCGTTTCCTTTACTCCCTCTTTTCCCTCTATGTAAACAACTTTTTTGCTTCCCATATCAAAAACAAGTGCTGACGGAACATAAAGAACATTTTTCTTTTCTTTCAAAACCAAATCTACTGTTCCTGTTACTGCATTTTTCAAAGCCAATTCCTGCTTCGGGACAAAATAAATCTGTTTCCCTTTTCCTTTTTTCACCGTGGTCTTGTACTGCTGTCCCATAACCGTGACGGTTGCCTCACTTCCCTGCGAAAAATGGGACGTATATTCGGTTTTACAGGAAAACCGGTTCTTCTTCGCCGCCCTTATCGTGACAAGTAGATTTTCCTGATTTGCATAACCGCCCTCAAGCGATTTTTCTACAAATGTCACCGTTCCGCTAATCGGCGCCTTCAAAGATGCTTCCCGTATCGTTTCTTCCAAACTTTGAATATCTAATTTTGCTAATTCTAAACTTGACCGGCAGCTCTTAATCTGCGCATCATACTGCGTCTTTACGTTTTCTTTTTCTTCTTTACTGCCACCTGTATGATTTAACTGCTCTAGTTCTCTCTGCCGCATCTGTTTTGCCTGACTAATCTGAAGGGTAAGCGTACTCACCTGACGTTTACTGGTCTTTAGCGACTCTTCTTCATCTTCCAGATATTCCTGTAAAAGGACATCACCTTTTTTTACGTGCTGCCCTTTGGAAACACACAATTTCTTAATGCGGATACCATCATCCGTACCATACACATCGGATTTTTTCGTACCTTCATACCGAACGGCAATCGATTCGCTTTGAATCATATCCCCCCTCGTAACAGTATATTTTCCTACATTTTCATCGCTGTACTCTTTTACTAACGGTGCTGCGTCAAACTCTTCTTCTGTTGGCAGAATACCACATCCACACATCATACAAGCTGCTATCCCTATACATAACAAACGGCTGCCCCTTCTCATATCCTTCATCCTTTCTTATTTTCGTCCCCCGGCTCCCAGGCATCATCCCATGCCTTGCAGTAACATTCTGTCTCCGTCGGCAACTGCTTTTTCGCAAGCCGTCCGGCACAGAACCGTTTCACCATGCGGTAAATAACGGCAAACACCGGGACTGCACAAATCATACCTAAAACTCCAAACAAGGAGCCAAAGAATAAAATGGAAAATAAAATCCAAAAACTCTTTAAGCCAATGGAATCACCAAGAATTTTCGGTCCTAATACATTTCCATCAAACTGCATTAAAATGATAATTAAAATCAAGAACAAAACACCTTTGCTCGGACTTGCAATAAAAACCAGCACCGCACTCGGAATAATACCGAAGTACTGGCCAAAAAACGGAATGATGTTTGTCACACCAATTAACACGCTTATCAAAATGGTGTACGGAATTCCCGCAATGTTCATAATGATAAATGTCAATACACCAACAATCAGGGAATCAATAATTTTTCCGCTGATAAATTTTGCAAAAACACCATGCGTTTCGCTTAACACAGACAACACGCTTCCCGCTCTTTTTGCCGGCAGAACCGCAAAAATCAGTTTTTTCGCCTGAGCACAGAAGTTTTCTTTTCCTGCCATTAGATAAATGGAAACGATAAGCCCGATAAAAAAGTCAACCAAAACACTGGTTGCATCCATAACACCGTCGGTAATTGCCCCCAAAAACTTATCACTATTTGGAAGCAAATCATTTTGCAGCCAATCTAACAATTTATCAAATATATCTTTAGAGGCTTTCGTAAAATAATCCGCAAATTCCGGATTCGATTTAAAAATATGAGTACCCCAGTTCTTCACATTGTTATAATACTCCGGCATACTCTTTGCAAGCCCTGTGATACTGTCAATAATCTCCGGTATTACTAACATCATAATTCCAAACACAACAAATATCGCCAGAAGAAGCACAAAAAACACGGAACATCCCCTCGCAACATTTGATGCTTTTTTCTTTTTCCCCTTAAAAATTTTACTCCACAATGGAATAAATATATAACGGTCCGATTTATTCACAAGCGGACTGAGAAGATACGCAATCACAACGCCTATGTACACCGGCATCAATGCCGAATTAAGTGCGCCAAATATTTTCCCAAGCCCCGTCAAATTACTCGTTATTGCATAAACTACCAACGCTGCCACAATAACAAAAAATCCCGTGAGTCCGGCGTACCAATACTTTTCCAATTCCTTCCCCGGTCGTTTCAAACAAGCTCACCACTTTCTATAAACTCTTATTCACTATATGCCAAACCGACAAGGGGTATCAGCCAAACGACACCCCTTTGCCCCTTTGGAAAACATTGTATCACAACCGCTTTTTCAAGTAAATGTACAAAACGATAAAAACGTGGATATTTTACATCATTTCATTTTTGATTTAAAAACAAGGCTTGCCAGATATCCCATAATTAATGCACCGGAAATACCGACCGCCGCACTTTCTAATCCCCCATAAAAAGTACCGATAAATCCCTGCTTGTCAACTGCCTCTTTAACGCCCTTAAACAATAGATGCCCAAATCCAATCAGCGGCACGGATGCGCCGGATTTTGCCCAGTCGGCAAATGGCTCATATAGTCCGAAGAAACTTAAAATAGCACCTGCACAGACAAGTCCTACCATAATTCGTCCCGGGAGCAGTTTCGTATTATCCATAATAACCTGCACAATCGCACAAATTGCACCGCCAATCAAAAACGCTGTTACATAGTCCATTCTCCCACCCCCTTTCCGGAGCCGGAAATTCCCTCCAGCATAACTGCATGGGCAATGCCCGGTATCGAATTTCCCTCGTTAAAACTTACTGTAGATAACAGTGCACCGGTCGGAACAAACAGTACCCTTTTCCACTCCTTCTTTTTCATTTTCTGAAGAATATATCCGCAAAGTGTTATCGCACTGCATCCACACCCGCTTCCACCGGCATTGGTTCCCTGCTCTTTATTGTAATAAATTTCGGTACCGCAGTCGAAGTGCTGTTTTTCAATGTCGTAGCCATAACCCCGCAGCATATCAATCAAAATTCTCTGTCCAATGGTTCCCAAATCGCCGGTCACAATGCAGTCATAATAATCCGGTCCGATTCCCATATCTTTAAAGTTATGAAGAATGGCATCGCAGGCAGCCGGTGCCATACAGGCTCCCATATTCATGCTGTCTTTAATTCCATAATCGGTTATCGTTCCTGTTGTAATCCCCGTCACTTCCACATAACCGGTCTCTTTGCGTTTCCATTTTGCCCGTGAAGATGCTAAAACCACTGCGCCACTGCCCGTCACCGTCCACGTTGCAGAATACGGACGCTGGCTGCCATAGGCAAGCGGATAACGGAACTGTTTCTCTGCACTGGCAAAATGACTTGAGGTTAATGCGACCACATAATCGGCAAACTCTCCATCAATGAGCATTGCTCCAATCGCCAGAGACTCTCCCATCGTTGAACACGCACCATATACACCAAACATCGGGATATTGAAATTCATGATACCAAAAGAAGTGGCAATTAACTGTCCAAGCAAATCTCCTGCCACTAAATAACGGATTTCCTGCGGCTCTAGTCCCGCTTTTCTCAGTGCAATCCGGGTCGCCAGCTGCTGCATTTTGCTCTCCGCTTCCTCCCACGTTTTTCCGCCAAACAAAGGGTCTTCCTCAACCATGTCAAAGCACTTGCCAAAAGCACCGTTTCCTTCTTTTTCCCCGGCAACACTGCCTGCACCAATGATAATCGGCGGTCTGGAAAATAAAACGCTCCTTTTGCCTACCATTTTTTTCTCATTCATAACCATGTATCCTTTCCGCTTAACTTAGGATTTAGTATGGTTTATGGATTTGTTCTTTATACATTTGAGATTAAAATTCTGCGTGACCTTCTAAAAGATAATCATAAGAAGTTTCGAGTACACGAGTCAATTGCATTAACGTATCAACAGAAAAACCAAAGCCCTGCTTTTCAATTTGAAAAATAAATTTAGGCGAAATCCCTGACATATCCGCCAAATCACCTCTGCTAAGCCCCTTTTTCTTTCTCACCTCTTGGATTCTCAATCCAATTTCCTGATTCATTCTTTTTTCCTCCTTCTTTTCTTCACCAAAGCAAAGACATGCTATTTTATCATTCCCCAAAAAAGCCTATATTCTTTTTTCATAACGCATCCCTTTTATGGCATGAAAGCATTATTCTTTTCCAATTTCATAAAAATCTATGCGTTTATTCTAAAAAATCTTGCACTTATGCATATTTGTCCATTTTAAAAAACTATCACCTTATACTGCTTTTGAAGTGGAACGGTGGGGAAGGCGCAGCGCTAAAGGAATCTATGCAGAAAGGAGATACTCATTCATGAAAAAGTTTAACAAATCTTTTTTGTACAAAATCAGCTCTTTATGTATCGCTCTTGGCGGTCTTATCTATGCACAGGGAATGTGCATGATGTTTTTTGGAGAGCCTGACTTCAAAGAAGTAAAAGAAGATTAAGAAAAAAGGCTGCAAGTCACTTTCGATTTGCAGCCTTTTTACAATTTACAAATCCCCCCTCTTCATGATTTCATATAACGAAGATAACATAAGATACACTTTTCCCAGTTGATTTGGTTCAAATTTTTCTATCAACTCTATAATTTCATTTTCATAAGGAAACTCCGTATGCCCTCTAAGCAGATAATCACAGGATGAATCCAGTGCTTTGGTCAGTTTTAACAATATGTCTACCGAGAAGCCTGTGTGCTGCCGTTCAATCTGGAAAATATATTTTTCCGATACTCCCGACATCATGGACAAGGTATCTCTTGTATATCCTTTGTCCAGTCTCACGTGTCGTATTCTCTCTCCAACCTCTTTGTCCATTGTAAATTCCTCCCTTTTCTTTATTTAGAGATGAAATATTTTATCATTTATAAACAATTAAATGTTTTTATTTTCATAACGTATTTATTTTCTTGCACAAAAGCAATTTTCTTATCCGTTTTCTACTATATGACGCTTTTATTCCGTGCAGTATTTACACTTACGCATATTTTTCCTCTTCCATTTTTTTCTTTTCTATACTGGCTTGCAAAAGGAGGGAACAACATGAGTGTCTATGATAAATCGCTGGAACAAATTCAAAGTTCCTATCAGTTTACAGACTTGGAAATGGCAAAAATGGACTACACATTAAAAGTGTTCGCCTATGAGTTATCAAAGCTCGTTTTCTTTTTCGTATTTTTCGCTGTCATCGGAAAATTTTCAGAATTTGCAGTTTGCTTGGTTGCTTTATTGCCGTTTCGCTGGATTTCCGGCGGTATTCATCTGAAACATTATTGGAGTTGTTTTATTTTCAGTTTTTGCTTTTTTGCTGTTATTTTGTTCATGGGTGAAATGTTCACACTTCCCCTATATGCACAAATCAGTTTGTTTGTTTTAAGCAATTTACTTCTCTTTTTTATCGGACCTGTTCCCTCTGCCAAAAGAAAGGTAATGACAAAAAAACAGTATACAAATAAGCGTTTTTTGTCTTCTTTAATTCTTTTGGTTTACACCATTCTTTATTTTGCCTTGCAAAATGTGCCCCATCGCTCTGTCGTTTTTTGGAGCATCATTTTACAAATTATACAATTAATTTGTGCCAAGTTGACACGGAAAGGAGAGATATATGAAAAAGATTAACAAATCATTCTTGTACAAGTTTAGTTCCTTGTGCATCGCTCTGGGCGGATTCATTTTTTATCATGGACCTTGTATGCTGCTCTTTGGAGAACCAGAATTCAAAGAAAAATAAAGATCACAAGACCACAAGCGAAACATACCTTGTTTCAATTGTGGTCTTTCTTTCTAAAGAATAATTTGAATTTTAAAACAATCAAGTTCATCTCTCACTATACTTTCAAAAATAAGATTTCCTCGTTGTTTATCCACCAACATCTTTACATCATACAAACCGATTCCACGATTTTCTCCTTTTGTACTATAACCCAGTTCAAAAAACTTCTCTAAATCTTTCTGTTTTTTCTTTTGATATACATTAACAATAGATACTGATACTTTTCCTTTTCGTGTATCGTCTTCACGAATTTCAATCCATAATTTCTTCGTCCCTTCAAGCTCACATAAGGATTCAATTGCATTATCAAGTAACGTACCTAAAATCTGCACCCAAATAACATCAGAAACATTGCGACGTACCATACTGCAAGAAAAATCTGTAATAACTTGAATTCCATTTTCAATTGCCTCGTTAATCTTCTGATACAAAAGGGCAACTACCACAGGGTCTTCCAAAATAATCGCATCTGTTGGCAACTCATAATCCCATAATCTTCCCAGATATTCTTTTTGTTTTGCTACTAATTTTGCGATCTCTTCATTTACGATGTTATCGTATACTTCTTTTGTGATCTTGTTTTCGTTATATTGTGTTGTTGCTTTCTTTAATTCTTCTGTTCTTAAAAAGCTTCCTACATAATCATATCGAAATGGCTCTTGTAATTTACTCATTTTCTGTCGTCTCCTTTTTGCCTTGTTTTTTAAG
>ERZ791840.1136-NODE-1136-length-14173-cov-2.663408_pt1 | contig 14173 bp, 10 predicted proteins | sample MGYA00510291_ERZ791840 | MGnify/ENA primary metagenome ERZ791840 (study PRJEB30046, sample SAMN00715256) | human gut metagenome | study: EMG produced TPA metagenomics assembly of the A metagenome-wide association study of gut microbiota in type 2... | reverse complement strand
CCGCCATTATTGTTCAGTGCCGGGAAGTTCGGTATAATTATTATATTTTCTCCACCGACTTTATGTTTCTGAACAACTCTGTTGAAGTATTTCGTGAAGCAAAGATATGCTTTGGCAGGAATGGTTAGGGGAGTAGAAGGACTTTCATTTTGAAGGATGGTAGTATTGTATATTGCCCCGTCTTTATACATCTTATATAGATAAAGTGCCGGTAAAATGATAGCCTGTTCAGTCGGATTGTAGATTTCTATATATTCTGCACCATCAGTGGCATTATTATACATGATTTCATTGAAAAGAAGCATACCTCTCACATCTTTCGGTAATTCGGGGGTGTTCGGATTATCTGGAATGTCTGTTCCGGGATGATCGGGTGTTTCATCAGGTGTAGTGTCCGTTTCTACGTTATTAGATAGCTGTATGTGATGAAATGTAAATCCTTTACAGCGGGTTTTGGTGTAAATGCAGTATATACCGCAGTAGCGGGAAGTTTGTATATCGGTATCTTTTATTTGTTTTTCTTTTACGTATTCATTCTCGGATTCACGTCGTGTCCAAAAAGTCCAGTAACCATTATTGTCACGTTCTACTTTTATATATAGTTTCGGTGAAGAGTCTCCTTTCATCAACTCTCTTCCCGAAGCCAGTAGTTTAGACTGCTCTCCGTTTTGACGATAAAGAGTTACATTATCTTTGGCTCCTCCTATCTGAATATAATAACCGTTTAAATTCTCGGAAAGAATGTTTGAGGAAGAAGTCAGATAAAATCGTGCATAATTGTTAGCGGAAGGATTAAAGGTGAGGTGAACTCCAAATTCCCAACGGGTATTTTTTACAGAGGTGGAAGGAATGGTGACATAAGCTGTTCCGGCGTCTTCGTATGGATCATTCAGATGGATTCCTTCTTTAGAGTTGATGGTGAATTTGTCCATCTCTCCTTCCCAGGGAAGTTCGGAGGTAACTGTATCCTCTCCCTCTGAATCTCCTTTTACTTCGTCATCAGTAGGGAGCGAACAATTATAGAACAATATGATGAAGATACTTAGGAAAGCAAATGCTTTGTAAACTTTCATACGGTTTTTAATTTGAGTTTTTTCGTTTTACCGTATTTGTTTGTGTATAATGCAGAAGCAATTGCGGTCTGAATATTTGAATGAGTCGGCAAAGATAAACTTTCTTGCCGGAAAAAGCCCATACTTACAGAAGAAAAGATTGTAATTCTTTTTGTTTCCTATACACGCATGGGAAGAAAACAGTAAGGGACTACCCTAAATCATATTTAATAGATTGACTTTTGATAGTCCCTTACAACTGTTACATTCAATATGGGAATACTATTCGAAACGTGGCATTACATATTTATCAGTATAAGATGTGAAAGTAATACCGGGCATGGAATGAGTAGACGATGCGTTCTCTAATTTTTTAATCAATGAATAATCGTCGGCATTCAATGCGTAATAATTATCAGAGGTCGGAGTAGTCACACGTACCGTCCAATCGAACATATTACCGATGATGGTTAATGCATCCGTTTCGGGATTGAATACAGGAATTCCTGTTTTCACTACTTCGTATGTCCGGCTCTGCAGTACATAGAAAGCATTGTTGACATCGGTCATGAACGCAAGTGTTTTCTTATTTCTGAACTCTGTCAGATACAGATGTTCCAGTGTCAGTCCTTCAGGCAAGGTGATGGCACGAACATACGGACGCCCTTTCACTTGTTTCAGATGAAACAGACGGCGGTCGGCATCCAATAGAAGATAACCTTCGTCATACTCCTTTTTCACCGTTGGATTTCCTACGATCTCCGTTGCCGGGAAACGAAACTCCTTTTTAGTCATAGCTTTGGTAAACTGAAGACTCTTGTCTTCCTTTACGCTGTTGGAGGCCATGTCGATGAATTCGATCCCTTTGGTGGTGATACGAAATACGTCATCCGGCATTTTTAAGTCCACACGTCCTGACATGGATTCCATCAGAGGATAAAGTCCGATGGAAGGCGCATTGATATCCGAAGGTACACTGCGGAAGTTGAAATTCTCCGTCTGTACCATTTTAGGAGTTACTGCTATCCCTTTAATGGTATCCGGAAAACGCTCATCGGACATCAACTGACGAAAATAAAACATAGGCAGGATACTGTCGAAAGCTGCTTCCGAATAAATATTACCTGCCAGGTCGCGACGCACGCTTCCTTTTCCCTCTTCTTGTCCCATCTGTGCGAAATCGCCAATTACGAAACTGTACAGGGTAAAGGGAGTCTTCTCCGGCTTTACGACAAAGAAATTGTAACACCAGGGCAACTGCCAGAGAAGCAGAAAAGCGATGGTTACATATAATAATATAGTACTGAAACGTCTCATTACTCAATCTTTTAATTTTTAGTCTTTAATTTTTAATTGCTCCTAGTCCTGCTTTCCGGCCTTGAATCGTACGATAGAAAGCCACGAGAAAGAAGCTGTCAACAAAGTATAAACCACTAAATAAGGGAGGAACTTGTTGTATGCTTCCGGTGTGGGCGACAGAAAGAAGATTCGGAGTAATAATACTGCGATAATGAGATTCAGAATACGACGTTTCCATGCCGGTTCAAGGCAGATCCAGGCCACAAGCAGATAGCCGGAAATCCCGGCAAGATACCACGTTAAAGCGGTGAGCAATATGTGGTTCTTCAGTTCATGGGCAAGTATTCCATTCAGGTATACTTCCATCAACAGGAAATTGGAAGCGAAGCAGACAAGTAGCAACACTAATCCCGAAAGTAGCATATTACCTGTCATCTTCAACTCCGGATAAGGCAGATGGAGAGTCAGTTTCAGGCATTTGCGCTGCATTTCGGGAACAAACTGCACAATAGCCATCAAAATTCCCGCAATCAGAGGGATATATTGCAACATATCAATGAAGATAACATCGCGTTGCAGCATGACTTCCCATACATGAGCAGCCCCTTTCATTTCTACCACCCGGTTGATGCGAAGCATACAATAGCCTGTAAAACCGAGTGTGGCGAGCACGGCAAGCAGAAAATACCACCGTGTCTTGATCCATTCTTTATAAAATATAGCGTACATGAGACTTCTAATTTACTTTTTAATCTTTAATTATTTTATTGAATCAGTATTTGCCGGTCAGACCGATGAAGGCATCTTCCAGATTCACATGTTCGCTATGCAGGTCCGTATAGGGTACTGACATGGATTTCAGTTTTGCTTCCGCCTCTGTGAGGGGGAGGAAGGAGAATGTTTCCAGTGTATTCCGCATCACGGAAGGATGATAGAAATCATCGGATGCGGGCAGTTCGTAACCTTCGGGAACAGTACAGGTATAGCGGCGTCCTTCTTTCAGTAATTCGTCAATTGGCTTCTGAATCAGTATCTTTCCGTAGTCCATTATGATACAGTCGTCTACCAGTCGTTCCATATCCTGAATGATATGCGAAGTCAGAAAGACAGTCTTGCCTTCGGAACGTGCATAATCGCGGAGATAGTCTACAAACAGGCGGCGATAACCGGGGTCGAGACCGAGGGAGAAGTCGTCTAATACAAGAAGCTCGGGATTCTGTGCCAGAATCAGTCCGAGTGCTACTTGTGAACGTTGTCCGCAAGACATACGGGAGATGCGCTGTCCGGTAGCTACTTTCAGTTTGTTCATCAGTTCATAATAAGCCTCTTTTTTCCATTGATTGGGGTAAAAGGCTGCGTAGAACTTCTCAATCTGGGTGATGCTCATGAATTGATACTGTACGTGCCCTTCTATCAGCAGCCCGATGTTGCGGCGCAATGCCGGAGCCATCGTCTGTATCTCTTGTCCGAAGATACGGCATTCTCCGGAACGTGGTTTCAGATATCCGCTCAGGATGTTGATGGTCGTGGTCTTGCCCGTACCATTCTTGCCCAGTAGTCCGAGGATGCGGCCTTTGGGGACTGTGAAACTAAGATTTTCGTAAATCAACCGTTTGCCGTAGTAGTGCGTCAGGTTGTTACATTCTATGATTTGTTCCATTTTATTTTATCAGTTATTCTGTTCAAAAGAAGAGAAGAAAAAGGATGGGAATCACGATTCCGACAATCATTTCTATTCCTCCTCTGCCGATAATACCTTTGTTGCCTTTCAGCATGATGACTCCGGAAAGGGTGATGATGATGAGGCCGACTGCGAAAATATCCGCAAAGTAAGTCCACCATTGTCCGGGGTTGTAGTGCAGGCGTGCCATTGCTCCGATGAGCGGGCGGCGGGTGACAGATTCGTAGACTGCCTCTCCCGTACGGACGTTTACCTGCAAGTTGGACCCGCCTTTCAAGAACACTTTCATGATGTCCGCTTTCGGGAAATAGTGCTTGGTATAGTTACCTTCCTCTCCCAATGGTTGCAGCAGAGTCAGTACATTTTCCCTTTTCATTCCCTCTTTGCCCGGCAGTTTTTCGGCAATCTTATATTCTTTCCGTTCGATGGAGAAGTTCGGGTTGATGGTGTCACGGTGATTCATCACAATGCCGGAAATGGCATAAATCAAGACCATTCCGGCAAAGAAAAAGGATAAATCACGGTGTATCAGCCTACTCCATTTACGGATGCTGCTACTCCACTTCATACGAATTAGCTTCCATGAAATAGAAAGACAGATACTCTTTGCCGCTGCTTGCTTTTCGGTCGGCTATCTTCGCGCGGAAGTCGGCGATACGGGCTTCGGGCGTGTTGGCTGTCTCGCCGCGTGCTTTCTTCTCTGTGTCACAGCCGGCTTCACCGGTTCCGTGTTTTTCGGCAGCTTGCGCTTTGAGTTGTGCTTCCCAGTTTTGGAGGTAGGCTTCGTCGATGCGTTGTTCTTTCAATGTTCCGGTAACACGGACGATAGAGTTCACACATTTAGGATCGAAGGCTCCCAATGTCCCGGCTTCTACACGGATCACTTGGGTATCGTCACTGCCCATCAGGAAGATTTTCTTTGCACCATGTTTGCAGGTATGTGTGCAAACGCCTTCAATGGTTACTTCTTGTCCTGCAAGGTTTTCGGCATTGGCAAGGAGAGAATCAATTTCCAAAGCGGAAGATGCAGACTGTTCTGTAGTCGCTTCTGATGCGCTTTTCTGTTGTTTGTTACCACATGAAGTTCCGATAAAAGTCATTGCCATAAGGGCAATTGCGATTGTTAGCTTTTTTGTTTTCATTGTTATTGCTTCGTTTTTATATAGTTTGTAATCTGTTTTTCGTTTGTTTATAGCTTTTAATAGTTCGCCTTACGGGCGGGGAGTTTCAACCATGCTTGAAACAAATACTACTCCTTTAGTTGGCAGCTTGATCCCTTACGCAACGGAGTTGCATACCGGCTTTAATGCTGACATAAGATAATGATAATCTGCCTTCCGAATACTTTGCATTGATTGTACTCATTAATCCAAAGAACTGTATATTGGTAAGTAGTCCGCTGGTGCTATTGTATACGGGCTTGAAGGCAGTCGAAGTCATAAGATAATTCATTGCCGGTTTTCCGTGCCATGCAGTTTGAATATTGGCATCTTCTGCTATTGCCGTTTTTTGATAGCTGCCGGCACCTGTAAGGCTTGTTGCCATACGAACGCCGGAGAATTGGTAATTGAATCCTGCATTATTCAGTGATGATATTTTGGCACCGTCATAAACTGCATCATAGAAAAGAGCTTTATCACCATCAGCCGGTACCTTGCCGTCGACATCATTCGTTGTTTTTCCTACCAGATTAAAGTATTCCAGACGTGTTGGTATGTGCCAACCTTTCGGACAAATACCTTGCGCTCCTTCAAAAGAGTTCAGATTACTTTCAGTAATTTCCTTACCGCCCAGTGCAACTTGGAAATCATATAGATAACCTAATTCTTTGATAGCACTTTCCTCTGTTGTGGCTACGGTTGCACCGTCAGCTTTGATTTCATACGGGTACCAAACATGGCTATCAGCAGTAGGATCGGTAGAAGGAGTATATCCTTTCGGAAGATAGATAAGCGGTTCAGCCATCCACGTAGTACCGTTTGCCAAAGTTACCGTGTTATATTTTACATTATCGTATAAGAAATAGTTCTCATCGAGATGTTCTTCGAAAGGAATCTCATTGTCTGCTCCGATTTCACCTTCATCTGTCCAGTTTTCGATGTCACCGATAAGTTTAACCTCTATATCGTCAGGCAATACACGGATGTTTACGCTGTATTGTCCTCCTTGCGCTAAAGTAGTAGATGTGAGTTTCTGCGACAAGGTCTTGCCATCAGAAGTTGCTACTTCGAGCGTCAAAGCTACCGTTTGGGGAACGATGAGGGCGCGGTAAGTTTTGTTCGCTTCAACAACCTGTGCCGTAATGTTTGTAGCTGCGACATTCGCGTCAGCAGTAACTGTAAGGGCAGCCAGATCAAGAGTTGCAGTCGGGATAGAGCCTTTCAATGCAATGGATGTTATGTTGGCTTCTACTTCCTTTGTTACATTAATGACCAGTTTGGTAAGCAGATGCTTAAAGTTCATTGTTATAGTATTTACAGTAGGAAGTACATCTTTATTGCTTGCTGCCATAAGGTCTGATGCCCCATATCCGGTGGTCTGATCGGCTTCTACAGAAAAAGAAGTAGGAGTATTACCTTCTCTATAAGGATAGTATGCTACTATCTGCGATTTGTCATTTCCTTCCGGGTACCAAAGCAGGTCACCTGCAAATACTCCGTCATTGAATGTCATTAGTTTATTTTCCGCATATACGAAGTCACCGTTTTGGATGATTGTAACGCCAATTTTATCTCCGGTTTCAAAGTTAACTTCGGTAGCGCGTGTGATAACAGGCGAGATAGTAATACGACTGTTGGCAGGTGTCAGCGTTTCGTTCTCTTCCTGTTGGCAAGATACCAAAAGTGCTGCTGCAAAGATAAATGTTAAACTCTTTTTCATTGCTTAATAATTTAGTTTATATATAGATTCATTGTTTTCAAAAAGCATATCCCGGTTCTCAAAAAGTATATCCTAACTTGATAGTCTCATTCCAACGGCTCGAACCATCTATATAGTGAAGGTTGAAACCGTGTGTATAACTTCCCTGTACTTCAGTATAGATTCCATGATTGAAATGATAGCGTAAACCGAAACGAAACATTGCTTGTGGAGCAGTAGCATATTCATTCTGCAGATTATAATAATCTGTCAGACGATAAGGAGGATCACCCGGCTCCGTATCTGTTGCAATGACTCTGCTTTTCTCGGTAGAGTTTCCTATGGCAAAGGAAGCGGCTGCCTTTAAGTCAAACTTCCCTATATGAAACACGCTGGATACATAAGTCTGCGTACAAAGCATCTTTTCCGACGCTACATACGGATACATCTGGGTAGTCAGTCGTTTGAAAGTTGAAATATGTGTTCCCAAACGAACTTCTGTGCGGGGACTTATAAATTCATATTCGGGATGGACCAAAAAAGCATCTCTCTCGAAAATGCGGTTGGAGCCGTTGATATAAGTCGTCGTTATTCCGTTAACAGTCTCCTTATTAATCACATTCTCGTTGTTGACCAAATGTGACCATTGCAGGTTCAATCGCAGAAAATGCTCTTTCTTTCCCTGTTTGAAATGATAACTCAAATGAGAGGCAATCCGGTGAGTGGGGAATTTGAACCAGATAGCATCTCTTTCACCGGCAGACCCCGAAGAATAGGTATATTCGATATCTCCGTAAAATCCTTTCCATTGAAGTTGCAGTGCTCCCCCGTTAGACAGTTCTTTGATGGGAAAACCGTTGATTCCCGATTCGCTTAGATGAATCCCGCTGCCGTCCCATGCTTCATAAGCTCCATACATCAGTCCTTTGTCCAAGAAGGCGTTGTAAGAGTTTTCGGTAGTCCCGATTACTTCCGCCTTGATCGATTCGCTGTTTTTACTGAACATATAAGAAAAACCGATGGCTAGATCGCCCGAGTGATACATCACACTGGGGGCTACTTTCAAATCCAGTCGATAATTGGTATGTCGCAAGTCTTTCCGTTTGGAATAGTTGGAGGCGGCAAAGTCAATCTTTCCTCCCAATCGCCAGTTAGGTGCAATATCTGATGCAATACCGCCCATAAAAGCGTATCGTTGCAGGTCTTTGCGTCCGGGAGTGAACTCCAGAATGTCTACCGGATAAAATCCCGGCTGGATAAACATGGAACCACTCATGTCCTTACCGGAAGTATGATCGAATGAGAAAGAACCAGTCAGCGAATACCCTTTCAGATGAGTGATAGACTTGGCTATTGCTCCGGCATTCCATGATTTCTCCGCTTCGTAAGAGTGGTGGAAATCACCATGGTTATTCTTACCATACAGTTCGGCATAGGAAGAAGAGATGCTATCCATCCTGATACCTGTAACATTTTTTCCGGTATTCCAGGAATTACGCCGTTCTACAATGTCGTAAGTCTGTGCCGAAACACCGTACACTATACATAGTAACCAAAGACCTGTTATATATATTTTTTTCATCTCACTCATGCAAAGATTGTTTTTCTCTTTCATAAAAATCGGTAGAAGAGTTGTTGGTGTCCATCAATACTTCATAACCTGCTTCCTGCGTAGCTTCTTCGTCCACATGTCGATATAAGCTGCGTCCGTTGTATGTCGCACTTTGAGTGACATATCCTGCGTCGATGGAAGGAGATATACGTTTCTTGTTGTTGGAGGAACCACCGTAGTACACTTCCGCTCCATCAATCACCCAGTCGAGCGGAACTGCTATCACCCGGTCGGTGGTACTTCCCGGTTTTTGTATCACACTTCCCTCTTTTAGAACAAAGTCCTGTATCGTGGTATCCTTAGCTTTAAAGATAACCGTAGCAGGAGAAAAGATAGAGAACGAGTAAGCATTCGCCTGTCCGGTTTTCAATACCACGTTCAGATAATGATCCGGTGTGATTTGATCCCCCGGAGCCGGATGATACTGTGTATTCGGAAAATAAACGTTATTGTAGCAGACAAAGTATCCCGGTTTGTTCAGATTGACAGATTGCGGGTATTGCGCTGCATGGTCAACTGCCCCATTGATGGCAATCACTGCATCTTCTCCCGGTTGAAGCGGGAAAGTCTTGCCGGTACCGCCAAACTGCCAGATGCACTGAACGATGGGAGCAAAATCCCGGAAGATGGTTGCTCCGGTTATTTCATCCTGCGTTACCCAGACATTGGTAGCTTGGGAATTGTAAGGATCAAGCGCTCCGAAACATAAACTATCGAGATATTGCACTTCCGAATCGTTATTATGCAGGATTATATATTTGTCGGACTGGTAGTTTCCCTCCAGCGGCAACTTTGTACATCCTCCGCAATAAATCTCCTTAATAATAATAGCCCCGGCTCTGGAATGGATGAGCGGGAGGTTGAACGCCATGTTTCCGCTGGTCAGTTTCACATTATCGGCCAGTCCGTTGAAAATATCCTGTCCGTCCTTGTCGCTGACCTGCACGCGATATATACCTTTAGTCAGAGAGAATTGCGCCACTCCGTTCTTGTCGGTTTTAGCCTTGTAAGAATTTCCACGATCGACATCTTCAATCTTTACGGTCACTCCTTCCCGGAGATATTCCGAGTATCCATCCGGGTATACGGCAGTCACTTGCAGGCTGTGCAACTGATCGTCGTACGGATTCTCTTTATCAAGATCCGTGCATCCTGCAAAGATCCCGGTCACTGTTAGTAATAATATGTAGATAGACTGCTTCATATCTTTAAAATTTAATACGGCAAGTAAGTCCATAATAGAAATCCGGGGTAAAGAGCGCGCTCACACCGGTTGCATGAGATTTTACATACGGCCGTGAATTGGTGAAATTGATAGCGTTGAGAGAAAGAGACACATGGTCGCCAATCTCTTTGGTTATGTTGATATTGGCGGAGAAATAAGGATCATATCCATCCGCTGCAAATGTGTAGGCATTGCCCGATTTGCGTATCAGATAAGAGAATTCCGGATTCTCGGCTTCGGCTGACGTGAAAGGATGCATCTCATTGTTCAGGTCGAGATATGCCACCGGCCAGATAGCCGTATAAGAGTCACCGTTATAAATGCTTCCACCCGTTTGGGCATTGCTGCTTTCACTTACGTTGAACGCGTATTCTTTTCCCTTATATTCGGAGATATTCTGCGAACGCTTCACAAGCGAAGCCTCCAGTCTGCATGAAATAATCAGCCTGGCTTTCGGAATACGGGTGATGGCTGTGATATTGGCATCCAATGAGTGGGTACGTTTACCGTTGGCAGTAGTCGATAAGTTGTCGCCATTGGCATAGATACCTACATATTGGTAGGAGCGGTTGGCAAGACTGGTGTGCGACCATCCGTTCTGATAATAATAAGACAAAGAATTGTCGATATATTTAGTATAAGCATAGGAGGCATCTAACCGGAATTGCGTACGGATAGGGGTTATTTCCGGGAAATCAACAATCATTTCCGCTCCGCGGCGAATGACGTCCATTCCATTATCGGGAGACGTTGACTTGACAAAAGTCTGGTCGGTCACCTTTACATCCATAGGAGTCCAGTAGCTCGATGCATTGTCACGTATGTACACCATTCCCGTCTGATTATCCACATTGATTTGCGGATTAGTTGGCATAGTGAATCCCTCCGGTAATTGGAGAACATCGTAAGAGAACGGGTTATAGGAACTCGTGTATTTATACGGTAACTTGGTACGGTTGAAATAACCGACTAGCGAAATCCTGGTCCGGGCTATATGGACGTCAATGCCCAATTCCGAATTCTGATTCCGTTGCCAGCGTAGATTCTCATTGTGCAGTAATGTGTAGGGCTGGCTGTAATAGATATAAGATGATTCATTGTTATTATAGGAAAAACCGAATGTCTGTATGTCCCGGTATTCCTGTTTGGGGTACAAGGTATAGAAAGAGGGAAGCTTTTCAGTGATTCCCCAACCGCCACGGATAGCGATATGTTCGTTCAACTGCCATCTGGCATTGAAACGTGGTGAAAGAGTATTCAGGTTTTTATAGTTCGTTCCCTTGATAAACAAATGTTCCCAACGCACTCCCGCCATCAGTCTAAGCAGGGTGTTTCCCACTGGTAACGACAGACTTTCTTCGGCATAAAGCGAAACGTTATGCATATATGGATAAGCGGTGTAAGGGCGGGGGCGATAACCGTTCGGAGCCAGTGAAGGGTCTTTGTAATATTCTCCTTCACCCACATTCCCTGTTGCTTTCCACTGAACACCCGCTTTCAGGTTGCTGTTTACAGTCTTGAACCGTCTGTTCCATTCATACTTTAACGATGCGGCATAATCCAGTTCTTTGGAGTCGATGATCTGATCTGCGAAGTAGGTATATGGCAGTTTGCTTGCCATAAAATATCCTTCTTGCGTGGCATGAACAGCCGGCTGTTCCGATGCATACGAATAGAAAGTATGTGCATGGGAGTTATTGTCATTGTAGTATACCGATGCGTCGAACTTGAGGTTGGTGACCCACGATTTATTGAGCAGCCAGGCCAGTGAAGTGTTTGCCCGGAATACGTTATCCCTCACTTTGTTGTATTCTCCCGAATAGGCATCCGGGTCATCTTTGGTATTCATTCCTCCGATATTACCTGTAACACCGATATCGAATCTGAACACTTTGCTGAAAGTGTTGCTATATCCGGCAGAGAATCCCCTTCTTGTATAAGACGAATAGGGAGATACCAACTTTTGGGTAGCCTTTGTCCATTCTCCGTTTATGTTGATAACGCCTTTGTCGTTTCCTAAATCCAATCCTTTGGAGAAGGAAACCTGTTCGGTGCGGGGATTGATGGACAATAATATGTTCCAGGGTGTTTTCCCTTTCCGGGTGTGAATCTTGACCATTCCGCTATTCAAATCCCCGTATTCAGCCGAAGGTACTCCGGTGATGACTTCAACCGATTCAATATCCGCCACGGTGATATTACGGGTATCTGCTCCGTTCATATTTCCAAATGAGCCATTATTGCCGATACGTACCCCATCCACTTCAACGGCTGTCCCAAAGGCTGCATTACCGGCTGTCGATCCTCCGTCGCGCAATGAGAAGATATTATTAGTGGTAAGATCCGGCACTTTTGTTTTTCCTCCCGGAAGAAGAGCGGAGATATCGCTCACGTTGGATACCTGCAAATGTTCCAGCGCATTATTACCGATAGTGAGCGTAGTGTTTAACTCATTCTTGGGCGCTTGTGCAGTAACGACTACATCATCCAGTGCAAGCGTGTTTTCTTTGAGTTCTATATGTAGGTTTTTGATATTACTGTGCACATTTACCGGAATTGTTGCCGGTACATAACCCAGAAAAGAAACTTCCAGATTATATTTTCCCTCCTGCACTCCTTGTATCGTGAATTCGCCTTTCTGATTGGATACAGCCCATAAATAGGTGCCTTTAATGAGAATGGAAGCACCGGGCAAGGGGGAATTCGTTTTGGGCTCGGTCACACGTCCCGAGATTGTATAGATGTTTGAATTAGCTGCGGCCTCAAATAAATTGAAAAATAGCAGCCCCCAGAATGCTATGTTAAAAAGACAATATTTCATAGATAAGTTTTGTGCAAAATTCGATAAAAACCAAGTTTATATCAATCACTATAAATAGTTATTTTCACAAATCTTAATACCTGCAACTGGGGATCTTTTACCTAATAATGGGTACCTTTTCTTTAATAGGTAATTTAGAAAATAAAAAAACGGCTTGCATTGCGATCACTATCACATTGCAAGCCGGTTGATTTATTGGGCTTATCTGTCATTGACCGGATATTATATCCAGTCTATTGTATTAGATATTTTTTACTTTAATCAGATATTCGGCAATCTGAACAGCATTCAGGGCAGCGCCTTTCTTGATCTGGTCACCTACAATCCAGAAAGTCAATCCGTTTTCGTTTGTCAGGTCTTTGCGGATACGGCCTACGTATACCGGATCTTTACCTGCCAGGAACAGCGGCATCGGGTATTCTTTTTCTGCCGGATTGTCCTGAAGAACCAGCCCTTCACCGTTAGCGAATGCTTCACGAGCTTCTTCTACGGAAATCGGACGTTCTGTTTCTATCCAGATACTTTCAGAGTGAGCGCGTAATGCAGGAACACGTACACAAGTTGCACTAACCTTTACGTCAGAATGCATGATCTTACGTGTTTCATTATACATTTTCATTTCCTCTTTCGTATAACCGTTTTCTGTGAACACGTCGATCTGCGGTATGAGGTTGAAAGCCAATTGATATGCAAACTTTTCTACTGTAACAGGTTCATTTGCCAATACTTGGCGATATTGCTCGTACAATTCGTCCATAGCGGCAGCACCGGCACCGCTGGCTGCCTGATAGGTAGATACGTGCACGGTTTTTATATGAGAAAGCTGTTCGATGGCTTTCAGTGCGACAACCATTTGGATTGTTGTACAGTTGGGGTTGGCAATGACACCGCGTGGACGCTCCAATGCGTCTTCGGCATTTACTTCAGGCACTACCAAAGGTACATCCGCATCCATACGGAAAGCGCTGGAGTTGTCGATCATCACAGCACCGTATTTAGTGATGGTCTTTTCGAACTCTTTGGATGTTCCTGCACCGGCAGAAGTGAAAGCAATGTCTACCCCTTTAAAGTCATCGTTGTGTTGTAAGAGTTTCACCTCGATCTGTTTACCGCGGAAAGTGTAAGTTGTTCCGGCACTACGTTTAGAACCGAACAAAACTAACTCGTCCATCGGGAAATTTCTCTCATCGAGCACGCGCAGGAATTCCTGTCCTACGGCTCCGCTTACGCCAACAATAGCTACTTTCATCTTTTTCTTTTGTTAAATGTGAATACTGTATTTCCCTTTCTATACTGTCTAATAGGAAAGATTAGACTGCAAAATTATAACAATTTGCCATATAAACCGCATTTTTGTCGAAAAAAATATTATTTGAATCTATCTACTTATGAATTGGAGGTATGCGAACTTTTTTGTTCCTTTGTAGTTGAATTCCTAAAACCACAGTCTATGAACCTGTTTGATCTCAATTTAACGTTGCCAATTTCTGATCCGACTTGGGTGTTTTTTTTGGTACTGATTATTATTCTTTTTGCTCCGATGATTCTCGGACGGCTTCATATACCTCATATTATAGGCATGATTCTGGCGGGGGTACTGATTGGAGAGCATGGCTTTCATGTG
>ERZ791840.1123-NODE-1123-length-14281-cov-3.701462_pt1 | contig 14281 bp, 11 predicted proteins | sample MGYA00510291_ERZ791840 | MGnify/ENA primary metagenome ERZ791840 (study PRJEB30046, sample SAMN00715256) | human gut metagenome | study: EMG produced TPA metagenomics assembly of the A metagenome-wide association study of gut microbiota in type 2... | reverse complement strand
ACACCGTACTGCGGAGATCTGGAATATATCCGGGCGAGAATACCAGATTAAATCTGACGAAAAACAGAAGAAAGCGAAACAGACAATCTGCGGTCAGAAAGAAAAAATAGCCCGGATACGGGCATAGAAACTGGGCGGATACGCCCAAGATGAAAAGCATAAGCCGGACAGCAGCTATTACAGGCAACATTTATCAAAGCCCTCGGCGTTTGAGAGCGAAATACACCCATCGCACAAAACTGCGTTTTATGCTCAAGGGTATTTCGCTCTGCGAGGCTAAAATGCCGGATACGGCAATAAGTTCGTAAACGGATGCCTGAGCATCCACTCACAAAAAATATGGCAGAATTTACTTTGCTGAAAAAAAGGAGGGAGTGCCTATTGCAAGAAATTCATTTATCCAATTGACGAAACTAAGTAACGTAAAAGGTCGGATCACTTATGTATCCAGCCATGCAAAACAGGAAAATCTTTATGCAGTCTATGAGACTACGGAGCGAAAATTCTGGCGGGAACTTGCAAAATGTAATCAGGAAGAATTTGCAAAAAGTGGAACAGAAGGAAAATGTATTGAGGCAAGAGAACTGATCATTGCTTTGCCAGAGAGTTTTACAGAATATCAGCCGGATAGATTGCTACAGCTTTTTACAAATCATTTTAAACAGAATTATGGAACAGAGTGTATTGCTGCTTTGCACCACAATAAAAGAAAGACCAATTATCACATTCATTTGATATTTGCAGAACGGAAACTACTGGATGAACCAATCATTAAGATTGCCAGCAGAAATATGTTTTATGATGAAAATGGAAAACATGTCCGAACCAAGAAAGAGATATTAGGAGAAGATGGCGAGATCCGAGAAGGCTGCAGTATTGTGAAGAAAGGAGAAGTCTATGAGAAGAAGTTGTTTACCGTTAAAGATGAACGGTTTAAAAGCAATTCCTTCCTGGATGAAGTGAAGCGTTCTTATACTGACCTGATTAATCTTTATGTGAAAGATGAAAATCAGAAGCTACAAGTATTTCAACGTGGTAGCGTTTATCTTGCAACAAAGAAAATCGGGAAACGTAATCCCAAGGCAGTGGAAATCGAAGCGGATAATCGGAAACGCCAGGAATGGAATCGGGCAGTTGATATGGCACTGATCAGCGGCATCCCGGAACCGCAGATTATGGAAGTGAAACAAAAAAGAATTTCAGAACCAATCAAGAGTGCAATTTCCCGGAAAGGAAGAAAACCAAACTTATTTGCAAAAATTGTTACGATGGCGATTGAGACTCTGGAATTGATGATAGAAACGGTACTCGTGAAAAAGTATAAGGAATCTTTGGGACAGAAAGAACAATTACAGAAAACAGATGCTTCTGATATGGAGCCTGTAATGTCAGAAATAGAACGAACGGAAGTAAAAAATAAAGAGCAAGAGGAAAGTCAGCCAGAACCGAAACAGCCGGAAATGACAAGAATGGCATCAAAATATCCGAGATTCTATAAGATTTACAATGAACTGGAACAGCAGAACAATGCAATTTATAAGAAAGAGAAACAACGTTCTGCTAAGAAAAAAGAACTGTCTGAGATCAAAGGCTGGTTTAAAGGAAGAAAGAAAAAAGAATTACAGGAAGAAATCGACGATCTGACAAGCCAAATCAGGAACATGAAAGATTATCTTCCGAAGATTGTACAGAAAGTCGGCTATAGAAGTGTACAGGAATTTCTGAAAGACTTCCAGACAGCAAAATCTGAATACAGACAGTATCAGACAGCAATCGCACAATGGAAACATGAAACCGGAAAAGAGCCAGAGCCGCAGCCACATGGTGTCAGGGCAAAGCTGGCAGCAAACAGAAAGAAAATAGAACAGGAGCAGAAAAATACACAACGTACCCGAAATCAGAGCAAGGATCGAGGGGCAAGATAGGAGGAAAAATCATGGAGAAACACATTATGGGAGAAAATGGAATCGGCTATACTTTAGGAGAGGACGGTCTGTATTATCCAGACTTGTACCTCCCAGAGGAGACGGAATATCCGATTGGGAAGTATGGAATGTTACGAAAGATGTATTTAAAGGAGCATCGGAAAGGATTGTATTTGGAACTGGTACTTGCCGGGAAATTGAATGAGCATCTGCATCAGATTGACGAGGAGTGTCACCAGATGATGGACAGGTTGGTGGAGCAGATGAAAGAAGAGCAGGGAGTAACAGAAGAATTGAAGATGCAGGATCAGATGGCATGGGTTGGGAGAATGAATAATATACGGGCTTGTGCGGAGGAGATTGTGAGAACAGAACTCTTGAAATGATTATTATGTGTTGCATTGGAAGGCTGATTTTATGAATCAGTCTTCCAGTGGTTATATATCGATTTAAGTGCAAATAATAAACTAAGGTAATAAATATAGATGGACAAAGGAGAAAAAATATATGGGAGATATAAATATTTATGGATATATGAGAGTGTCATCAAAGGAGCAAAATGAAGACAGACAAAAGATCGCATTAACAGAGATGGGAGTACCTGGGAATCATATTTATATGGACAAACAGTCGGGTAAAGATTTTGAGAGAACACAATATAAGCGTTTGCTGCGAAAATTGAATGAAAACAGCGTATTGTATATCAAGTCAATTGATCGTTTGGGAAGAAATTACGGGGAATTGAATGAACAGTGGCGTATTATTACTAAAGAGAAGAAAGCAGATATTGTGGTTATTGATATGCCATTATTAGATACACGTAGAGAAAAAAATCTGCTCGGAACATTTATTAGTGATGTTGTTTTGGCTTTGCTTAGTTATGTTGCTGAAAATGAACGTACTAATATCAAGCAAAGGCAGGCGGAGGGAATTGCAGCAGCAAAAGCAAGGGGTGTGAAATTTGGCAGACCGCCGTTACCAATTCCGGAAAACTTTTATCAAATGCATAAAGATTGGAGAGCAGGGAAAATCACAATAGAAGAAGCCGCAAAAGCTTGTAATATGTGCCCCAAGACGTTTTATAGCAAAGCTGTAAAATATGAAAAATCCAGTTAAATAGTTCATGCGTTCTAACTGAAATGGTATACTTTTCCAGTAATCGTATACATAAAACCATTCTTACATATTGTATCACGAAATCAGTCGAAATTCAGTAATTTTCTGTCAAACTTCGTGAAATTTCACAGTTACAAATCCAAATTTTTCTCATGAAAAAAAGTATACATTTTTTCCAAGCTGGCTATCAAGGATAGCCGGCTTTAGAAATGAGGATAAAAATGGATAAGTTGATTGATCTGAATGCTTATCCGGTCAGTAAAAACCTTAAAGCGTTGCTGAAGGATAAGACAACAAAGAAAAATATTATATTTGCAACATCGGTATATAGTTCCAAAGGCATTCCAATCAAGGAAACTGAGCAGATAACAGAAGAAATCTTAAAAGGATTTACACAGTATGAGATACAGCCGAGGGTGTTAAAGAACAGGGAACAACAGCAGGAACGCACCAGAGCGAAAGCAGAGGTGTTCACGCCATCATGGATTTGCAACAAAATGAATAACCACTGTGATGAGGAGTGGTTTGGAAGAAAAGATGTTTTTAATGTTGAACGTAATCAGGAGTGGCAGGTGAACACAGAAAAAGTAGAGTTTGATGCAGAAGATGGCTGGAAAAAATATGTCGATTCCAAAAGGCTTGAAATTACCTGCGGCGAAGCTCCATACATTGTGTCACGCTATGATGCAGCTACCGGGGAACTGCTTGAGATTAAGCGACGGATAGGAATTTTGGACAGAAAACTGCGTGTGGTAAATGAAAACACAGTCAATGAAAAAGAATGGTTCAAGTGGGTGCTTCGAGCATATCAGAGTGTGTACGGTTATGAATTTCAAGGAGACAGCCTTCTGATTGCAAGAATCAATTTACTCATAACTTTTGTGGATTATATGCAGGACAGGTGGGGCAGAACTCCAACAGATGCAGAACTGCGAAAGATTGTAAATGTTATTGTCTGGAACCTGTGGCAGATGGATGGAATATCCGGGACAGTTCCTTTCGGAATGCCCAAAGAGGAATATCATCAATTCAGTTTATTTGATTTTGGGGTAGCAGAGGAGCTGGAAAAACAGGATACAGAAGGACCGGAAGAAGTATACTGCCGGATATATGACTGGCGCAGCGATAAGTCGTTGACGTACAAAAGCATGAAGGAAGGTAGATGAGATGAAGTTTGATTTTGCTATAGGGAATCCACCATATCAGGAGGAGACTGAAAATAATGGTAGACAAAGTCCAGTGTATAATAAATTCATGGATGAAGCGTATAAGATTGCAAGTTGTGTAGAACTGATAACGCCAGCAAGATTTTTGTTTAATGCTGGTCAGACACCAAAATCGTGGAATGAAAAGATGCTGAATGATAAGCACTTTAAGGTATTACAGTATGAACCTAATGCGTCAAAAGTATTTTCAAACACTGAAATAAAAGGTGGGGTAGCAATTACAATAAGAGATGAAATGAAATCTCCAGGAGCTATAAAAGTGTTTACCTCACATCCTGAATTAAATCATATTGTAAAGCGTATAGTTTCATATGATGGAAATTCTGAGTATTTGGATAGTATTATTTCTTCTAGAGGTTGTTATAGAACAACGGAGTTATTTTTTGAAGATTTTCCCTATGCTTCAGATAGACTAGGTGCTGGAACAGGAAATATGATTGCATCTAATTTCTTTGAAAGAATACCAGAAGCATATAAAACTGAGATTCAAAATAATAAAGAATATATTGGAATTTTAAGCAGAGTAAATAATAGAAGAACTGTATGTTTTATGAAAAGAAGCTATGTTAAAGATAATAATTTCATTGATAAATATAATGTGGCATTTCCAAAGTCGAATGGAAACGGGGTATTTGGAGAAGCACTAACAGCAACAGAAATAGTTGCACCTAATGAAGGTGCGACAGATACATTTATCAATATAGGTGCATTTGATACATTGTTTGAAGCAGAAGCAATGACAAAATACATAAAAACAAAATTTTTGAGAGCTTTATTAGGTGTAAAAAAGGTTACGCAGGATAATCCTAAAGGAGTTTGGAATATGGTACCGATCCAAGACTTCACCGAAAAATCCGACATTGACTGGTCAGTATCCATAGCAAACATAGACAAACAGCTTTATAAAAAGTATGGACTTTCTGAGGAAGAAATCTCATTTATTGAAAATAATGTAAAGGAGATGGAATAGCATGAATAAACCTAATATTCAGACAACCAAACAAGTAGTTCCAATGCTTTATGGCTATTCCACTCCGGAAGTGATTCGTCATAATGGTTGGACGAAGATAGGATATACAGAGCAGGATGTAGAAACTCGTATCAATCAGCAGATACATACTGCCGACATTAAGTGGAAGCTCGAATGGAAAGGAAATGCCACTTTTGATGATGGTTCAGGAGAGACATTTATAGATAAGGACTTTCATGCTTATTTGAGAAAATCCGGAATAGAGCAGGAAAAGGGAAAAAATAATGAATGGTTTCATGTAGATGGCGTCACATCAAAGCAAATGTTTCGTGATTTCAGGGAAGATCATGGTATTTTAAAGACAACAGATACGATTATTCCATATAAACTGCGTGATGAGCAACAGAGTGCAGTTGCAATGACTGTCAATTATCTTGCATCTCATGAAAATGGAGAATTTCTGTGGAATGCTAAGCCGAGATTTGGAAAGACATTATCAGTTTATGATTTTGTGCAGAAAACTGGAGCAGAAAAAGTGCTGATTGTAACAAATCGACCAGCGATTTCAAATTCGTGGTTTTCTGATTATTCAAGATTTCTGGGCAGTGAATCGGGGTATCTTTTTGTAAGTGAAGTTGACGCACTGAAAGGAAAAATAGGTGTGTTGACAAGAGAAGAATATACACATTTTCTCTCAGGTGAAGATAGTGGCAATGCAAAATGTATCGAATTTGTATCCTTGCAAGATATGAAAGGTTCTATTTATTTTGGCGGTCAGTATGATAAATTAGGCGAGGTTGCAAAGATGGAGTGGGATATTCTTGTCATTGACGAAGCACATGAGGGTGTGGATACCTACAAAACAGATGTTGCGTTTGATCGTATTAAGCGTAAATTTACGTTGCATTTGTCAGGTACACCGTTTAAAGCACTTGCCAATAATAAATTTCCTGATGATGCTATCTATAACTGGACTTATGCAGATGAACAGAAGAAGAAATGTGACTGGGATACTTCTTCGGAGGAAGAAAATCCGTATGCAACACTACCGCAGCTTAATCTCTACACTTATCAGATGTCGGAGATCATTAAAGATGAGTTACAGCAGGGCATAGAGATTGGTGGCGAAACGGAAGAATATGCCTTTGACTTAAATGAGTTTTTTGCGGTTACCAGTGGGAAATTTAATCACGAATCTTCTGTGGATAAGTTCTTAGATGCTATGACCAGGCAGACGAAATTTCCATTTTCTACGGAAGAACTGCGAGATGAATTAAAGCACACCTTCTGGTTGCTCGATAGGGTAGACAGTGCAAAGGCGCTGGCAAAGAAGTTAAAAGAGCATCCGGTATTTAAGGAGTATGAGGTTGTTCTTGCTGCAGGTGATGGAAAACTGGATGATGATGATGAAACCATGAAATCTTATGATAAAGTGGTTGCTGCCATTGCCAAGCATGAAAAGACCATTACATTGTCGGTAGGACAGCTTACGACAGGAATTACCATTCCGGAATGGACAGCAGTGCTGATGCTTAGTAATATGCGTTCTCCGGCACTTTATATGCAGGCGGCATTCCGAGCACAGAATCCTTGCCTGTTCAAAGTTGGGACATCATTCCAGAGAAAAGAAAATGCGTATGTATTTGACTTTGACCCGGCAAGAACACTTACCATATTTGAGCAATTTGCCAATAATTTGAATCCTAGTACGGCTAAAGATGGTGGTACCGCAGAAGAACGCAAGGAGAATGTAAAAGAATTGCTCAATTTCTTCCCAGTGATTGGTGAGGACGAACAGGGGGAGCTGGTAGAACTGGATGCGGAAAAGGTATTGACAATTCCAAGGAAAATCCGTTCTGTTGAAGTTGTAAAACGTGGATTTATGAGTAACTTTCTGTTTCAGAACATCAGCAATATCTTTGGGGCACCGAAGGAAGTTATTGATATTATCACAAAATTTGAACCGATAGAAGAACCAAAGAATAAGATAAATCTGACGGAGGAAGTACAGAAAGATTTATCACTGGATAAAAATGGAGAAGTATCATTAAGTGATGAATTTGTGATTGGAAGAACTCAGGATGTTTTTGGAAATAAAATCTATGATGTGACTTCTCAAGTACGGGAAACAATGACGCAAATGGAACAGACTCCGGACAAAGCACAAAAAGCGATTGACAAACTGAAAGAGGTGGTAAAGCAGAGTGCAGTCAAGGCAGTTGTGGATACTGCGAAGTCAACATATGGCTCTGATATGAAAGCAGCAGATAAAAGACAGATTGAATCAAAACTGAACCATGAAGCTGACCGGATGATTGATAAATTACATACCAATTATGAGATTGAGCGAAATGTCATAGAAAATCAGCGTGTTGCAGAGCAGCAAGCAAGGTATGAAACTGGAAAAACATCAGAACAGATTGATAAAGAATTTGAGCAGAAACAGAAGAAAGCTATGGAGAAATTCAATGAAGAATTGACAACCGCTATTTCTGATTTTGCAAAAGAATCTACAAAAGAGACAGTCAAGACAGTCGAAACAAAGAAAAAGGAACGGGAAAAAGAAACAATCGAGGATGGTGTCAGAGATCACTTGCGTGGTTTTTCGAGGACAATTCCGTCATTTCTAATGGCGTACGGAGATAATACCGTTACGCTTGCAACTTTTGACACTATCATTCCAGACAAAGTATTTCTGGAAGTTACAAGCATTACGCTGGATCAGTTCAAGTTTTTGCGTGATGGTGGTGACTATGTGGAGGAAGAAACCGGACAGACCAAGCACTTTGACGGACAGCTATTCGATTCGGTGGTATTTGATGATTCGGTAAAAGAATTTCTTGCCTTAAAGAAAAAGCTTGCTGATTATTTTGACGAAAAGAGCGTAGAGGATATATTTGATTATATTCCACCGCAGAAAACCAACCAGATATTCACACCAAAGACAATGGTTAAGAAAATGGTGGACATGCTGGAGCAGGAGAATCCCGGATGTTTTGACATGCCGGATAAGACATTTATTGATCTGTACATGAAATCCGGTCTGTATATTACAGAGATTGTAAAAAGGCTATATCAGAGTGACGAGATGAAAAAACAATTTCCAGACAATAAGGAGCGTCTGAAACATATCTTTGAAAAGCAGGTGTATGGATTAGCTCCGACGGAAATCATATATAAGATAGCAACAAGTTACATATTGGGCTTTGACGAGGATACGAAAGACATCAAGCATAATTTCAGACAGTTAGATGCTTTGCCTTACGCAAAAGATGGAACGCTAGAGCAAGTGCTGGAAGAACTATATCCTGGCAGTAGTAGATGAGAGATAGAAGGCAGCCATGAGGCTGCCTTTTTGCTGCAAGAATTTAAGTAAATCTTAAAATAATATTTTTTATGAAAAAAAGTTGCATAAAAAATAAATCATGTTATAATAATGATAAGAGAGAAGAAAAATGACTTGGAGGAATGAGCCATGATTATAGAGGTAAGAGCAAAAAACTGTTATGTATTTGAAGATGATATTACATTTTCGATGAAAGCTGATATGCGAAATAAGAAATTTGGAGCAAATGTTCATAAAGAGAACAATTTTAACGTGCTTAAAACAGTAGGAATATATGGACCAAACAATGCAGGGAAAACATGTCTAATCAAGTGCATTAGGGCAATAAGAAATGTTCTTTTAAATAAGAAGAATGGACTAATGCCGAATATTTTTACTGATAGTGATGTATGCGAGTTAGGTGTTACATTTATGGCATCTGGAAGAAAGTTTTCTTATGATTTTAAGTATGACGCAGAAAAAGAAGAATATATATATGAGTCATTTTCGGAGATATTTAAAGATCAGTATAACAACGAAAAGGAAGTTTGCTGGTTGAGAAAGGATACTGTTAGCGAAATATACGAGTGTATTGATGAATCTGTTCAGACTATGATTTCGGTTGTATCGAAGAATAATTTGTTATGCTATGTAGTGGATACAAGTAAATTTGAACATATCAATGAGATGAAACAGATTCTTGTCGGGTTTGCAGAAAAAATTGATATCATCAATATGAATAACATACCTATGCAACACACGATTGAACTCATGAAGAATAAGAATCAGTTGCAGCAAAAAGTTGTTGAGTTCATAAAAAATGCAGACTTGTATATGGATAATTTTGAATATGTGGATATGGATAAGATACAGCTGAAAACTGGTGAAGGTGACGAAAAGCCAGATGAGAAAGTGCTTGATATTCCGGAGAATATTATGGATCAAATCAGATTGGTATCCACATACAAGGGAGTCCATGTGCCAAGTATGATGTTTGATTCCACAGGAACAAAGAAGATTGCAGCCATTGCCAGTTATGTAATTGAAGCACTTGAACAAGGCAGAATTTTAGTTGTGGATGAGTTGGATAGCAGTATTCATTTTAAGCTTACCAGGGCGATTGTTGCGATGTTTAATAATGAGTTGAATACAAGTGCACAGATGATATTTACAGTTCATGATGTAAATCTTATGGATTGCAAGAGAATGTTCCGAAAGGAGCAGATTTGGTTTGTTCATAAGGATGAAGAAGGTGTATATGTGTATTCACTTGCAGATTTTACTGCACAGCAGGGTGTGAGAGATACGACAGATGTTATGGAAAAATATAGGAAAGGTGCGCTTGGAGCTTTACCAGATCCCGAATTGATTAACTCCTTGCTTAGTATTAAAGGTGATGTAAGGGGGGATGATGCCGATGCCCAATAAGCTCCCTAAGTTTTTGGATAATCACAAAATTTGCATTATCTGCGAAGGCAATGAGGAATATGAATATCTAAATCGGTTAAAGAATTTAAAAGTGTGGAACGAGCAATATGATATCTCATTGGTTAATGCCGGTGGAAATGGAAATATTCCGGCGAGATATCAGGACCGCTATCAAAATGGAGCAGACGAACTTGTACTTGTATTCTGTGATACAGAAAAGAAACCTCATGAGCAGTATGAAGACATTAAACGTAAGATTAATGAGTTTCATGGTGTGAATAATGCTGCAGATGAAGTGATTATATTTGGAAATCCTTGTACGATGCAGATTATATCTAAGCACTGGACCGATAAAAATTTGAAATCACCAGCAAAACCAGTGAACGCTCCCTTGATAAAGGAATATACCGGGGTGGAGAATTATAAAGGGAGGGCGGATCAGATTCATGAGGTTATGGAACATGTTACTGCGGAGAATTATGTGGATATGAGTCAACGAGTGAGAAAGCTGGATTCGGATGATTCTGTTACTGGTAGCAGTAATTTTGGAAAGTTCATAAAGCTGTTTGAGAGTGATGACAGTGGGTGGATTGAAGCAATAAATAAAAAAATTGAATAATATAAGGAGAATAGAGAGGTAAATTGGATGAATCCACAAATTAAAGATCATTTTTATGATCAGTTTCTTAAAGAACCAACAAAAGACAATTTTCGGGATTTTATGAAAAAGTCATGTGGTGAATTAAATGAAATGGATTTTAAAGAGACTTGGATAGACAAAGGTCCGTTGGCAAAAATTATGTTGGCTATGGCAAATAATGGTGGAGGAATTATCATATTCGGTGTAAAGGAAAATGAAGATAATACATTTGATGTTTTAGGACTGGATAATCTGAAGGATACTGCTGACATTAGTAATAGTATTTCTAGGCTTGTTTCATCGAGTTTGGATTATGAGGTATTTAATTTTGTTTTTGATTCGGATGTTTATGGAGAATTTGAAAATAAAAAGTTTCAAATCATGGTTATACATGATACTCCAGAAAGATTACCTTTTGTATCACTTGGACAATCTGAAAAAATAGAAAAAGATGTAATATATGTTAGAAGAGGGACAAAGTCAGAAAAGGCAACATCTGAAGAAATTAACAGAATAATTGAAAGAAAAATTGCAACTATATATTCAGAAAATACGGATATGTCTTTAGACCAACATCTGGAGCAATTAAAAAAACTGTATTCAGAATTGCCTCAAAAAATACGAGTGTTAGTTCGAAAAGGCTCTCAACCAAACTTTGCAGCAGCGCTAAAAGTATTTGGAGAACGTATAGGGGCACTGTATGGAACTCCAGATGAATATGAGGAAAAGGATAATCCCAATTATCCTGATGAAGGATATGAGGCATTTATTTTGAGAATGATAGATGCAAAGAAATTGAAGATAGAGAAAGTATTAGATTTGAAATGATTGCTGACTTGAAAAAGTAAATTCCAGTGCAAGTAGGTGGTGGAATTTAGAATTTCATTTTTTACATTAGATTACCATTTGGAAATATGTTGTATAATGGGGGCAAGAGTGATAAAATAATACCGAACATGGTTCTAGTGGTCTAAGAGTAAGACGTTTATCAGATGATAAAAGATAGTGGTGCAAATCCACTCTAAAAGTTCATAAAGTTTATGGATTTTTAGAATGGATTTGCAAAGAGGAATTGGTAAAAATGACATTAATTGTAGGGTGGCTGGCTTGTGATCAGAGAGGTCCATGTTCTGCATATATAGCCAGTGATAGTAGAATTTCTGATAATAAGAATTTTTATGATTATAGCCAAAAGACATTTGCATTAAAAAATACTCCTGATATATTAGGGTATTGTGGAGAAACACTATTTACATATCAGATATTAACTCGCTTAACAAGTATGTGTGATGTGGGAATGTTGTTATCAGCAGATATGGATTATCAAGATAGAAGTGAGATTATTTTTAATGAAATCAAAAGAGCACATTCAGCATACAAACTTAATAATGGGATTATTAAAATATATCATATAGGGCGAAATAAAAAAAGAATATTTGATGCGAACGTATATTTTTGGAATGGAATAATATGGGAGAACATAAAAATACATACTGATTTTAAGAAGTCAATGAAACTTTTTTCAGATGGAAGTGGGAAAAAAGAATATGATGAGAACTTTTTGAGGTTCAAAAATGGAAATAACGAAAGCACAAGTAGAAATTATTTCCATTGCTTTTGTGATATTGTAAAAAATGTCAAGGATAAGCATACAGGAGGGATTCCGCAACTAGTTGGTCTATATAATGGAAGCAAATTCAATGGCATGTATCATGGAACGATTGTAGATGGACAAGCATATTATCAAGGATTAAAAATGGGAAATATATATGGAATGTCCAATATAAGATGGTACAATGAAAATTTTGAAATATGTGATTGGAATACGAAACAGCGCGAAGCTAATGCGATGGTTCAACCAATATCAAAAAGGGCAACTCCCTGACTCTCCATTCTAAAGAAAAAATACAGTAGGGGGAGAGCGAGGTGCTTTTCAAGGGGGGATAGGCTCCCCTTTTGAAATCAGGGTATCTCCAAAATCAGGATAATATAGATTTTATGGCAACAAATTGGCAACAGAAAATCAGCGAGCCAAAATAATATATGCAACAGAAATAAAATAACGGTTAAAAAGATATAAAACTTAAACAAATATATTTAATAATATCTTTAAACTTGCCGAGTTTGAATAGGAACGCTTAGTTTAGAGGTGTCTGAAACCTCAGAATTTATGCGGGTTTGCAGACTTTGCATTTAGTGGTTGTCGTCTTTTGCAACACTTTTGCAACACCTTCATTAAAAAAGAAATTTGCAACAGATGAAATAGTGTCGAATGGTTTGCAGATAAAATAATATTTTTATATTAAGGCTTTTACCCGTTGGGGTGGAAGCCTTTTTGCATGTTTGAGATGTTTTCTATTTTAATATATCATTAAATCAAAAATAAGGAAGTGTGAGGTTGATGTTATGAGAGAACAGAAATACCATGTTTACCTAACAGCCGATGAACAGAGCAGAGTCATTCAGTCACTTATCCGACTGAAAAATGAACTTATCGAACAAGGCAGATATACTGACGCAGTGGATGATGTTCTCTGTAAAGTAGTATCAGCTAAGAAGAAGCGTAATTTTTTCATCTAACGACATATTGCCTAGAATATAAGAGGACCGCCTACACCAAAGTGCAAGTAGCCTTTTTTATGGGTATGTTATCTTTGCAAACTGAAAGTTTCTTCTTGCTTCATGTATATTCGTTATGATTTGTACATCAATTCATCATAGTAGTTATATATATCACCATCAATTCCTAAACTGGAAGGGTTCCAAATTCCAGAAATCTTTAAATTATAATCTTTTGCTATTTTTCCTTCAATAAACTCTGCTTGATTTTTTCTTAAAATACTTTTTGAACTCATAGTTGTATCTGCTTCATTTATCGAAATCAGAGAATAAATATACGGGGCACGTTTTTGTAAATCGGTCTGCTTTTTTAGTTTTTCAATATACATATCAATACTTACTTCTTGAAATACAATTTCAGAAACTTTATCGCTATTCCATAAATCATTATAATTTTGTGCCTTAAGTGACTTATCCTGAATAACATCTATCAATTGTTTTATATGTACATTAATTTCAGCCATTGCATATTTAAAATATTTGCAAACTGCTACATTCTTGTAAGATGGAACCCCGTTTACATCTTTTGTTGCAAGTATCCATACCATTTGATCATCAGATGCGAAATCCGTGTCCTGACAATTCTTTATATATTGTTTTGTTTTGCTTCGAAGTGCTTGTGATAGATTGTCATTATCTGTTTCCCATATATGTGTTTCATTACAATCTTTAAATATATATTTTGTATCTTGTTTTTTAATACTGCATATCGTCTTAGTACAATCATCTAACATCGTCTTAGTATAACCATTCAACATATGCTACAACACCCACCTTAGATTTGTTTCTATCTTTATTTCTTAATTATACACGAGATTTGAAGCTTTTTCTACTTATCTATTGTTCTAAAATCTCTTTCAAAAAAATAATTTAAAAAATTTTTAAAAAATAGGGTGTCAAAAGCCTGAGCAATTCCAAATAAGTGAAGGGAGTAACAATTGACAGATTTAAGCCTCTATTAGTTGCATCAATAGTAAATGATTCTATGGACAAGCCTGAACAGGCTGCTGTGAAATCTTTTTTTGAAACAAC
>ERZ791840.1108-NODE-1108-length-14411-cov-7.734118_pt1 | contig 14411 bp, 13 predicted proteins | sample MGYA00510291_ERZ791840 | MGnify/ENA primary metagenome ERZ791840 (study PRJEB30046, sample SAMN00715256) | human gut metagenome | study: EMG produced TPA metagenomics assembly of the A metagenome-wide association study of gut microbiota in type 2... | reverse complement strand
TCGCGGGGGAAGCGGCTGTCAGCAACAACAACACGATAGAAGGGAGCCTTCTTGGCGCCGACGCGGCGCAGACGAATCTTAACTGCCATGGTAAATATCCTCCAGAAAATTGTTTTTGTGCAGCCCTTGCGGGCGCATGTTGATTATATTCTACAAACCCGCAAGGGGGTTGTATCCAGAAATTATTTCAGGCCCCGGAATGCATTGGGATTGCCCATCATGCCGCCCAGACGGCGGGCAAAACCCTTGGGACTCTTCTTGAACTGCTTCATCATCTTCTGCATCATCTCAAACTGCTTGAGCAGCTTGTTGACGTCTGCCACCGTGGTGCCGCTGCCTGCGGCGATGCGGCGCTTACGCTTGGGGTTGATGATGGATGGCTTTTCGCGCTCTTCCTTGGTCATGGAATAGATCATGGCCTCGATGCGGTCAAAGGCTTTTTCATCGATCTGGCTAGGGTCGATGCCATTGCCGCCGGGCAGCATGCTCAGCATGGCACCCGCGCCGCCCATCTTGCGGATCTGTGCGAACTGGTCCAGCATGTCGTTCATGTCGAACTTGTTCTCCATCATCCGCTTTGCAGTCTCTTCGGCGGCCTTTTCGTCAGCGGTCTCCTGCGCACGTTCAATGAGGCTCAGCACATCACCCATGCCCAGAATACGGCTTGCCATGCGGTCGGGATGGAACACATCCAGATCGTCCAGCTTTTCGCCGGTGCCCTGGAACTTGATGGGCTTGCCTGTAACAGCCAGCACCGAAAGGGCTGCACCGCCGCGGGTGTCGCCGTCGGTCTTGGTCAGGATGATGCCGTCGATGCCGACCTTCTCGTTGAAGGTCTTGGCAACATTCACGGCGTCCTGACCTGCCATGGCGTCCACCACCAGCAAGGTCTCGTCCACAGGAACAGCTTCCTTGATATCCACCAGTTCCTGCATGAGCACATCATCGATCTGCAGACGGCCGGCGGTATCGAGGATCACGATATCATTGCCGTAATCCTTTGCATGTGCCAACGCCTTGCGGGCGATCTCCGGGGGCTTAGCACCCGGCAGAGTGAACACCTCTGCGCCCGCCTGTTTGCCCACCACCTGCAGCTGATTGATAGCTGCAGGGCGGTAAATATCGCAGGCCACCAGAATGGGGCGGCGGCCCTGTTTGATGAAGTATTTGGCAAGCTTTGCCGCATGGGTGGTTTTACCGTTACCCTGCAGGCCGCAGAGCATAATGATCGTCTGGCCTTTGTTCTTGATGTTCAGGCGGGCCGCTTCGCTGCCGCCCATCAGGGCAACCAGCTCTTCGTTGACGATCTTGACCACCTGCTGGGCGGGGGTCAGGCTTTCCATGACCTCCTGCCCCATGGCGCGCTCGGACACCTTTGCGCAGAAGTCCTTTGCCACTTTGTAGTTGACATCGGCTTCCAGCAGGGCCATGCGCACCTCGCGCATCGCTGCCTTGATATCTGCCTCGGTCAGTTTGCCGTGGCCGCGCAGCTTTTTGAACACACCGGCAAGGCGGTCGGTCAGGGATTCAAATGCCATTGTACGGTGCTCCTTTCGTAGTTGTCAGCTCTCGTTTGCTTCGTCGATGGAACGGATCAGCTCCAGCATCTTTGTCAGCTGGGCGGTGTACTCGGTGGTGGTCAGCCCGCCAGGGCCGGTGCACTCGAACCGGGCATCGATGACCATCTGTTCCAGCTCTTCCAGCTTCTGCTGCACCCGGCGGTAGCGCGCCGCAAACCCGACCTTTTCTTCCAGCTCCCGCAGTGCGTTCTCTCCATGCTTGATGGTGTCCCGCGCACCCTGCCGGGTGATGCCGAAGTTTTCGCCGATCTCACTCAGCGAAAGATCATCATTATAATATTGGCGCAGCATTTCGCGCTGTTTTTCGGTCAGCGCATCGCCGTAAAAGTCGAGCAGATAGCCCATTTCCAGATCTTTTGCCATCGCCTGACCCCCGGTGCATTCCCTTCGCTTTCGAGAAGTGATGTAAAGGTTTTTTGCTTTACGGATGAAGTATAGCAGAACCCGTTCCCCCTGTCAAGGGGATTCTGGAGATTTTTCTGAAAAAAGCGGCAAAATTTCGCTGTTTTTGCCAAACTGGCGCTTGACGCGCAGGGGGCTTTTGCGTTAGGATATGAGTGCGTTGTATTCCAGATGCCCTCTCAGCCTTGTGTTGGGAGGGTCATTTTTCCGAAAGGGGGGCTTTCCGTGCCGATCTACCCGAACTTTTATCAGACGCTTACCGCCTGCCCTATCGTGGAGCTGCGGGGCTATGCTGCGGCCTGCGGGCTGAAGGGGCGCCTGTATGCATATCTGGATTTTTCCGGTCCCACCGGCACGGCCCGCGACGGTCTGGCCGAAGGGATGCTGGCACTGGCCATTGAGAAAAAGAAGCTTTTGCCCGGCCAGCCCATCATTGAAGCGGCATCCGGCCCCTTTGCCGCTGCCCTGACGCTGGCGGGGCTTACCGCCGGGCATCCGGTGGTCTTGGTCATGCCGGAGGACGCCCCTGCCCTGCGGCAGGAGACCCTTTTGCGGCTGGGTGCCCAGATCCGGCACAGCCCCGCCCGCAGCGGTGCCGCCGGTGCACGGCGGCTTGCCGCACAGACTGCCGCTGCCAACCACTGGTACGACATGAACTGGCTGGCCAACGACGATAACCCGGAATACCACCGGCGTGTTACCGGCCCGGCCATCGTGCAGTCCATCGCCCGGGAAGGCAAGAGCCTTGTGGATGCCATCGTCATCGGCGTGGGCAGCGGCGGCACCGTGACCGGTGTGGGCGAGACCATCAAGGCGTGGACGAACGACGTCCGTATTGCAGCGGTGGAGCCATACGAATCTCAGGCGTTAAGCGGCGGGCTGACCGGCCCCCATGGCATCAGCGACCTCGGCTACGGCTTCGTGCCGGAGAACTACAACTCCTATGTGGTGGACAATGTTGTGGCCGTGAATACCACCGACGCCCAGCGGGCTGCACAGAACGTGCTGCGCACGGATGCCATTCCTGCCACGGTCGCTTCCGGCGCGGTGCTGCAGGCAGCCGCCCAGCTCATCCATGTCGGTGCCAGCCGTTCCGCCCTTGCCGTCCTGCCCGGTCGGCAGTTTATCAATACCTTATAATATAAACACCGCCGGGGTCAGCGTCCTGGCAGCTTTCTGTATTTTGTTCAGAAGAAAGGAATCCCGTATCCCCATGACAAACGATATGACCAAAGGAGCCATCACGCCGCTCCTGATCCGCTTTACCATCCCGCTGGTGCTGGGCAATCTGTTCCAGCTCACCTACAACGCCGCCGACAGCATCATCGTGGGCAAATTCGTCGGCGAAGCCGCCCTTGCCGCTGTCGGCACCTCCAACCCGCTCATGACCCTTGCCATCCTGTTCATCAACGGCATGTGTCTGGGTGCCGGCATCCTCGTCAGCACCGCATTCGGTGCAGGCGACACCAAACTGGTGGAACGGCAGGTCTCCACCACCGCCATTGCCGGCACGTTGTTCTCGCTGACGTTCTCGGCACTGTGCGTCATTCTGGCCAACCCCCTGCTGCGCCTGCTGCAGGTGCCCGCCGATATCCTGCCTATCGCGGTAAACTACCTTCGCATCGTGTTCGCGGGACTGATCTTCACCTTCTTCTATAATTTTCTCGCTGCCACCATGCGTGCACTGGGCGACAGCAAAAGCGCCCTGTATTTTCTGATGATCAGCGCCGTGCTGAACATCGGCGGCGACCTGTTCTTTGTGCAGGCGCTTGGCTGGGGCAGCGAGGGCTGTGCCCTGTCCACCGTCCTCAGCGAGGCCATGTGCTGTGTGCTGTGCGTGCTGTACATCCGCTGGAAAGTTCCCGTGCTGCAGCTGGGCCGCCGTTGGCTGGTATTCGACGGCAGTCTGCTGCGCAAAACCGTCAGCTACGGCTGGGCCAGCGCCATGCAGCAGGCCACCGTGCAGCTGGGTAAGATCGCTGTTCAGGCCATCGTGAACACCATGGGTGTCAACGCCATGGCAGCCTTTACCGCTGCTTCCCGCATCGATGACTTTGCCTATACCCCGCAGCAGAACATCGGCCACGCCATGACCACTCTCATGGCACAGAACAAGGGTGCCGGCAAACATGACCGTGTGAATCAGGGCTTCCACTGCGGTATGCGCATTGAGGCTGTCTACGGCATCCTGATCGCCGTGGTGTGCTTTGCCGGTGCACCCGCCATCATGAAGATGTTTGTCACCGATCCGGCTGTCATCGAGCTGGGCGTGCGCTTCCTGCGCACCGTCTCGCTGTTCTACCTGATGCCTGCCTTCACCAACGGCATTCAGGGCTTCTTCCGCGGCATCGGCGATCTGCAGGTCACGCTGGTGTCCAGTACCATCAATATGGTGGGCCGCGTAGTCGCTGCCGCCGTGTTCGTGCTGTGGTGGAAGATGGAGATCGAAGCCCTGCCCTACAGCTATGTTTTCGGCTGGGCGCTGATGCTTCTCTACGAAGTGCCCATGCTGGTGCGCTACCTGCGCAGCCATGAGATGTGAAACCCTCTCAGAGGGAGTTACACAAAAATGCCGCCGCATCCAAACGATGCAGCGGCATTTCTTTTGCAAAAGATTACTTGCGGTTTGCCAGCAGAGTCTCGATCTTCTTCAGCGGATCAATGATGCTGGAAACGGACATATCGTGGTTCAGAGCCACCACGAAGTAAGCAGCATACTTGGAAACATCCACGTCCACATACCAGTCGCGGGTCAGCAGTTCGGGCATGCGGTAGGTCAGGTTGGTGCCGACAACATAGGTCAGCTTACCCTCGGCCACAGCCTTGTCGAACTTTTCCAGACCGCTGGTGAACAGCGGGAAGGTGGCATTGGCGATGATGCGGCCTGCACCGCGCTCCTTCAGGTTGCTTGCCACTTCCAGCATGCTCTCGCCGGAAGCGATGATATCGTCGGCGATAAAGACGGTCTTGCCTTCCACGCTCTCGCCCAGATATTCATGGGCAACAATGGGGTTGCGGCCGTTGACTACGCGGGTGTAATCGCGGCGCTTATAGAACATGCCCAGATTGCAGCCCAGCACGCTGGAGAAGTACATGTTGCGGTTCATGGCACCCTCGTCCGGGCTGACCACGGTGAACTTGCTCTTGTCGAAGGAGATGTCCGGATCTTTCTTCAGCAGGCTCTTGAGCACCTGATAGGTGGGCATTGCATTGTCGAAGCTCATCAGCGGCACGGCGTTCTGCACGCGGGGGTCGTGAGCATCAAAGGTGATGATGTTCTTCACGCCCATGGTCTGCAGCTCCTGCAGAGCCACAGCACAGTCCAGACTCTCGCGCACCACACGGCGGTGCTGACGGCCGCCGTACAGGCTGGGCATGATGACCGACACACGGTGTGCCTTGCCGGCCACGGCCTGGATCAGGCGCTTGAGGTTGGCGAAGTGATCGTCCGGGGACATGTGGTTCTCGTAGTTGAACAGCTTGTAGGTCACGCTGTAGTTGCCGGGGTCCACAACGATGAAGATATCATCACCGCGCACAGACTCCTTGACCAGACCCTTGGCGTCGCCGCTCTGGAAACGGGGGCAGTCGCAGGGGATGATAAAGGTATCTTTTTCGATACCCGCATCCTTGGCCCAGCGGGTCAGGTGCTTATCGATCAGGCCGGTAAGCTCCTCGGCACCGGGGCAGGCGATGAGCCGCATATCCGCCACACTGGGCTGCTGGAAGAAGGACTTCGGGGAAATTTCAATGGACATAATCACAACTCCTTATTGCTGCTATACAATCCGAACGATCGGCACACAAAAGTGCATATCTGTTTTTATTTTATCACAATTTGACATTTGCGCCATATCAATTTGTTTCACAGAGCAATTTTCTGCGCCTTGCACATCTGTTTTACGTTTTTCAAAAACAGAATGTGTGTTTTCGACAAAAAAGCAACCAATTCTTTACCAGTTCCCGGCGTTCCTCAATTTTCGCTTTCAAAGTCATACTTTTAACTATAATAAAGACCCGGACTTTTCCACAGAGAAAAGTCCGGGTCTTACTGGCTCCGGCTCTTCAGAAGAGCACGAAAAGCCCTATTTTATTCTTTTGCGGCCACGTTCTTGGTCACCATTACGTCGCTGTCCAGCCCGCAGACGTTGTGCAGTACAACGGTGCCGGCCTTGACCGGCGCTGTCAGCACCACCTTACGGATCTCGTCCATCACCGGGAAGATCATATCCTTGGGGATGGCCCGGGTCAGGCGGACGCTGGTCACCGGCAGTTCGCCGCCCTTGACCAGCACCGAGCTGGCAATGGTGCGGCGGGGTGCAGTCAGTTCCTGACGGACATACTGCTCACCACGGGGGCAGGTGTGGCCGGTGACCGAGATCACCTGACCATTTTCCACTTCAGCTTCGATCTCGCAGCCGTTGGGGCAGACGATACAGGTAAATTGCTTTTTCATTCCACCGACACCTCCAGTGCACCCGTTTCCTGCAGTTTTTCCGCAGAGACCTTGAACTGGATCATCTCCGCAGGAATGGCTTTCTTCATCTTCTTTGCAGCAACTTCCACGCCGTTCTGACGCACCACGATGCGGCAGTCACGGTAATGGTTCCGCACACGCAGCGAGAGGTTGAAGTCGTTTTTGCCACTCACCTTCTGCGGGATAGTATGGCCCACGCCCTCGCCGCACTTCACATCCAGCGTGCAGGGAGCAATGCCCTCGCCCGCCACATACGCGGCGGCATGGCGTGCCAGTGCTTCGGACTCCATGGAAACGAAGTCCACCAGATCATGCACATGCAGCACGTTGCCGGCAGAGAACACGCCGGGCACGCTGGTCTGCAGGTTTTCGTCCACCACTGCACCGTTGGTATGCGGGTCGATGGCGATGCCTGCATCTTCCAGCAGCTTGTTCTCGGGGATCAGGCCCACCGACAGGATCAGGGTATCGCAGGCGTATTCCTTCTCCGTTCCCGGGATGGGGCGGCGGTTTGCATCCACTTCCGAGATGGTCACGCCGGTCAGACGGTCGCGGCCGTGGATCTCGGTAACGGTATGGCTCAGATACAGCGGGATATCATAATCATCCAGACACTGCACGATGTTGCGCGGCAGGCCGGAAGGATACGGCATCAGCTCGAACACAGCCTGCACATGGGCACCTTCCAGCGTCATGCGGCGAGCCATGATCATGCCGATATCGCCGGAACCAAGGATGATGACCTCCTTGCCGGGCATCCGGTTGTACAGGTTCATGTAAGCCTGCGCGGTGCCTGCGGTGAACACGCCCGCCGGACGCTCGCCGGGAATGCCCAGTGCGCCGCGGCTGCGCTCCTTGCAGCCCATGGCCAGCACGACTGCCTTTGCCTGATACTGGCGCAGGCCGCCGCGGGTGGAGACCGTCACGCAGCGGTCCGGGGTCAGGCTCAGCACCGTGGCGCTGGTCTCGTAGGGGATCTGCCGCTTTTCCACCTCATCGATGAAAGCCTGTGCATATTCCGGGCCGGACAGGCTCTCGCCGAAGCGGCCCAGACCAAAACCGTCATGGATGCACTGGCGCAGGATGCCGCCCAGCATCGCCTCGCGCTCCAGAATGATCATGTTGCGGATGCCCTGCTTGTGCAGTTCCACCGCTGCGGCAAGACCTGCGGGGCCGCCGCCGATAATCACAACGTCCTTCTGTTCCATCGCTCAGTTCTCCTCCTTCCGCATGGTTCCGGTCAGGACCCAGGAGCCCTGACGGCTGTAACGAACATCCTCCGGCTCGGTGCCCAGCTCCTGCTCGATGAAGTTCTCGATCTTCATCTGGCAGAAGCCGCCCTGACAGCCGCCCATCATGGCGCGGGTGCGGTACTTGATGCCGGTCATGGTGGAGACGCCCAGCGGGTTATGGATGGCCTGCAGGATCTCCGCCTTGGTCACTTCCTCACAGCTGCAGATCATCTCGCCGTAATCAGGGTCCTGCGCGATGAGCTCTGCCTGCTGCTCCGGAGTGCACTCTGCAAACTTGACGATGCCCTTGTGGTGCGGGTCGAAGCCGGGGTTTTCCTCGAACTTCTCATGCTCCAGCATCAGGCCGATGACGTAGCGGGCCAGCGGCACGCTGCCGGTCAGGCCCGGAGACTCGATGCCCACGAGGTTGACGGCATTGGGAGCCACGTCGTCCCGGATCTCCACCTTCCAGTCCTGAATGGCTCCGTTCTCATCCACCCACTTGGGCTGGATGCCGGCAAAGGTGCGGATCTGATCCTTTTTAAAGATGTGGGGCCACAGCTTTGCGCCCTCCACGGCCAGACTGTCCATGTTGGCCTGCGGCACGCTGTAATCGTCCAGCACATCGGTGTTCTCAGCATCCGGGCCGACCGTGACGTTGCCGTCCACGGTGGGGGTGATGTGGATGCCCATATAAGTATTGCTGGGCACCGGATACACCGGCATGGGCAGCAGTTTACCCATGCGCTTGTGCAGGATGATGTAGTTGCTGCGGGAGCCGATGACCCGGTAGCCGGTCAGGCCCAGCAGGTCGGAGATCTGCTTTGCGCCCAAGCCTGCGGCGTTGACCACCCAGCGGGTGCAGACATCGCCGTGCTCGGTGTGCAGATAGTACAGCTCGTTCTCACGGGTGATGGCCGTGACCTTGTGGTCAAAGAAGAAGTCCACGCCGTTGGCGTGTGCGTTCTCGGCCAGAGCCACCGTGTACAGGAACGGGTCCATGATGCCGCTGTTTTTGGACCACATGGCAAACTTGCCCACCACGGCGGGCACCAGCTCATGCAGCTTTGCTTCGTCGATCATCTCCAGACCGGTGCAGCCGTTGACAGCGCCCTGCTTCATGGTGCGTTCAAGCTGCTCCATGTCCTCGGGGGTGTTGCCCACCAGCACCTTGCCGCAGCGCTTGAACGGGAAGTTCAGTTCTTCGGCCAGCTGGTCCATGATCCTGTTGCCCTCCACGCAGCATTTTGCTTTCAGGCTGCCAATGGGGTTTGCAAAGCCGCCGTGGACGACTGCCGAGTTGCGGCCGCTGGTCTCGTTGCAGACATCCAGATTTTTTTCCAGCACGGCAATGTCCAGCTTATAGCGGGACAGCTCGCGCGCAATGGCACTGCCCACAACGCCCGCACCGATGATGACCACATCGTATTGTTTCTTCATGGTATCCACCTTTCTGACTGTTTTGAAGTTCCGGCGTTTACGTTATATATTTCATTGCATCAAATATATAACATTTCAAGAGCGTTGTCAAGAGCCTTTATACAAAAAAGTATACAAAAATATGCCATATCTTTTGGCGATGATACGGCATTTGCGAAAATTCAATCTTTGAAATACTGTGGGAACGACTCCCGGATAGCGGAGAGGTTCTCGGTATAGCGCTGCATGTGATGCCCCGCAATACGGTATGCAGCATCCGTATCCTTCTGCTCGATGGCCTTGAGCAGGCTGACGTGATCCTCATAGATTGTCTTTGCCGGGCGGCAGCGGAAGCTGAGGATGGTGGTGCGGTCAAAATGCGGGGCAAGATTTTCCACCAGATCGTACCAGTAGGGGCAGCCGCACTGCACATAGAGCATCCGGTGGAACTCCTTGTCCAGCGCAAAGATCTTCTCTTCCTGCGCACGCTCGATGTACATCCGCCACAGAGCCACATTCTCCCACAGGCGGTCGATGTCCGCCGGGGTCAGCTTTTCGCAGGCCATACGGGCGATCTCGGCTTCCAGCACCGCGCGCAGATGGCGCACTTCCTCCACCAGTTCTGCATCGATCAGTGAAACATACGTGCCGATCTTGGGCCGGATCTCGATCAGACGCCGCTGCGCCAGTTCCAGTTCCGCTTCCCGGAACGGGGTGCGGCTGACGCCAAGCTGCTCACACAGCTCCGGTTCATTGAGTTTTTCGCCCGGTTCCAGCCGGGTGTTGACGATGCTGTCGATCAGCACCCGCAGCACATAGCTTTTGGCGGATTCATGCTCACCGCGCTCACAGTTCATGACCATGTAGTGTCTCCTTCGGGTCTCTCTTTCCATACATTATAAATGCATCCCACAGAGGATTCCCCTGCTCAGACAAAGAAATCCGGGAACTTTTCCAGCAGGCCCTGAAAATTCTCGCGGTACGCACCAAGGTGGTGATCAAAAAACGCTTCCACATCCACATCCCGCGGCAGGCCCACCATCAGATACTTGTAGATCTGCTTGTGTTCCTCCCGGAACGCCTCCATGTCCACCTGACACAGTGCCGAGTCCAGATAGCGCACCCGGTCCATATGGGTGGTGACATTGTGCATCGCCTGCCAGATGCGGTCATAGCCGGAGAAGGTGTACAGCCGCTTATGGAACTCGTTGTCCAGCGCAATGAAATAATCTCCCGGCACATCCTGCCCGGAAACGGCGGCGGCGTCCTGCTTTTCCAGCAGGTCGTGCAGCTCTGCCAGCTGTTCCCGCGTCAGGTGGCCGGACAGATTGCGCAGCAGCGCCGGTTCCAGGATCTGACGCATGGCATAGCCTTCGTTGATATACTGGACCGAGATCTTGGACACGATGCTGCCGCGCTGCGGCAGCACCTCCACCAGCCATTCACTCTTCAGCATCATCAGCGCTTCGTGGATGGGCGTGCGGCTCATCACGAGCCGCTCGCTCAGGTCCGCTTCGCTCAGCTGGCAGCCCGGCTGCAGCTGGATGGTCATGATATTCTTGCGCAGGATGCGGTAGGCATAGGCGCGGTTATTTTCGTCCGGCTGGCGCGGATCGATCAGGAGCGGCAGGCCGCAGGTCTTATCATCTTTCATAAATTTTTCCCTTACGATCATGCCTGCTTGCCTTACGGGCAGCAGGGGAACAAACTTTATCGTATTTATTATAATGCATAACATATCACTTGTCAAAACACTTTTTTGCAAAATGCTGTCAGCAACCGGGGTTTCGGGCAAAAAAACTGTAAAACGAGTTGCATTTCTGTCCCAATGGCGTTATAATAGGCTCACAAAGTAACATATCAGTTGGCAACAGGAGGTCAATTTTATGTCTGAAATCAATGCGATCCGTTTTGCTGAGCCCTGGCAGGTTTCCTGCGTCAAGATCCCCATGCCGGAACCCAAGCCCGGCGAAGCCCTGATCAAGATCATGGCAGCCGGTATCTGCGGCAGTGATATCGGTGCATTCCGTGGCACCAACGGTCTGGTCAGCTATCCCCGCGTCATCGGCCACGAGCTGGCCGGCGTGGTCGTTTCCATCCCGGAAAACAACAAGAACGGCATCAAGGTTGGCGACCGCGTGGTCGTGGACCCGTACCTGTACTGTGGTCACTGCTACCCCTGCTCCATCGGCCGCACCAACTGCTGCGACAACCTGCATGTTCTGGGTGTGCATGTGGAGGGCGGCATGGCTGAGTACTTCTGCCATCCGGCCGATATGCTGATCAAGATTCCCGACGGCATGAGCTGGGTGCAGGCCGCCATGGCAGAGCCCCTGACCATCAGCCTGCACGGCATCCACCGCGGCGGCCTGAAGGCTGGTGAATACTGCGCCATCATCGGCGCCGGCCCCATCGGTCTGGCCGCAGCCATGGTGGCACAGGCTTACGGTGCACACGCCATCCTGCTGGATCTGGTGCAGGAACGTCTGGACTTTGCAAAGTCTCTGGGCGTGGAGTACACCATCAACTCCGGCAAGGAAGATGCCAATGCCCGCATCCATGAGATCACCGGCGGCGAAGGCGCACAGCAGGTGATGGAGTGCTCCGGCGCAAACCCCGCCATCCGCAGCACGCTGGACTACGTCAGCCACGCCGGCCGCATCACCTTTACCGGCTGGCCCAAGAAGGAGACCAGCCTGCCTACCGACACCATCACCCGCAAGGAGATCGATCTGCGCGGCGCACGCACCAGTGCCGGCGAGTTCCCCGAGGCTCTGGAGCTGATCGCCAGCAAGAAGGTGGATATGCTCAAGCTGCTCACCAAGACCATCAAGCTGGAAGAAGTGCCTGAGACCATCATCGACATCGAGAAGAACCCCGGCAACTACATGAAGGTCGTTGTCACGATGGAGTAAGCTCCTCCCCCCCCGATCACCGATAGAAGGAGAGTATCATTTTGGACGCATGGAATATTCTTGTTGTGGTCGTTCTGGCCCTGATCCTGCTGCTGATCCTGCCCATGGTGGCGGCGCGCAACGGCACCAAAAGCTTTACGCAGGCCTTGATGGCCCCGCTGCACCGCAAAAAAAAGCGCGGTCCGCTGGGGCTTGAGGTGGAGCCGGAAAAGAAGCCGGAACGCCATGTGAACAACAGCATGCAGGGCGAACTGACCTCGATCGTCTCGCAGCTCATCACCTTTACCAAGCGCCAGCACTATACGCTGGTATATCCCGGCACCATCCGCGAAGGCGGCGAGCTGACCACGACGCTCGCTCTTGTGGTGACGCCGGGCGGTGTCGTCGGCCTGAACTGCTTCGGTTTTGCGGGGCAGATCGACCCGGGCGAGAAGCCCACCGACCAGTGGCGCCAGCACATCAACCATCAGGATAACCGTATCCCCAACCCCATCCTTGCCAGCGAAAAGCAGCAGGTGCTGCTGCGCCGCGCCATGGATAAGGCCGGGCTGAGCGGCATCCCGGTGGAAGTGATCACTGTGTTCACCAACAAGGAAGCCCGGCTCTCCGGCGTTTCTGAACAGAAATGCTTTGACCGTGACGGCATGATCGCCTATCTGGAGCAGGAGCGCTTCCACTCCGGCCCGGTGGACGACACCCATGAGACCGGCGTAAAGCTGAAGAGCCTTGTCATCGTGTACAAATCCGACAAGCAGAAAAAAAAGAAGAAATGATTCCCGTCTGAAATGTTACAACTTGCATTCTGGCACAGCGGAGTGCAGGTTCACATCTCTTTGACATTCCGTTAAGAACAGGTCTGTACCGAACCTCCCGTACAGGCCTGTTCTTTTTGTTTTCTCTGGTTTTTCTGCCCTGCAGGGCTTATTTTCCGTGCATTTTACAAAAGTACAGTCTCTTTTCAAACGTGGAAACATCTGGTAAAGATTCGGATAAGAAGTGCCCTTTCTTATTGTCTCCTTCCGACTGATATGTTAGTATATCGTCAAGGAAAGCATGCCGCAGGCGGAACACACACCGGGGACTGCACGACCCCCGCGCATCGGTCCCGCTCAAGGAGAGGGCATGAAAACCATCGAAAAGGAGAGAATTTTATGCGTATCCACAAAATCACCCGTCGTAATTTCATGAAGGTCGCAGGTGTTTCCGCTCTGGCTATGGGTCTGGCTGCCTGCGGCGGTTCTTCCGCCTCTACCAGCACCGCTGCTTCCACCAGCAGCGCAGCTTCCGGTTCTGCTGCAGGCGGCGAAGTGACCGGCGACAAGGTCGTCATCAACATCGGCCACATCAACGACGAGCGTGATTCCTGGCATCAGGGTGCTCTGAAGTTCAAGGAGTACTGCGAAGCAAACTCCAACGGCACCATCGAAGTTGACGTCTTCCCCAACAGCCAGCTGGGACCCGAGGTCGATATGATCCAGGGCATCCTGTCCGACAGCGGCACGGTGGACATCACCTTCACCGGCGAGTCCATGCAGACCTACCAGCCGGATCTGGGCATGATCGGTATGCCGTACCTGATCCAGAGCGACGAGCAGATGGAAAAGGTCCTGACCGGCGACGTCGGCCAGAAGTTCGAGGATCTGATGGAAGCCTGCGGCATGAAGTGCCTGGGCTACTTCACCCGCGGTCCCCGTTACATCACCTCCACCAAGAAGATCACCAAGGTTGCTGACTGCAACAACCTGGTCATCCGTACCCCGCAGTCCGCTATGACCGTGGCCGCTTTCCAGGCGCTGGGCGCAAAGCCCACCCCCATGGCTCTGTCTGAGGTCTTCACCTCTCTGCAGCAGGGCACCATCGAGGCTCAGGAGAACCCGCTGGCCATGATCGAGACCCAGAGCTTCTATGAGGTCTGCCCCTACCTGATCCTGACCGCTCACCTGCGTGCATGGGTCTACATCGCAATGGGTCTGGCTCAGTACGAGCGCCTGTCCGACAGCCAGAAGGCTGTGGTCGATCAGGCCGGTGCCGAGTGTCAGGCATACGAGCACGAACTGTTCCTCGATAATGAGGAAGCCTATTACAGCCAGCTGCAGGAACAGGGCATGGAGTTCGTCGAGGTCGATACCGACGAGTTTGCCGCCGCAATGATCAGCGGTGTGCTGCCCATCCTGACCGACAGCCAGAAGGAGATCTACGACGCAATCGAAGCTTTGGCCTGATCGGTTGCAGCATCTGAAATGAGGTGAAATCATGAAAAAAGGGATCAACACCTTTATCAAGGTTTACATGGAAATCCTGTACGCACTGAGTTCTGTCTTCTATGCAGGTTTCTGCCTGTGCGTTCTGGTGCAGGTCATCAGCCGTAACTTCCTGCCCAATGCCC
>ERZ791840.1104-NODE-1104-length-14445-cov-2.185129_pt1 | contig 14445 bp, 8 predicted proteins | sample MGYA00510291_ERZ791840 | MGnify/ENA primary metagenome ERZ791840 (study PRJEB30046, sample SAMN00715256) | human gut metagenome | study: EMG produced TPA metagenomics assembly of the A metagenome-wide association study of gut microbiota in type 2... | reverse complement strand
CGTTTTGCAGCTTATCTGTCGGAAGAATATGCGGATGGACTGTATGAGCGTTCCGGTAAAATGCCTGCAAGCATTCATGCGGCGGAGAATGCGGATAATGGAGCACTTACGATTTTCGCCAATGAATATGCGGACAGCGTATCGCTTCCGAAAATGCTGGAGACAGGGAATTTCTGGATGCAGCTGGAAGTACTGTTTTCCAAGGTGTGGAACGGCGAGGATGTGACGACACTGGTGCAGCAGCTGGCGGACAATATGTCGCAGCAATTAGGAAATACAGAGAATTGACAAAACAGGAATGAAAGAACCGGTCCTGGGATAGACTACTACTAAAAAGAAAGGGTGGTAGAATCCTATGATCGGTTTTTTGATTGCTTTAATCTCCGGAGCGCTGATGAGTATTCAGGGGGTATTCAATACCCAGGTCACAAAGTCTTCCGGTATCTGGACCGCAAGTGCATTTGTACAGTTCACGGCGTTGCTGGTATGCCTGGGAGCATGGCTGTGTACGGAGCGGACTTCCTTTCTGAAAATAGCGCAGGTGGAGCCGAAATATATGTTGCTTGGAGGTGCCATCGGTGCTTTTATTACCTATACGGTGATTCGGAGCATGGATGCCCTGGGACCGGCCAAAGCGGTGATGCTCATTGTGATCGCCCAGCTTGCTGTGGCATATATCATCGAGTTGTTCGGATGGTTCGGTGTGGAGAAGCAACCATGGGAGTGGCGCAAGGCTGTTGGCATGGCAGTGGCAATCGTAGGTATCATAATTTTCAAGTGGAAATAAGCTGACAAACGGCTTGTAAATTCCGGATAATTCCAGTACAATGAAAGTTGACAGCATAGAGAGGCAATCCCCTGAGAGTGAACGACAGGAAGGGGACTATGATGGTTTTTAAATTTTTTTCGAAAATAAAATATTGGTGTTTGATCGGTTTGCTGGGATGCATCGTGTTATTTATGACAGGCTGTGGGACAGCAGATGAAGCGATTGTGCTGATTCCACCCGGGGAATCCGTTGCGGAATTCCCGGAGCTGGAAGCTGCGGAACAGGCTGCAGAGACCAGAGTGGCCGTGCCGCAGACGGTGTATGTCTATGTCTGTGGTGCGGTGCGGACACCGGGAGTCGTTGAGGTGCCTGAGGGCAGCCGAGCCGCGGAGGCATTGGAACTGGCCGGGGGCATGACGACGGAGGCGGATCCTTTTTATGTCAATCTGGCGGAAATCGTGACAGATGGACAGAAATTGTATTTTCCCACAGCATCGGAGGCGGAAGAACTGGAAGCTGCGGGGAAGGCGGCAGAAGAGGGACTCGTGAACATCAACACGGCATCCGCAGAGGAATTGTGTACGCTTCCGGGAATCGGAGCATCCAGGGCAGCGGATATTGTGCGCTACCGGGAGAAAAACGGTGCTTTTCAGACGAAGGAGGACATTATGAAGGTGTCCGGGATCAAACAGAATGCTTATGATAAGTTATGTGATAGGATTACGGTGCAATGAGAATATCATACATCGGGAATAGAAAGGTAAAATAAAGAGGTTAAGGAAGATGGCAGGCAAGAGAGTGCTGGTAGTGGATGATGAGAAGCTGATCGTGAAGGGAATCCGTTTCAGTCTGGAACAGGACAATATGGAAGTGGACTGTGCCTATGACGGAGAGGAAGCACTGGAGATGGCACATAACAAGGAATACGACATCATATTGCTGGATGTCATGCTTCCCAAACTGACAGGATTTGAAGTCTGTCAGCAGATCCGGGAATTCTCCAATGTACCGGTGATCATGTTGACCGCCAAGGGCGATGATATGGATAAGATTCTGGGATTGGAATACGGTGCGGATGATTACATAACGAAGCCTTTCAGTGCGACTTATTTGCAGGCGCGTGTGGAGAACTTGCTGTCGCAGCGAAAGAAGTTGCAGAGTTTCTATCGGGAGAATTTGCTGAATATACCGGTTGCGGACTCGAACGGTAGTTTGTCCGGTGTATCCACAACGTCCGAAACGGTTGTCGGGGGTACCTCCGAAGCACAAAAGAACGATGTGGACGGACAGGTGTCGGAGGTTCCGGGGATGTCTCCCAACGATCGTAAGTTTATGGATAAGTTGGTCGAACTGATGGAAAAGAATATGGATAACGGAGAGTTGGTTGTCGATGATCTGGTCAGTGAACTGGCAGTCAGCCGTTCGGTATTCTTTAAGAAACTGAAGACCTTGACGGGATTGGCGCCTATTGAGTTTATAAAGGAGATGCGTATGAAGCGTGCCGTGCAGTTGATAGAGACGGGTGAGTTTAATATGACGCAGATTTCGTATATGGTGGGTATTAATGATCCGCGATATTTCAGCAAGTGTTTCAAAGCGCAAGTGGGGATGACACCGACTGAATATAGGGATAAGAAACAGGGAAAATAGGATTTGTTTAAATGCGGATTAACGTGAATTAACGCGGATTTTCGCAAAGATAAACTCTTAATCTGGAGTCTGATCTGCGAAAATCCGCGTTAATCCTGCGTTTTATCCGATTGTGGTATCGCGGAATTTACTTTTGAGGAAACAAGTGATTGACCAGGCTGTTCATGTAGACTTCCAGATTGGTGTATTCTTTGCTAAGTCCATAAACCGTCCCGTCAGCAGGATCATTCGGATTCAATCCGTTCTTTTTCTCCCATTCGTCAGGCATACCGTCACCGTCTGTGTCGGCAGGTGCGGTGGTTGTTTTATATTCTGGCCATCCGCCTACATCTTTCGGTTGGTCGATCATTCCGTTGGTGCTGCCATGAGAACCTTCGTAAGTATACTTCCCTTTCTTTGTTTCTTCCACGATGCGTTGGTCTACCGCGTCGCGGCGATAAGAAGCTCCGGCAAATTCGAGAACATCCTTGTACGCTTTCTTGGCAGGTTGCAATGAGGCGCGTTCGGCTATATCAAATATTTTGGAAGAGAGAACCTCGTCTTCGGGTGCGAATTCCTTTTTGATAACCAATCCGTAAGCATTGTCCCGGTTCACTTTGTAGAGAGCTTCCTTTTGTTTGTCTGTCAGGCTGGAACAGGTAGGATCCATATAGTTGCCGTCAAAATAGAACACTCCGTGAACTCCGGCTTTATTATTGTTCTTTCCGTCATCGGCGTATGCGGTGAACAGGCGTTTGTAAGAACCTTTGGTGGCACTGAAAGGTCCCGGCTTGTAGTAGTTGTTGATGAAATTGTACGAACCGCCTTCTCCTGCGTATGCTCCGTCACTGCCGTAATTGTATATTACGTTATTGAACAGGTCTACCTTTTCTTCTTCCGGCTTGCCGGTATAACGGCTTCCGCAGAGACGCGGTGTGCGGTTGGTGTGGTGTGCTAGCAGATTGTGGTGGAAAGAAGCTCCTTGACCGCCCCATATACCTCCGTAGCCGTGTGCTCCTTTTTCATGGATGGAGTTGGCAAGGCTTTCGCTGATGATACACCATTGGAGGGTGAAGTTACGGTTGTCATAGAATGTGGCGCATTCGTCCGTGCTCCAACTCATGGAGCAGTGGTCGATGATGATATTCTGATGCGCTTTTGTTCCGTTCATGGCATCGTCACCTTTTTGCTTGATGTCAACTCCCATACGCGAACGGATAAAACGGACAATCACGTTGTCCGCTTGGATGGAGAATGTATAGTTCTTCAGACATATACCATCGCCCGGCGCTGTCTGACCGGCAATAGTCAGGTCTCCGTTATTCACTTTCAATGATTTCTGGAGTTCAATGATCCCGCTGACCGCGAAAACAATGGTACGCGGACCTTTTTGATTGATAGCCCAGCGGAGTGTTCCCTTTGAACCGTCGTCGGCTAAGGAGGTGACGGTGTAGACTGCGCCACCGGCACCGCCTGTGGTGTATTTACCGGCTCCATCGGCTCCGGGAAAGGCGGGGACTTTGGAGCGGTCGATGGGACTAGGACAATTTTCCCCTATTATTGCAGCACTTGCAGCAAGGGGAAGCATGAATAATATGCAGAGTGTTCCTAATAATACTTTGTTCATAATATGATTTTTATTTTATCGGATATAAGTTCTTGACTAGGTCGTTTATGTATACCTCCAAATTTGTGTATTCAGCACTCAATTGGTATTTTACGCCGTCGGATGTATCATTGGGATTGAGCTTGTTTGCTGTCTCCCAGCTGTCAGGAATACCATCGCCGTCAGTATCTAGTGGAGCACTTTCTGATTGGTAAGTAGGCCATCCGCCTACATCCTGTTGTGAATCGATGATTCCGAATTTGCCTCCATTGCTTCCTGGGTATGTGTAGCTCCCTTCCTGTGTCTCTTGTATGATACGCGTATCTACAGCGTCACGTTTATAAGAAGCTCCGGCATACTTTAATACATCTGCGTAAGCCTCTTGCGCTGATTGTGTAAAGGTACTGACATCATTTGAAATAACAAATTCCGTTTGTGATTTTAATGCATTTTCATCATTGTTTGGATAAGGAATGGTTTCGTCCACACCGTTGACACTGATTTTCTGGTTTGGCTGAAAACCTACCCAATTGTCATTGTTGACTTCTGCAATAAGTGATTTGTTGCTTTGGTCAAGAGCGGCTGACGTATCGTCAAAATAGTTTCCTTTCAGATGAAATACTCCCCATACGCCTTTTGCCTGGTTGTTAGTTCCATCATCGGGACCTGGAGCGACAATACGGTTAATGACAATTTTCTTCGTGTTGGTAGCAGCACCCGGCTTATAATAATTGTTGACGAAGTTGTAATTTCCTCCTTCTCCGGCATAGCCTCCGTTGCCTGCTCCCCAATTGTAAAATACGTTATTGCGTACGTCTACCTTTTCATTGTCGGGCGAGTTGCTATAACGACTTCCGCATAGACGGGGAGTACGACTGACGTGGTGAGCTAATAGGTTGTGGTGGAAAGTGGCAGGAGAACCCCCCCAAATGCCACCGTAACCGTGAGCCCCTTTCGGATGTATGCTGTTGGCAAGACTTTCGGCAATGAGACACCACTGCATTGTGAAATTAGTGTTACCATAAAAAGAAGCGCATTCGTCTGTGCACCAGCTCATAGAACAGTGGTCTATGATGATGTTCTTTTGATTCCTGCCGAAAATGGCATCCGCGTCTTTGGTTTCTGCGTTATTGATTTGCTCGTCTCCTAGACGGAAACGCATGAAACGTATGATAACATTGTCAGCCTCTAGAATAACCGGATATCTTTTCAGGCAGATACCGTCACCGGGGGCTGTTTGTCCGGCGATGGTTACATTTCCTTTTTGTATAGTCAGGTTTTGTTGCAGGTCGATGATTCCACTGACTGCAAATACAATAGTGCGAGTTTCAGATTGGTTGAGTGCCCAGCGCAGAGTTCCTACTGCACCATTGTCTGCAAGTGACGTTACTGTGTAGACTTTGCCTCCCGCACCTCCTGTTGTGTAGCGGCCAGCCCCGAATGCTCCGGGAAAGGCTGCTATTTTGGTACGGTCAGGTGTTGGATAGTCTATTAACTCTTCATCATTAGGTTCTTCTGTCTTATCTGAATTTCCGGGAAAATACTGATAACTGTTGGTGAGTTTCGCTTCGTCTTCCGAACAGGCTGCGAATGAAATTAGTAAACCGGAAAGAAATGCTCCGAATAATAACTTGTGCATAACTTTAATATTTTATTGATTGTTTATTCACTAAGAGTTCCGTATTTGTTGGCGGCTTTTACGGTGTAGGTTGCATCTGCATCACTTACGGTAAAAGAAGTGTCAATCGTTTGTCCTTCAAAACTTCCGTCTGCCTTGAAGATCAGGTAACAGATTGCTTTGTAACGGGCGTCCCAACTTAAGGTCGTTCCGTTGAGTGATACATTTTCCGGGGTTTCCAATTGTTCCATAAACTTCTTGGGATTCCAGCCGTCTGAACCGTTTACAATGTTCTCGTAAGTATATTTAATGTATTCGGAGTAACTTAATTCGGTTTTACCTTCATAATTATATGATGTACCATTGATAGTGTATTTAGTCTTTCGCTGACTCATATCTACCGCCTTTCCTTTTTTGTCCGTCGTGTTGTATTCAGCATACAAAGCAGGTACGGCGCTCATATCTCTCCATCCGGCAGGATCAATGTCGAATTTCAGTTTGGTGTTTAGAAATACAGTGATAGGATTGTTCTGCCAGGGTCTTCCTAATGTTTGAGCGGTTCCTTTACTCGGTTGATAGTCGAGGCTTTCTGTTCCATATTTGTCAGGATCTACTTTGTTGATACCGTCAACTGTGCAATTGTTGAATACATATCCCCAATTTGTGCCGGTAGTATGATTAGCGGCAGTTATAACACTTCCGTAGCGTACATTGTATAAGGTCGTGTTTTCTATCAATACGTTTCCGTTTCCATAGAAATAGTCAACGGCGCCTTCTATCCAGCAATCACTGGCATAATGTCTGGCATTGATACCATTCTCAGATGAAGACTGTACTTTGGTTTGCCATGTATCTTGGAAAGATCTGAATTTACAATTGTAGAAAGCAATTCTGTCATTGGCTGTGTACATTGCTTCCGCCATAGGACCGATCAGTTTTTCTGTTCCCCATGTATTCACAAAAGATATATTTTCTGCATAAAAATCGGTAGCATAGATCATAGTTACAGCTTCTTGGAATCTTTGGCTTTGGTTAGCCTCGTTTCTCCACGAATACTGCCATGCTTCTTCTCCGCCGTCACCGGTAGCATTGCTGGCACTGGTTAACTTACGTGCGATGATTGTCTTTTCTTTGTCCTGTCCGATCAAATGTATGAAAGGCTTGATTTTGGGAACATTGATGAATTCTTCATAAGTCCCATTCGCAACAAAAATAAGATAAGGTTCCGTACGGTTGCTTGGAACAGCATCAATGGCATCCTGAATATTGGTATAGTCACCTTTTCCATTAGGATCGACTATAACGTCGAACAGTTTTGGGGTGATCGCTTCTTCCATGATCTTGAAATTCAGAGTCAGTCCCTGATACGGGTTTCCGCTATAATCGAGCAATGCTCCGGAAGGTATTTTAAAGGTACAGTCTGTATTGTCTGATGTGCTGTATTTATAGCGCACCACATTATTAAGAATGATAATTCGTATATCGGCATCATTGAATGTGATGGATGTATTGGGGGCTTGGCGAACTTTCTTGTTGAAAGTCAGTTCTACATAGCCACTGTTACTTTCCAGTGTGGCACCTTCTGTAATGTTGGAAGATACGAGCGTCAATGCGCTCGTGTCTTCTGAATTATCATCGTCTTTGCATGCGAAAACAGCTAATGCCAGCATACAAATGAATAGGTAATTGCTTATTTTATAAATATATTTTGTATTCATAAGTTTTCTTTTTATTGTTATTTATTCCAACGTTGGTCACCGTAAGTTTTATAGGTGTCTATTTTTACGGTGAAGTCACCGTTCGCCGCAGCTGGTGCATTGAATAACTCTGCGCTTGTTATTGTTAAACATTCTCCTAATGCATTACTGTGAAAAGGTGAGTCGGAAGCTGTGTATACATTTTCAGAAGAGTTAACCGTAGTTCCTTCTTCGTATCCTTTTACTGTTTGTCCGGACTGGAATCCGCCAAACAATGTATTTGAAATATTCAAAGTCAATGGCTTACTACCAGAATTGATTATTGTATATGCCAATCCATATATTGTGCATTGGTTTATTTCAAATGAGATAGAGTGGTCTTGTTGCGTTTTTAATAATGGACCTTTTTGTGATAAATCAATGCCGGATTCATTGATTGTGGAATTAGTAAGTACGACATTATCGAACGTCCACGTTCCCTTTGCCTCTGCTGTGGCAAAAAGACCATAACTGCCAATGTTCTCAATCAGACAGTTATTGATGATACAATTGCTACAAGAACCTGTTGCATTTTTGAATCTGAAAATACCACGAATCTTGTCGACTTTACATGACTCTAATATTAAATTTTGGATGGTTGCATTATTGTTTTGGTGGTATACAACAAAATTGTTTTCATTATTATCATGATGGAGATATAAATTGTAGAATTCGATTGTTTCATATCCTCCTCCATCAGCGAAGCTGAGTCCTTTAAGTCTGATATCCGGCTGGATTGCTGCCTTCTCTTCACTTTCGTCAGCTCCCCAAATCAATAATGATGTGATTGTATTGGGGATAATTGCTGTTGCACTAGTTATATCTAGTGTTGTTCCACTAGGTATTAACATGGCTACTTTCCCGGTGTTACTGCTTATAGCTGTATTCCATTCTTCTTTGTTAGTTACAACAACTCTGGTATATCCACTTGGAATACCTTTTGCTGTTGTAAAGGTGGTCAGTGCACGAACGTACGTTCCTCTCATTAAAGCTACTGTATAAGTTGTGCTAGGCTCAAGTCCATCAAAATTCAATTGTCCTTGACTGATTTGTTCAACTGTTAATGCAGTATAATGATCACTGACGCTTGGTGTTCTGTCTCCTTCGCACCATGCATAATGAGAAACTGTCGTGGAACCGGTTTGGATAGCTTCGGGATCCCAAACAAGGCTGACAGATGTTTTGGTAGGCGTAACACTTGTGAAATCTACCATTTCGGGCATTACTGTCATCGCTGTAGTTTCGCCACGCTTAATTTCTCCATTATAGATGGAGAATGTATATTCTGTTCCCGGCAGTAATCCTTCAATCAGTTTCTGTCCGGCAGCGACTTCTTCCGAAGTTATTTCTTTTGTTATAGGAGCATCTATTCCTGCTTTGATGATGAAATGCGTTACTTCCAGACCGGCTTCCCAAGTAATTAAAATGGTTTCTTCCGTAATGTTTTCGCTTGGAATGGTACCTAATATTTCTTCTTTCGAAGTTTCGAATGTTCCGTCTTCCAAATATATCCAACGGGATTCTTTTCCACTTGCTACGGATTTGATGCGTAGATAATAGGTCGTTTCACCTAACAGACCGGTCAGGGTATAAGGCGATTTTTTGATTGATTGGTCTTCACCGTATACGATACTACCTGAAGCACTGCCCATTGGCATATTATCATCCATTTGTTCCCTGCTTGCTTCGATGATGTAATATTCGGTATTGGGGGTTGCGTCCCATTTAGCTTCAGCTGTTATTGCAGCCGGTTCCACAGAGAAGCTTGTAGTACCGAACAGTCGGTTGCCACTAATGGTTTCCCAGTCGTTACCGTCTATACAAGCGGCAACACTTAGAGAAGTGAGGAGTGCGAAGGCTCCTGTTTTTATAATATGTGTTAATTTTTTCATGATTACTTATTGATTAGGTATTAGTCTGAAAATCCGTATGAATTATGTAACATTCCGTTAGAAGCGGAGATCGTAGTAGATGCGATTGGCAGTAAGTAACGGTTGATAACTGCTACATTATCTCCTACTAGTCCACTGGAAATGGAAGGTAAATTGACTGTCAACTGAGCTTGTCCTTTGGTATCTGTCCGTTCCTTTCCCCAAAAATTGTTGTTGTCATCATAATCGCTGCTACTTTTTCCACTAGGAATACCATGCCAAGTGACGCTGCTGATGTCTATGCTCGTCTTGTCGTCATTGGAATAGTTGAAATAAATTTTTTCCGGATATGAGTTCTTACTAGAAAACAGTTGGCTTTCATAATCGCTTTTAAACTGTTTGATTTTATCAATCAATAAATTCCAGCGAATCAGGTCATATTTGCGGAAACCTTCTCCAGCCAATTCCCAAGCATTCTCGTCTACAATTGCTTCAAAAAAGTCTTCCTTTCCATTGATAGCAGCAATATAATTTTCGGCTTCAGATTTGTTTGCATCTGCAAATGCACGTGTATGTACCAATTCCAATGCTTTTCTAGCGGTACTAATACGGGTGGAGGCTCCGTTGTAAGTTCCGTCAGGACCACTGGCCAATTCGTTTAGGGTTTCGGCATACATTAATAATACTTGGGAATAGCGCATCCGGACGCAGTTAATACCGGACATCCATTTGGCTTTACCTGTAGCGATGGCAACTTGACGCCATTCTTCATTCATTTGGCGAATGTCCCATTTTCCACAGTAAATGGCGAATGGTGTATTACCGAGCATTTTTTCTTTTAGAACATTGTTCTCTGTTTTTAATTGCAGGTTACAGCAAGTAATGTCACGACGTTGGTCGCCATCCTGGAAAGACCAGAAGTATGGAGCTGTCATCTTAAGTTTACCGGAGGAGTTTCCTTGTTCACCGTATAAAGTACTAAAACCGTTCATTCGTACGCCGACTGTGTAGCCTAGTTCGCCACTGACTCCTAATCCCATCGGTATTTCGAAGATGTTTTCACGATAAGTTTCATCCAATTGGCGTTGGTTGATCAAATACCATTCATTGGCGAATGATGGATTTAACTGGTGGGTGCCATTATCTATGACAGTTGCCAGATGTTTCAGTGCCAATTCATACATCTTGGTGCGGGTAGCGTCATCGCAACGTTGGGTAGGATAGACCGGATCCGAGTTTTTGTCTGCGGTAACATAGCCGTTCTTCTGTTCTTCACGAATACTCCATCCGGCTCTTGACAAAGCGATATTTGCCAATAAGGAATGGGCATATCCTTTAGTCACCCGTTCTGTAGTGTATGCAGAAACTTCTCCTGCCCATGGTAATAGGGTAATTGCTGTTTCCAAATCTTTAATCAGCTCATCCATGATAACATCCCGATCACTTTTCCCTAAGTAAACATTGCTCAAATCCGGGTTGGAAGACTCGCTTTTATAAGGTATATCGCCAAAAAGGCGGATTAAGTCAAAGTAGACCATAGCACGTATTGTCAACGCTTCACCTTTGAAACGTTCCATCGCCCGTTGGTCACTGTCCCCTGACGTTAATAAGGAGCTCTTATTAATTCCTTCAACAATCAGATTTGCATTTTCGATAATTGAATACATAGCATCCCATACGTTGGACAGTTTTGACCATCCCGGACTTACATTGTAATTCATTGCACCACGTTCGTGAGTTGTATTGTTGGCATCAGTTCCTAGACCATCAACCAGTTCACAATCTGAATTTGTACTCAGAACGATAGGTATGTCACGAGAGTATGTGGCATCTTGTGTCATAAGTCCATAAAGCTTATTGACTGCCAGTTCTGTGAAGAAAGTAGATTCAAATACATTTTCTCCGGGTTGTTCGGATGGTGCTGTCTGGTCTAGGAAGTCCGAACAAGCCGTAGTACAGAAAAGGCTGGCGGACAGAAATAATATCTTTGCTATCTTTTTCATAAAATAATCTCCTTTGTGTTAGAATTAGAATGTTACGTTAATACCACCGACAAATGAACGGCTTTTCGGATAAGCAGCATAGTCAATACCTGGAGTCATCGGATTTCGTTTGCTGCTGGTATCAACTTCCGGATCGGTGCCGGAGTAGTTAGTCAGGCAGAAAAGATTATACCCGGTTACGTAGATTCGTACGTTTTGCATATAACATTTGCGAATCCATGACTTAGGAAGTGAATAACCGATGGTAATGTTGTTCACACGTAAAAAAGAGGCATTTTCAACAGCATAGTCTGTCAACTGCATTTGAGTGACGGCTACCGGATTGTAAATGCTGGCATTTGCATTGATTTGATTCAAACGTGATATGATTCCTGCTTCACCACCATAGTAAGCAAGTGCGTCTGAACTTATAGATTTGCCTAAATTATAGCCGGTTGTCGGATCAATCCAAGTGTAGCGTTTTCCAGAACAGAAGTCTTCATTCAGGTTGTAACCGTATGAAGTTCCGGCAAAGAATGAGGTAGCTAGTTTGGTGGCATTAACAATCTTATTTCCAATAGAGAAATTGAAGAAGAGAGTGAAATCAAAGTTACCGGCGCGACCATTGAAGCCAAAACCACCATAAACCGGAGCTACTGTGTTACCTAGCTTTTGTTTGATCGGTTCTCCATTCTCATCACATTCTACTTTTAATCCTCCGGGGAAATAACTTCCGCCTGTAATGTTTACGCTATTGTCTTTCAGACCGTCCTTCAATACCCAGTTTGTTCCGTTTAGGACTAGTTCGCCTTCCGGATTTGTTACAGGGTCATAGGCTGTATAGAACCCGTTGGTTTTGTATCCCCAAATTTCTCCAAGTCGTCCGCCTTCTTCTACACGGAAATCCTCATATTTTGCGATGGTACTTCCGCCCCAACCGCTACTTTGCCACGGATTGTCCGTATTTAGTTTCTCAATCCTGTTACGGTTGTAGGAAATATTGAAATTAAAATTCAGTCCAAACTTCTTCTTGTCAGCAATGATCGCATTCATAGATAGTTCTACACCTTTATTGGAGGTACTTCCGAAATTTTGGTATTGGTAGTTATAGCCGGCATTAGCCGGTATTTCCGTTTTCATGAGCAAGTCGTTGGTTGTATTCCAATAAAGGTCAATAGAACCGGATAAACGATTATTCCAGAATCCGTAGTCGATACCAAAGTTTCTTGTAACGGTTGTTTCCCATTTTAATTTCGGATTGTATAGATAACTGCCCAATTCCATCATGCTGGTGCGATCACCATTGAAGAAAGGAGCACGGGCAGTATTGCTTGACAGTGAATATGCTGTATATGTCAGTCCTGAATTGATACGGTTATTACCTGCAGTACCATAGCTTAAACGTAATTTCAGACTAGAAAGCCAATTGCGCGTGTTTTGCATGAATTGTTCATCAGATATACGCCATGCCAATGCAGCTGATGGGAATACTCCCCATTGATTGCCTTTGGCGAATTTACTGGAACCATCTGCACGAACGGTTACGGTGAGAAGGTATTTGTCCATTAATGTATAGTTGGCTCGACCGAAAAAAGAAAGCAGATTTTCTTTGGCAGCAAGTGTTGTTTGATTGGGTAATGCTGTTCCTGCACCGGCAGTAGACAAAACTTCTTCAATGCTCATGCTGGTAGGAAATGCGACAGAAGTATTCTCCAATGTCTTTTTTTCGTTACTACTTACTTCGTGTCCTAAAAGTACATTGATTCTATCACGTCCTCCAAACAGCTTTTTGTTATCGTATGTCAATGTATTTGCATTACGCCAGTTTTTAGTAGTAACTCTAGTGAATACAGCTTGCGGTTGTCCGTTATAGCCTAACTTTGAATTTTGTGCACCATCGGCATTCCAAACCTGATCAGTATCTTCATACTTCCATCCGTAACCGAATTCAGAACGGAATGTGAAGTTTTTGAATGGTTTCCAGTTGACGCCTGCATTATAATTCTGATTGAAAGTAGTCTTTTTCTTATATACTCCTAATAGGCGTTCTAATGGATTCTTTGTGGTATAGGCATTATTTGCTTCATCATCACTTGCGTCATACGCCATTGGATTGACCGGGCGGAAACGGGTGGCATTGGCTACAATGGAATTAGCCGCATTTGATTCGTTCGTGTCAGCACCTCCACTCAGACCATCTAGTGTACTGTAGCTCATACGTACGTTGAAATCTAAAGAAAGCCACTTGTTTAATTCTGAATTGATCTTAGCATTCACATTGTCTTTATTGAAACCTGACCCTAACATTATACTCTTTTCGTCATTGTGAGCATAGCTGATGTTATATTTTAATTGCTTGCTGCCGCCACTGACATTCAGGTTATATTGGGCTTGGTTGCCGGTACGTCCGAATATCTCATCCTGATAATCAGTACCTTCCATTGTTTTCCAAATATCCATATCTTCAAAAAGACCGTATTCTTCCGTTCTTCCGGTTTCATATTGATAAGCCACATAGTCGTACGGGCTCATAACTTTATTGAGTTTAGTAACCTTTTTGAAACCATAGGAGGCACCGAAATCAACTTGTACTTTCCCTTCTTTGCCACTTTTTGTAGTAATGATAATAACACCGTTTGCACCACGGGCACCATAAATAGCAGTGGATGATGCATCTTTTAAAACATCAATACTTTGTATTTCGGATGGGGCAATGTCACTGATACTTGAAACCGGAAAACCGTCTACAATATATAAAGGTGAATTATCTTGGGATAAAGAACCACCACCGCGAACACGAATTTTTACGTCTGCATCAGGAGCTCCTTCGGTTGTTGTAATACTTACACCTGCAAGTTTTCCAGTAAGGGCTTCGGTGGCACTGGATACCGGAACAACTGCCAGGTCCTTGGAATTGACAGAAGCTACCGATCCTGTTAAATCTCTTTTGTTAACTGTTCCATAACCGATTACGACTACTTCATCCAATGCTTTAGAATCATCGGTCATCTGTACGTTAATTACTTTTTTACCTTGAATTGCAATTTCTTGAGTTTTCATACCTATGTATGAAATAACCAATGTTTTCTTCCCATCAATCTTGATGGAAAAGTTGCCATCCAGATCTGTAATCGTACCGTTGGTCGTATTACCTTTTTCAACAACGGAAGCGCCAATAACAGGCTCTCCACTGGTATCTTTCACATTACCTTTTACAGTAATTGTTTGTGCAGA
>ERZ791840.1084-NODE-1084-length-14645-cov-8.403838_pt1 | contig 14645 bp, 16 predicted proteins | sample MGYA00510291_ERZ791840 | MGnify/ENA primary metagenome ERZ791840 (study PRJEB30046, sample SAMN00715256) | human gut metagenome | study: EMG produced TPA metagenomics assembly of the A metagenome-wide association study of gut microbiota in type 2... | reverse complement strand
GCCACTTCCTTGATGCAGTCAGCTCACAGACCGTGGATATCGACTTCGGAAAGGTTACAGTGTTTGCCGGCAACTATTCTTTCTGGTACGAGTCGTCACAGCTCGCTCTGCGTCAGGCACAGAACCAACGCCAGAAGGCAGAGGAGAAGCGCAAGGAACTTGAGGAGTTCATTCGCCGTTTCTCTGCAAACGTGGCAAAGAGTAAGCAGACAACATCGCGTAAGAAGATGCTTGAGAAGCTCAATGTCGAGGAAATTCGTCCATCAAGCCGCAAGTACCCAGGCATTATCTTCCAGATGGAGCGCGAACCTGGCAACCAGATTCTTGAAGTTGAGGGCTTGAAGGCTGTTGATGATGACGGTACAGTACTCTTTGACAACGTAAGCTTCAACATAGAAAAGGGAGAGAAGGTTGTGTTCCTCAGCCATAACCCAAAGGCAATGACTGCGCTCTTCGAGATAATTAATGGCAATCGTGAAGCTACAGCAGGAACATTCAAGTGGGGCGTGACAATCACAACAGCCTACTTGCCACTCGACAATACAGAATTCTTCCAAAACGACAAGAACCTTGTCGACTGGCTCTCGCAGTATGGTCCGGGTAACGAAGTCGTAATGAAGGGCTTCCTCGGACGCATGCTCTTCTCTGGCGAAGAGGTACTGAAGAAGGTGAACGTACTCTCTGGAGGCGAGCGTATGCGTTGTATGATTGCACGTATGCAGCTAAAGAATGCTAACTGTCTGATCCTTGACACGCCAACCAACCACCTCGACCTCGAGAGCATTCAGGCGTTTAATAACAACCTCGTTGGTTTCAAAGGCAACATTTTGTTCTCAAGCCATGACCACGAGTTTATTCAGACTGTAGCAAATCGTATCATAGAGCTTACGCCAAACGGCACTATCGATAAACTCATGGATTACGATGATTACATTTACAACGAGGAGATAAAGGAGCTGAAAGCTAAAATGTACGCAAAAGGTTAATTCGATTAACATTAAATAGTTTAAACGACATAGCAATAGAGACAGCATATACAATTTATGTCTATGTTGTCTCTATTTTTTTCGTGAAACACAAATTGGCAAGGTATTTGCTAAATAACATATAAATACTAAAGTTTAATATAATATGAAAAATAACGAAAATACAGGGAATAACATCGAAATCAATGATGAGAACGTTGAAAACAATGTGATTTCTGATGACAATACAGAAGACACATCTGCAAACACTGACAATTCGGCAGAAGAGAAGACAACGGAACTCACAGTAGAGGAGCAGCTTGAAGCAGCCAAGAAAGAAGTAGAGCAGTACAAAGACAAGTATCTGCGTGCAGTTGCAGAATTTGACAACTATCGCAAGCGTACACTCAAGGAAAAGGCGGAGCTTCTGCTCAATGGTAGCGAGAAGGCTGTTTGTGCTTTCCTGCCGATTCTTGACGACTTCGAACGCGCCATTGCTGACAAAACAGAAGACGTAAATGCTATCAAGGAAGGCGTACAGATTATTTTCAACAAGTTTAACAAGACGCTCGAATCGCTCGGCGTAAGAAAAATTGAGACAGAAGGAAAGGACTTCGATGTCGACTTTCACGAAGCCGTTGCAATGGTTCCGGGTATGGGCGATGACAAAAAAGGTAAAGTTATCGACTGCGTTCAGACGGGCTATCAGCTCAATGATAAGGTTATTCGTCACGCGAAGGTAGCAGTAGGACAGTAATTAAAACCACTTATACATTAATATATAATGGCAAAGAGAGACTATTATGAGGTGCTTGGCGTCAGCAAGACCGCCACAGACGACGAAATCAAGAAGGCATATCGAAAGATAGCTATCAAATATCACCCCGACCGTAACCCAGGCAATACAGAGGCTGAGGAGAAGTTCAAGGAAGCTGCTGAAGCTTACGACGTACTTCACGATCCTCAGAAACGCCAGCAATACGACCAGTTCGGCTTTGATGCTCCTGGTGGCGGATTCGGTGGCGGCGGATTCGGTGGCGCAGGTGGTTTCTCTATGGACGATATCTTCTCTATGTTCGGCGATGTGTTCGGCGGACATGGTGGTGGATTCGGTGGTTTTGGCGGATTCGGTGGTGGCGGTCAACGTCAGAAGCCACAGTACCGCGGTGCCGATTTGCGCATAAAGGTGACACTCTCTCTGCAGGAGATAGCTACCGGAACTACAAAGAAGTTCAAGGTGAAGAAGGACGTTACATGTACACATTGTAATGGTTCGGGTGCCGAGAATGGTAGTGCAAGCGAAACATGTCCTACTTGTCACGGTAGCGGTGTTGTTACTCGCACCGTCCGCACTATGCTTGGCATGATGCAAACCCAGTCGGAGTGTCCTACTTGTCACGGTGAAGGTACTGTCATCAAGAATAAGTGCAAGGAATGGGCATCGTAAAAGGTGAAGAGGTTGTCGAAATCAAGATACCAGCAGGTGTAGCAGAAGGAATGGTAGTAAACGTTCCGGGCAAGGGTAGTGCCGGACAGCATAATGGCATCAATGGCGACATTCAGGTGTACATCTCAGAGGAGCCTAATGACACATTCGTACGCGATGGCAACGACGTGATTTACAATTTGTTGCTCGACTTCCCTACAGCAGTACTTGGAGGCAACGTAGAGATACCTACTATCGACGGCTCAAAGGTTAAGATAAAGATTGAACCGGGCACACAACCTGGTAAGACGCTCCGTTTGCGCGGCAAGGGTCTGCCTTCTGTTCAAGGCTATGGCACGGGCACAGGCGATCTCGTTGTAAACATCAGCGTATATGTTCCGAAGACCCTGTCGAAAGATGAGAAGAAGGCTGTTGAGTCGTTCGTAGGAAGCGATAACTTCAAGGGCGATAAGGAGACAAAGAAGTCTATCTTCGAACGCTTCAAGAATTATTTCAACTAATAGCCAACGAGTTGACCTCACAGAAATGAATTATCAGGAAACGATAGAATATCTATTTAATTCGACCCCCGTCTTTGAAAAGGTGGGGGCTTCTGCTTATAAGGAGGGCTTGTTCAATACGGAGGAGCTTGATCGCCATTTCGACCATCCTCACCGCAAGTTCAAGACCATACACGTGGCAGGAACCAACGGAAAAGGTTCCTGCTCGCATACCTTGGCAGCTATACTTCAGTCGGCTGGCTACAAAGTCGGACTTTACACTTCTCCGCATCTTGTAGATTTTCGCGAACGTATTCGTATAAACGGCAAGTGCATTGATGAGCAATATGTTGTAGACTTTGTTGAGCAAGAGCGCGACTTCTTTGAACCACTACATCCGTCTTTCTTTGAACTCACAACCGCACTTGCTTTCAAATATTTCGCAGAGAAAGAGGTTGATATTGCAGTCATTGAAGTTGGCTTGGGAGGTAGGCTCGATTGCACCAATATCATCACGCCGCTTCTATCTGTCATAACAAATATCAGTTTCGACCACACTCAGTTTCTTGGCAACACCCTGGCAAAGATAGCCGCAGAGAAGGCTGGCATCATAAAGCCTAATGTGCCAGTTGTGATAGGGGAGTGCTGTGATGAGACACGCGAGGTGTTTGAAGCTAAGGCAAAAGCAGTAAATGCCCCCATCGTCTTCGCAGAAGACAGCAAAGAAGTGTTTGGATATTCGCTTGAAGAAAATGACGTTATGCGTTATAAAACAAAGAAATACGGCATCATTAAAGGCGAATTATGTGGCGATTACCAACAGAAGAACACCAATACAGTACTCAACGCTGTCAACCAATTACGCAAGCTTGGAATTATTAAAAATACTGATTGCGTTACTACAGGTTTTGCTAATGTATGTGAGTCAACTGGACTTCTTGGTCGCTGGCAGACATTGTGCAAAACTCCGCTCACCATTTGTGATACGGGACATAACGTAGCTGGTTGGAACTACCTTTGTCAACAGATTGTTAGACAGAAGGGCAAGACAAAGCGTATTGTTTTCGGAATGGTGGACGACAAAGACGTAACTCATGTTATGGCTATGCTACCGAAAGATGCAGTCTACTATTTCTGCAAAGCAACAACACATCGAGCCATAACTGAAGATAAAATACAGAAGATAGGAGAGGAGTGTGGTCTTCACGGCACATGCTATAGTAGTGTTGAAGCAGCGTATAAAGCCGCTTGCAAGGACGCTACGATTGAAGATTTTATCTTCATCGGAGGTAGCAGTTATGTGGTTGCTGACCTTCTCACATATTTAGAAAATAACAATTAATTGTTTTTAACGGAAAGCACCAAGTAATTTTGGTGCTTTCTTTTGTATGTTACATTTTTTTTTGGTTACTTTGCATACTATATAAGTAACTAAAAAACTTAATTTATGATTAACACAACCAAAACAGAAAATATCTGCGGTCTGAAGAGAAGCGATTTTCAGACTACAGTAGGCGGTAAAGAGGCCGACCTTTATATCTTGAAAAACAATCAAGGCAATGAGGTTGCTATTACTAATTATGGTGGTGCACTCGTTGCAATTATGGTTCCAGATAAGAATGGCAATAGAGCTAATGTAATTCAGGGCCATGACAACATTCAAGACGTTATAAATTCTCCCGAACCTTATTTGTCTACACTTGTAGGACGTTATGGCAATCGTATCTGCAAGGGACGTTTTCAGCTTCATGGCAAGGTATATCAGTTGCCTATTAACAACGGTCCAAACTGTTTACATGGTGGTTTGAAAGGCTTCAACGCAAAAGTATGGGAAGCACTTCAGATGAACGAGCACACACTTGTACTGAAGTACGTAAGTCCTTATGGTGAAGAAGGTTTCTCGGGCGAGATGAAAGTAACAGTTGAATACTCGTTCACTGACGACAACGAACTTGTTATTGAATATATGGCTACAACAAATAAGAAGACTGTTGTAAACCTAACGAGTCATGGATTCTTCTCACTCGCAGGCATTGCAAATCCAACTCCTTCTATCGAAAATCTGGAGTGCGAGATCAATGCAGACTACTATCTGCCGATAGATGAGACTTCCATTCCTACTGGAGAAGTGCGTTTCGTAAAGGGTACACCATTCGACTTCCGTACGCCGAAGACTGTTGGTCAGGACATTGATGCCGACCACGAACAAATCAAGAACGGTGCAGGTTATGACCATTGCTTCGTGCTCAACAAGAAGGAAGAGGGCGAACTCAGCTTTGCAGCACGTATCAAGGAGCCGGTAAGTGGCAGAACAATGGAGGTGTATACCACAGAGCCAGGTGTTCAGGTTTATAGCGACAACTGGGCTGACGGATATAAGGGACAGAACGGCGCTACATTCCCACGTCGCAGTGCTATCTGCTTTGAAGCACAGCACTTCCCAGATTCACCGAACCATCCTTACTTCCCATCAGTGGTTTTGAATCCTGGTGAACAGTATACACAGAAGACAGTGTATAAGTTCGGAGTAGAAAAGTAGACAAACTATGTAGCGGAGGTTGCACGCCTCCGCTACACTGCATAAAATAATGCGGAGGAATCACCCCTCCGCAACTTTGTTGAATGTACTAATCAATAAAAAATAACTAAAACAACAAACAAAACAATGGGAAATTCCACAACAAAAAAAGGTAACTTCGTTGCTATCATTGCAATGATTTTCCTCTTTGCTATGATTGCCTTTGTGACCAACCTTTGCTCACCAATGGCTGTCATTCTGAAAAACAACTTTAGTGTATCTGATACTCTTGCACAGGTAGGCAACTATGGCAACTTTGGCGCTTACTTCCTTATGGGTATCCCAGCAGGTCTTCTTATTCAGAAGTTTGGCTATAAGAAGACAGCCCTCCTCGCTCTGATTGTAGGTATTGTTGGACTTCTTATCCAGTGGCTCAGTGGCTCTATGGGCTTCGTTGTTTACCTTATTGGTGCTTTCATTTCTGGTCTTTGCATGTGTATGCTCAACACCGTTGTAAACCCAATGCTAAACCTTCTTGGTGGTGGTGGCAACACTGGTAACCAATTGGTTCAGATTGGTGGCGTATTTAATTCGGCTGCAGCCGTTTGTGTTTACATCCTTATGGGTGCACTTATTGGCGATGCAAGTACTGCTAAGGTTTCAGCTGCAATTCCAGCGTTGATGATTGCACTTGCAATTTTTGTTTTCGCACTCGTTGTTATTTTCTTCACAAAGATTCAGGAGCCAGAACAGCCTAAGGCAGACGCATTGGCAGACGACAAATATAGCTGCTTCTCGTTCCGTCACTTCAAACTTGGTATGCTTGCAATTGCAATCTATGGTGCTGTGGAGGTTTGTCCTCCAACATACATCCTTGCTTACCTTACTTCAGCTAAGAATGCAGTAAACCCAGGTCTTGCTATGGATGCAGGTTACGTTGGTACTCTTAGTGCTGTTTACTTTATCTTCATGCTGATCGGACGTTTCGTAGGCGGTATGATTGGTGGTAAGGTTTCTGCTAAGACAATGATTGCTACCGTTAGCTTCGTTGCAATGGTACTTGTTGCATTGGGTATCATGCTCCCCGTTGAACAGACTATTAGTTTCCCGGGTATTGACTACACAACACTCAGCCTGAAATGGGGTGAGATACCTGTTGGTATCTTTGCAATTATGCTCGTTGGTTTCTGTGCATCTGTAATGTGGGGTGGTATCTTCAACCTTGCTACCGAAGGTCTTGGCAAATACACAGCAAAGGCTTCAGGCGCTTTCATGATGATGGTTGCAGGCTTCGCTGTGATGATCGGTATTCAGGGCTTTGTTATTGACTTCACGCATGACTACATGACAAGTTTCGTAGTAGTACTTCTTGCTGCTGCATACATTTTCTACTACGCTCTTTGGGGCTCAAAGAATGTCAATACAGACATTCCTGTAGAATAATCATATTGAATATATAAGGGCTTGCTCTTGTGGGCAAGCCTTTTTACACTAATAAAACATTTATAACTAAAACCTTATTAATTATGGATATCGAATTTGTAAGAAGTCGCTTCATTAAGCACTTCGACGGTAAGACAGGAAATATTTATCAGTCACCAGGTCGTATCAATCTCATTGGTGAGCACACTGACTATAACGGAGGTTTCGTATTCCCTGGTGCAGTGGACAAGGGCATTATGGCAGAGCTTCGCCCGAATGGCACAAACACTGTTATGTGTTACTCAATCGACCTCAAGGACCGTGTAGAGTTCAAAGTTGATGATCCTCAAGGACCACGCGCAAGTTGGGCACGCTACATCTATGGCGTTGTTCAGGAGATGCGTAAACTCGGTGTTGACGTGAAGGGCTTCAATACAGCGTTTGCTGGTGACGTTCCTCTCGGTGCTGGTATGTCTTCTTCTGCTGCTCTCGAGAGCTGCTTCGCTTTTGCTATCAACGACCTCTTCGGCGATAACAAGGTAAGTAAGTGGGATATGGCTCTCGCAGGTCAGGCTACAGAGCACAACTACTGTGGTGTAAACTGCGGTATCATGGACCAGTTTGCAAGTGTATTCGGTAAGGAGGGTTGCCTCATGCGTCTCGACTGCCGCAGCCGCGAGTTCGAATACTTCCCGTTCCGTCCGGTTGGCTACAAGCTCGTTCTTCTGAATTCTTGCGTAAAGCACGAACTTGCAGGTTCTCCATACAACGATCGTCGCAACTCTTGCGAGAATGTTGTTAAGCATATCGCAGCAAAACATCCGGAGGCTCACTTCGAGACTCTGCGCGACTGCACATGGGAACAGCTTGAGGAGGTTAAGGCAGAAGTAGGCGAGGAAGACTACAAGCGCGCTCACTTCGTACTCGGCGAAAAAGACCGTGTACTTGCTGTTTGTGATGCTCTTAATGCAGGCGACTACGAGACTGTTGGCAAGAAGATGTACGAAACACACGAGGGTCTGAGCAAGGAGTATGAGGTTTCATGCGAAGAGCTCGACTTCCTCAATGACATCGCTAAGGAGAACGGCGTAACCGGTAGCCGCATCATGGGTGGTGGTTTCGGTGGCTGCACAATCAACCTCGTAAAGGACGAGCTCTATGATCAGTTCATCGCTGATGCTAAGGCAAAGTACTCTGCAAAATATGGCAAGGAGCCTAAGGTTATCGACGTTGTTATTAGCGACGGTTCGCACAAGGTTTGCTAATTTAGCAATATAATAATATGTGTTAGGGCAATCCAATAGTGATATTGGGTTGCCCTTTTTCTATTGTTATTAAGTAAAAGGAAGCATTGGTTCTTCATAGTGTATTTTGGGTTCCTTTTCTTCTTTTGACTTTTCATCTCCACTACTTACACCAAGTCCCATTAACCTTATTGGGTGTAAGGCATTAAATTCAATTTTAGCAAGAAGTTTTTTTGCTAATGGCAGTATCTCATGTTTCGTCAAGAGTGGGGTAGTGTGGGTTACACTTCTCGTGACTTGCGTGAAATCAGCATACTTTACTTTTAGTGTAAGTGTGTGTCCAACAAAACCGCTTTCAGACAAACGATTAACAAGTTCAATAGTTATATGATATAACTCAATAATGACATTAGAACGTATTGAAAGATCTTGCATAAAAGTATTTTCACAACTCACCGATTTTCTTACATTACGAGTTTCTACTGGACTATCATCTATACCACGAGCATAGTCATAAAATTGCTGTCCACGCTTACCAAAAAGACGTGTTAAAGTAGTAAGCGATTGACCACGCAATTGTTTGACTGTAAAGATACCAAGCGAATGTAGCTCAAGGGCAGTCTTATGACCAACAAGCCACAAGTCTTCAACCTTCAATTTGTCAAGAAACGTTATCGCATTGTCTGGATGTATAACACAAAGTCCATCTGGCTTATTATAATCAGATGCTATTTTTGCGAGTAATTTGCAATATGAAACACCGGCAGAAGCCGTAAGCCCAATTTCTTTACAAATTGCGAACTTTATTTCCTTAGCTATATCAATTGCAAGTTCTATATTTTTCTTATTCTCTGTGACATCAAGAAATGCTTCGTCAAGTGAGATTGGTTCAATCAGATCAGTATACCTCTGAAAAATTTTATGAATTGCATCTGAGATTTCCTTGTAACGCTCAAAATGCGGTTCTACAATATGCAGATCTGAACACAACCGCTTAGCCATACGTATGGATTGTGCAGAATGTACACCATAACGACGCGCTTCATAACTGGCTGTAGACACAACACCTCGTTCTGAGTCGTGCCCAACAATAACAGGCACACCCAAAAGCGCAGGATTGTCAAGACATTCAACTGCTGCATAAAAACAATCCATATCTATATGTATTACCTTACGATTGTATTGCATTTTTGATTAATTTATACCAACTATCAAGGCTCTTGATATTGATTTCAAAAGTACAAAATATTATTGAAAAACTATCATTGTGGTTATTACAAATTGACATTCTTGGGTACTAATACAAATAAATTATAATGAACATTATGCTAAATAGCAGAAATGTCTACCTTTGTCAATCATCTGCCAATGTGCCCACGCAAATAAACCCCTTGCCTAAGTGTTTAATGATATGTATAGAGAAAAATTTTTAGAGTACTTGTCTGCGACTCGCGGCTACTCTACATTGACCGTCGAAAAGTACGAGCTTTGTCTGCGCATCATGCGCCAAGAGTGCAGGCTCCTGCGTCATTGCGAACTCCATGAACTTGATGCCATGAGCGTACGTTCTTTGCTCAGCTCGGTGTCAGTGCAGCGCAATCTCTGCGCCAAGTCTTCAAACCTTTACCTCTCAGTCTTGAAGTCTTATTTCGACTTCTTGGTACGTTTCGGCTATACGCAGCGAAATAATGCTGCAGCAGTCCCCCAGAAGAAGACATCTAAGCTGCTTCCTCAGTTCATCTCTGAGAATGTTATGAATAGAGTTATTGATAACGAGCTGCCTATGTCCAATCTCGCAGAAGCAAGAACACGCCTTTGTGTTCTCCTGCTCTATCATTGCGGACTTAGAGCTTCTGAACTTATTAACCTAAAGCTATCTGATATTGACATACAATGTCGACGCTTGAAGGTAATAGGCAAAGGAAATAAAGAGCGTGTCCTCCCATTTGGAAGCGAGGTCTACGACTGCCTTTGTTCATACATTTCGTTCAGAGCAACGAAATGGTACGGCTCCCCTCTCCTCCTCGTAGCTGACGACGGCTCGGAGTTCACCGCCCAGATGCTGCGCTCAGTTATATTCAAGGTATTCAGCAAGCACGTTGAAAAACGTCTTTGTCATCCTCATGTATTACGTCACACGTTCGCTACTCACATGCTCAACCACGGTGCTTCCCTGGTCGCTATTCAAGTGATGCTCGGACACGCTTCTCTCGCTACAACCCAAATCTATACTCACGTATCAACAGAGCATATCGTTTCACAATATAATCAAGCTTTCAAAAGATGAATATCAAAAGAATTTTCCTTAAATCATCCGCTCCCTGCATGTTCGGGGAGCCGATGAAGTACTGCCTTTTGTTTGGGCATGTTTGGGTGTGTTGGTCTACCGTTCGTTTCCGTTTGGTTATTGACATTTTGTAATGTTCGTCCAGATAGATCATCATTAATTTTTTAACTTTTTTCTAACTTTTTGTTGCTATGGCTATAAATTACGATAGAAATCTTGACGAGATAGTAGAAGTTCCAATGCGCAAGCGTAGTGCATTGGAATTATTAAGAGTACTGCGAGAAATTTTGAACGACAGACCATTGAGCGAAATGCTCTCAGTGGATGAATTTCGCGATGAGATTTTGAATGATGTACTTTTATACATAAAAACGGTTTTAGGTAAATAATTCTAAATTTAAAATAATGTATCAAGATGATATTTTAACTCTTCATCTTCGTCAGCGCCAACTGCGCACCCTCGAAGATATGTTGGAACAGCTTTTTGAAGACTATTCTTTCATGGCTCGTTTTAATCTGAATGACTATCAAAAAGAAGAACTTGAAGTAGTCCTTGCAAGTGTGCAACTTCTGCTCGATGGTCACTCTCGTTACTCAACTTTAAATTTTTAGTATATGTTACAAGTATCTGTTATCGGTAACCTCGGTGCTGATGCCCAGGTTAAAAGCAAGAATGGCAACTCCTTCTTGTGTTTCAATGTTGCTCATACAGCACGTGTGAAGAGTTCAAATGGTGAAATGGTTGATCAGACACAATGGGTGTCTGTTACCATGAACCACTACTCGGAGAATTTCGCTAAGTACCTCGTACGAGGAACAAAGGTGTATGTATATGGCAAGCTCTTCAGTAGAATATGGCGAGATAACCAGGGAATATCGAATGTCGGCTTAAATGTCCTTGCCGACATCGTTGAACTCTGTGGCTCTAAGGCTGACGCTGCTCAATCTGCTGCAGTTCCTGCTGATGCTCCTGCAGCTCCTCCTGCTGATGCTCCTGCAGCTCCTGCTGCCAAGTCTACTTCTGCGGCATCCCCGGCTAAGAGTAATGCCGACGATTTACCATTCTAAGTGTGATAACTGCGGTAACAGTCGTTCTTGCTTGAACGGCTGCTACTGCTTAAAATTAAAGAAGTATGTCCAATATATCGAAATTCATAAATGTTCTGAATACTTACCTCGAGGTTGAGTCTTTCTCTCCCCTGGTATATAAATTCCCGACTGCTCTAAGCCCATGCGAGAGCTGTTGTCTTGACAAAGCCGTTTTGTCATATATCGAAAATAGATACCTATTACGCAACTTGTTTTCTTCTAAGGCTTTTTCAGTTGCCTACATGGTATCTCCTTGGAGAAATAAGAGCATCCTTATTGCTTCTTGTTTCGGTTATGTTCTTGACACAACAATAAAGATAGACCCCTCGCGCACTTGCTCTGGGCACGCTTTCTCCATTGTCGTGGAGTTTCTCACTTCAAGAGCATTTAAGTGTTTATTCAAGCCGTACACACATTTCACGGTTGATGCTAATATACCTAACGAGCTTTTCACTATTCGATGTTCTTATCAAGGTATCAGCAATTTCGTTACATTGCGTAATGGCAGTAATCATCTTTCCATAGAACTTGCGTAACAGATGTGTAAATATTGACTGGTTGGAAGTCTATTGCTCGGAGCCTTTAGATTTCTCTCGTAATGCGGACTACTTCAAAAAGAACGGGTTCGCAGTAAAAGTGCGTGACTATGGAACACCCCAATATAAAGAAGTCCTCCTGCTCTCAGAGAACGACAAGCCTGCCTATGAAATAAGGCGACTTCCATACTCTCTTCGAGAGCAGGGCGGCATCTTCCCCAGAGGTGCTTGCCATATACGTTTATCCAACCGTGCTTGCTATCAGCCAAACTGCATCGATTCGCTCCGTTGGTTTCTGATGAAGCATGGCTATACTTATAACTCCATATCTCGTATAGACATCTGCATGGACTTCAACTCTTTTGACAACCTCGCCAACCCTCTCAACATCATACGCAAGTACATGCGTGGCGACATCTCGAAAATCAATCAATGCAAGGTAGCTGCTCATGGTGCCGACGCTTGGGACGGTCGCTCTTGGAACTCTCTCAAATGGGGTTCACCCAACTCTTCTGTGTCAACAAAGCTCTATAACAAGACGCTCGAAATGAAAGAGCAAAAGCGGAAGTTCTACATCGAGGATGTGTGGCAAGCTGCAGGACTCCTTAACGATGATACTCACCCCGTTTGGCGTGTTGAATTTAGCCTAAAATCTGACATCAAAGGACTCATAAAAATAGACTCTGGAGAACTGATCGAGAACAAACTGACGACCTACGACTCGCCCGAACGACTCCTCCATATATTCTCCATGTATGCCGGACGTTACTTTCACTTCAAAACTATCGTCAGAACACGTGAAGGTAATATTCAGCGCAAGGATAGGTGCCCAGACTTGCCACTCTTCAAAATCTCGCCACAAGATAGCGTGGTGAAGCTCTTCAAGCCGACCTTACAGAAAGAACCCGACCGTACTGATAAGATGCTTATCAAGCGATTGCGTGAAATTTCGAAGACCGAAACAAATGCAGCTGAATATCGAAAAGCAGCAAAGAACCTGGCACAAGAACTCACGGCGAAAAATGAGAAGATGCATCGTGAGGTAATTTATGCACTTGCGCTCATTGCGAAGCGAAATGATATGAGTATTCAGCTTAGAAAAAATGCCATTGCAGTGCTCAATTATTATCGTGATGTCTACCGATGCGACACTCCAGAAGCCCACATATTTTTCCTTGAAGAAGAAAAGTAAAGCTCACCTCGTTTTGAAGTGAGCTTTATTTGTTACTATTCCAACCCCTCCCCGAGCTTGGAAAAATGCGGTACAGTAGTACCGCAGCCGAATTTCCATAAAATGGAGCTTGGTAAAGCTGCCAAACCCCTTAACTACAACGCCTTACGCCCAATACGTAACCAATCAAACCCCCTATTCCAAAAATTAGGGTTAAATCCATGTAGCCAACGTGTTTTTTGTCACACTTTTTTGTTGGAGGTGTCTTTGTTATGGTATCAGTTCTGATACTATCTCGATAGATGTTCTTGTAAATATTGTTCACTATATATCTATCTCGATAATGATGTACCGTGTCATTTTGGTTAACCGTGGAGTCTTTGATATAAGTGCTTTTTTCTATCAGAATGGTATCTCTTTTTGTCGTTGTGGTGGTCGATTGTATGTATTCCTTAGACGCTCTGCAGCTCGTCAGTGCTATAGCCACTATGGCGAAAATACAACTCAACTTCATTGCGTCTTCTCTGTACTAAACCGTTCAACTTCTTGCCACTCGCATACACCCACCGCTGCCACTCTCTGAAAATACGCTTGTCGTTGGCATCACGTCGTATCATCCTACAGAGCGTGCTCGCCTTGAACTTATAGAAGCCGAGGTTGTAGCAGAAGAGTGCCACTGCATCAAACTGGCATTGCTGCAGCTTTACTCCCATTCCGTTGATGAGCTTCGTTATTTCCTCACTATCTTCTCTCATCATGGCGTACGCTTGAGATACGCTCACTTTGTCGCCAGGCTTCACGCCTTTCGTCGTTCCGTAGCCTATAGTCCATATACCAGATGGGCACTTGTACGCAGTGTTCCGAAATCCCTCGAAAATCACTATTCTGCTGTAGTAATCATTACTTAACGTCATCATTTAGCTTACCCTCCTTTCTGTACTTCAAAAAAGTTGACTCTACCCGGGCGTTGACATACAATCCAACACCGAAAATCGAACCGCTGAATAACAGACTCTGACCAAGAATCCATAATACGCTGTCGTCTACCTTGTGTTCCTGCGACAACGAGAACGATGCTACACACATTGCGCAGCCAAAAACGATCATGCCGACTGCACAACAATAATGAATAATGTCTTTTTTGTTCATATTGATACATTTAAGTTAATATTTATGCAAAGATATGTATTATTATTCATTTCGTATGAATTTTGTACGGTCTTTTCTTTAAATATGGGTGGGTGGGGAAGATGCGCTCGCAAGCTCGCGCATCTTTCTTCCCCACCCACCCTCCCCGGAAAGCGGTTGTCGGCTCTACGCAGAGTGCGTGTTGCCTGCGAGCACTCGGCAACACACACACTGCGTAGAGCCGACACATTATTTATGCGGCAAAGCCGCTTAGCGTCGGGAAGTTACCACCGACCGCTGAGGGAACGCCACGCAGGCGGCGCGCACGCACGCCCCCTGCTCTTCGGGCAGAGCGGTTG
>ERZ791840.1076-NODE-1076-length-14780-cov-6.588387_pt1 | contig 14780 bp, 11 predicted proteins | sample MGYA00510291_ERZ791840 | MGnify/ENA primary metagenome ERZ791840 (study PRJEB30046, sample SAMN00715256) | human gut metagenome | study: EMG produced TPA metagenomics assembly of the A metagenome-wide association study of gut microbiota in type 2... | reverse complement strand
ATCTGACAGGCCACCGGCCTGTCAGATCCGCGGACCCCTCAAGGGGAAGGCTTACGGGGGTGCGCCCTCGGGGGGAAGGCTGACGGGGTGCAGGGGGAGAAAAAAGGAAGCGCCCGGGCGGGCGCTTCCTCTGTATGTTATTCGATGGCCACGATGTAGTAGTACACCGGCTGGCCGCCGGGGAGGGCGGCGACCTCGGCGTCGGGGCAGATCGTCTCGAACACCTCGGCGGCGCGGGCGGCATCATCCTCGGTGACACCCTGGCCGGAGTAGACGGTGACGAACTCGGCGTTCTTATCGGCGGCTACATGAGCCAGCTTATCCAGCAATACGTCCAGGCTGCGGTCGGTGCCCAGGAGCTTGCCGTCGCACAGGGCCAGATAGTCGCCCTCGTTGATGGCGAAGCCGTCGAAGTCGGAGTTGCGGGCGGCGTAGGTGATCTGGGCGGTGGTGACGTTGGCGGCGGCCTCGGTCATGGCGGCCAGGATGGCCTGGGGATCGTCGTTGTCCGGGTCCACGGCCATCATGGCGGAGATGCCTTGGGGCACGGTGGCGGTGGGCACCACGATGACCTGCTTTTCCGTCAGGCCCACGCACTGCTGGGCGGCCATGATGATATTCTTATTGTTGGGCAGGATGAACACGATCTCGCTGGGGGTGCGGTTGACCTCCTGCAGGATGGCCTCGGTGGAGGGGTTCATGGTCTGCCCGCCGGAGACGATGCGGTCCACGGTCAGGTCGCGGAACACGGCCTCGAGGCCCTCGCCGGCGCAGACGGCCAGGAAGCCGTAGCGCTTTTCAGGCGCGGCCACAGCAGTCTCACCGCGCTCCAGCTCGGCCTCGACGGCGTCCAGATCGTCGGTGGACTGGGCCTTCTTGCCGGCGGCCAGGTCGGCGGCCTGGGTACGCATATTCTCGATCTTGGCCAGCTCCAGCGTGCCGTATTTCTGGGCCTCGTTCAGGGCGTCGCCGGGGGTGTCGGTGTGGACGTGGACCTTGAAGGCCTCGTCATCCTCGCCGATGACCAGGCTGTCGCCGATGCTGTTCAGATAGGCGCGCAGGCCGTCCAGGGGCTTGTCGGAGGTCTTGCGGACGATGAACACGGTGTCGAAGGCGAAGGTGATGTCCTCGTCGCCGATGGCGGCGAAGTCCGCCTTCTCCTCGGCGGTATCGGCCACCTCAGGCACGGGCTCGCCCCGCAGGGCGCGGAGCATACCCTCCAGAATGATGAGGTAGCCCTTGCCGCCGGCGTCCACCACGCCGGCCTTTTTCAGCACGGGGTTCATTTCGATGGTCTCCGCCAGGGTGGTATAGCCGGTCTTGATGGCCTCGTCCAGTACGAACTCGGCGTCGTTCTTCTCGCCGGCGGCCTCCAGCGCACGCTGGGCGGCCAGGCGGGAGACGGTGAGGACCGTGCCCTCGGCGGGTTTCATCACCGCGCCGTAGGCAGTGGAAACGCCCTCCTGCATGGCCTCGGCCAGCAGGGCGCCGTCGGCGGTGTCGTGGCCCTTGAGGACCTTGCTCATGCCGCGGAACAGCAGGGACAAAATGACGCCGGAGTTGCCCCGGGCACCCCGGAGCAGGCCGGAGGCCGTCAGCTTGGCGGCCTCGTCCACGGTGGCGGGCTCGGCCTTGCGGAGCTCGTTCACCGCCGTCTGGATGGTCAGGGACATATTGGTGCCGGTGTCGCCGTCGGGCACCGGAAATACGTTCAGGTCATTGATGGCCTGCTTCTGCGCGGTGATGCAGGCGGCGCCGAAGGCGACCATCTGCTTGAAGGCGCCGCCGCTGATCTTTTCTGTCATGTCTGTTCTCCTTCCGGGCGCGTCACACGGTGACGGAATCCACGCAGACATTCACCGCTTTGACGGTGACGCCGGTGTTGAGGTTGACCACATACTTGACCTCGCCCATAATGGATCGGCAGACTGTGGCGATGTTGACGCCGTTTTCCACGACGATGTGCAGCTCGATGGACACGGTGCCGTCATCATTGTATGTGACCTTGACACCCTTGCTCATGGCCTCGGGCCGCAGGAGATGCACCAGCCCGTCAGTCATGCTGCGCTGGGCCATGCCCTTGACGCCGAAGCAGTTGGTGGCGGCCGCGCCGGTGATGGTGGTGAACACGGCGTCGCTGATGGTGATCTCGCCGTTTTCGGTGGGGACTTTTATCATAGCGGACTTCCTTTCTGCGGAAATGGCATAATAACACACGATAATATGGAGTATTATATACTACTTTCTCCGGGATTACAATAGAGATTTTACCGGGGCGGCATATGGGCAGGTTTCCCGCGCGGCTTTGAAGGTGCGGCGAAGAAAGGGAGCGCCCCGCGGGGCGCTCCCTTGTGCGTTACTGCTTGTAGGGCACGTGCCAGATGGTGTCGGCGTACTGGGAGATGGCCCGGTCGGCGGCGAAGACGCCGCTGCGGGCGATGTTGGTGAGGCTCATGCGGTTCCACGTCTCCCGGTCGCGGTAGGTGTGGCGCATCCGGGATTCGGCCTCGCAGTAGGCGGCGAAGTCGGCCAGGACCATGTACTGGTCCGCCTGACCGTCCATGCCGGTGACAAGACGCTGGAACAGGTCCTCATAGGTAACGCCGTCCCGGAAGCCTACCTTCAGCTGGTCCAGCACGCGGCGCAGCACCGGGTCGCGCTGGTAGAGCAGGTTGGGGTCGTAGGTGTGGCGCAGGTGCTCCACCTCATCGGCATGAAGGCCGAAGAGGAACATATTGTCGTCGCCCAGCAGGTCGTGCATTTCCACGTTGGCACCGTCCAGGGTGCCGACGGTCAGCGCGCCGTTCATCATAAACTTCATATTGCCGGTGCCGCTGGCCTCCTTGCCGGCGGTGGAGATCTGCTGACTGACCTCGCTGGCGGGCATGAGGACCTCGGCCAGGGAGACGCGGTAGTTCTCCAGGAACACCACCTGGAGCCGATCTTTGCACAGCGGGTCGCTGTTGATCTGGTCGGCCAGGGAGTTGATGAGGTGGATGATGCGCTTGGCCACGGCGTAGCCGGGGGCGGCCTTGGCGCCGAACAGGAACGTCTGGGGCGGGAGGTCCAGGCTGGGGTCATCCCGCAGGCGCTGGTACAGGTAGATGATTTGCAGGGCGTTCAGCAGCTGGCGCTTGTACTCGTGAAGGCGCTTTACCTGCACATCGAAGATGGCGTCGGTGTTCAGCACCACGCCCTGGTGCTTCCTGGCGAAGGCGGCAAAGGCAAGCTTGTTCTGGTGCTTGATGTCCTCCAGACGCTGAAGGACCGCCTTGTCACCGGCGTAGGCCTCCAGCTTTTTCAGCTCCTGCGGATGGGTGAGATAGCCCTCGCCGATCAGGTCACGGAGCAGTCCGTCCAGACCGGGGTTGATCTGGGGCACCCAGCGGCGGTGATCGATGCCGTTGGTGACGTTCTTGAACTTGTCCGGCATCATCTGGCAGGCGTCCTTGAACAGGTCCTTCCGCAAAATCTCGGAGTGCAGGGCGCTGACGCCGTTGACGGCCATGCTGCCGGCGATGCACAGGTTGGCCATGCGGACGCCGCCGTCCCAGATAATGGCCAGCTTGGCGGTCTTGGCGGGATCGTGGAAGAAGTCCTCCACCTGCTGCTGCCAGCGGCGGGAGATCTCCTGCAATATCTGCCACACGCGGGGCAGCAGCGTTTCGAACAGCTGCTGCGGCCAGACCTCAAGGGCCTCGGAAAGCACGGTGTGGTTGGTGTAGGCCACGCAGTGGGTGGTGATGTGCCAGGCCTCGTCCCAGCCCATGCCGGCATCGTCGATGAGGATACGCATCAGCTCCGGGATCACCAGCGTGGGGTGGGTGTCGTTGATCTGGATGACATTCTTCTCATGGAAGTTCTTGAGGGTGCCGTACTGCTGGATGTGCTTGCGGGTGATGGACTGAATGGTGGCGGACACGAAGAAATACTGCTGCTTCAGCCGCAGGGACTTGCCCTCGTAGTGGTTGTCCTCGGGGTAGAGCACCTGACTGATGGCGTCAGCCATGGCGCGCTCCTCGGCGGCATGGAGGTACTGGCCCTCGCTGAAGAGCTTCATGTCGATGGGCTTGGGGCTGCGGGCCTGCCACAGGCGCAGGGTATTCACATGGTCGGTGTCGTAGCCGGCGATCTCCATGTCGCAGGGGATGGCCAGCACACGGGTGTAGTCCTCATGGACCACCATCAGGTGGTTGTTGTCCCAGCGGGTGCGGACCTTGCCGCCGAAGTGGACCTCCTCCGCCTCCTGCAGCTTGGGCAGCAGCCACGCGTCGCCCAGCTGCATCCAGTCGTCGGGCAGCTCCACCTGCTGGCCCTCCACGATCTTCTGCTTGAAAATACCCAGCTCATAGCAGATGGAGTAGCCCGTCGCCGGGATCTCCAGGGTGGTCATGCTGTCCAGATAGCAGGCGGCCAGACGGCCCAGACCGCCGTTGCCCAGACCGGCGTCCGGCTCCATGTCGAAGATGTCCGCCGCCTTGAAGCCCAGCTCGCCGATGGCGGCGGTCAGAGGCTCCAGCAGCGCCAGATTGAAGGCGTTTTTCATCAGGCTGCGGCCCATCAGGAACTCCAGCGACAGGTAGTGGACCTTGCGCTTTCCCTCGTGGGCCGTCTCCTCGCGGGTCTGTACGCCGTGCTCGGCCATGATGTCCCGCAGGACCATGGCGCAGGCCTTCATCATCTCGCCGTCGGTGGCCTGCTGCTCGGTGCAGCCGTAGTTGAGACGCAGCTTCTGCACGATGGCCTCTTTCAGGGTCTCTTTGTTGTAGGTCATATCGGGTAACTCCTCCTTGGGTCAAAGGTTCTCATAAATGTGCCGGTAGGCCGCCGCGCTGCGGCCCCAGCTGAAGTCCGCGGTCATGCCCCGGTATCGAACGGTGTCGAAGCCTGTCCGGTCGCCCCGGTACAGGCCGGTGGCCTGACCGATGACGGAGAGCATGGCCCCGGCGTCATAGTCGCCGAACAGGTAGCCGGTGCCGTCCTCCTGCCCCACCTGGCAGGAGCGCACGGTGTCCGCCAGACCGCCGGTGCTCCGCACGATGGGCACCGCGCCGTAGCGCATGGCGATCATCTGGCTCAGGCCGCAGGGCTCACTGCGGGAGGGCATCAGGAACAGGTCGGCGGCGGCATAAATGCGCCTGGACAGGTCCTCGGCGTACAGGATCTGGGCTGACAGGCGGCCGGGGTACTGCCCGGCTTTCCAGCGGAAGAAATCCTCATACTGCCCGTCGCCGGTGCCCAGTACCACGAACTGGCAGCCGGCGGCCATGATGCCGTCCATGGCCTGCTGCACGAGATCAAGCCCCTTGTGGCCCACCAGCCGCGTCACCATGGCGATCAGCGGCGTGTCCGGCTCCTGGGCAAGTCCGAGGGCAGCCTGCAGGGATGCCTTGCACACGGCCTTGCCGGCCATGTCCTCCGGCGTATAGTGCGCCGGCAGCGCCGGGTCGGACGCCGGGTCGTAGCCCACGGTGTCGATGCCGTTGACCACGCCGTGCATTTTCCAGCCGATGGCGTCCACCACGCTCTCCAGCCCCTCGGCATAGGCCGGGTCATGGAGTTGGGCGGCGTAGGTGGGGCTGACGGTGGTGACGGCGTCCGCCATGAGTATGGCACCCTTCATCAGGTTCACGTCGCCGTCCATGCGGAGGGTGCCGTCATCGTACCAGCCACGATCCAGACCGAAGAGCTGGTCCACGCTGTCGCTGCCGTAGCGGCCCTGATACTCAATGTTGTGAATGGTGAACACCGTGCGGATGTGGCGTATCTCCCACCACCGGGTGGCCGCGTCCTTGAGATAGATGGGTACCAGCGCCGTCTGCCAGTCGTTGCAGTGGAGGAGGTCCGGCATCCAGTCCAGGCTGGGCAGCAGGTCGACGACGGCCTTGCTGAAAAAGGCGAAGCGCTCGCCGTCGTCAAACTCGCCGTACAGGCGGCCGCGGCGGAAGTATTTTTCGTTGTCCACGAAGTACCAGGTCACACCCCGGTCATGGAGGGAGAACAGGCCGCAGTACTCATGCCGCCAGCCCAGGTCTACGTAGATATACCGGCGGAAGGTCATTTTCTCCCGCCACTGGGGGCCGATCTTGTCGTACAGGGGCAGAATGACGGCGGTCTCGACACCCTCCGCCGCCAGGGCGGGGGGGAGGCTGCCGGCCACATCGGCCAGGCCGCCGGTCTTGCAGAAGGGATAGGCCTCGCTGGTCACATACAGCAGCTTCATGGCAGGCTCCTTTCTCTCACACCGTCGCGCCCTTGGCGATGACGATGGGATAGCGCTCGTGGCCCATCAGGGTCACATTCTCGCTGACGGTGACGTATTTGTCGGTGATCACGCCCCGCAGTATGGCACCGCGCTTGACCACCGTGTCCTTGAACAGGATACAGTTTTCCACGCTGGCACCCTTTTCAATACGCACGTTGCGGAACAGCACGCAGTTTTTTACGCTGCCCTGGATGTCGCAGCCGTCGGCGGCCAGGGAGTTGACGCAGCCGCCCTCCGGGTCGATGTAGCTGGAGGGAGAGTCGTTCTCCTTGCCGTATACCGGGCGGTCCGGGCAGAACAGGGCGCTGCGGGTGGCGGTATCCAGCAGCTCCATGCTGCGGTCGTAGTAGTTCTGCAGGGTGCTGATATGGGCGGCGTAGCCGTCGTAGACATAGCTTTGCAGATGGAGGCGGCTGCTCATGCCCTGAAGGATATCCCGCCGCAGGCTGTAACGGTTGTGGCTCAGGCACTCCGTCACCAGCTGGATGAGCAGCTCGGTCCGCAGGACAAAGATGTTCAGGCAGCGATAGCCCTCCGGCGTGTGCAGGCCGTAGGCCGTGTCGGTGATGCGGCCCCGGGCGTCCAGCCGGAAGTAGGTATCCTGCCCGTCGCCGGGGACGGCGGTGCAGACGGCGGTGATGTCCGCGCCGGTGTCGATATGGCGGCGGAGCACGTCCTCCAGGGGCGCGTTGATGACCGTGTCGCTGTCGGACAGCACCACGTAGTCCTGACGGATGCTCTTCAGGTAGTTCATCACGCTGCCCAGGGCATCCACGCGGCCGCGGAACTGGCCGTCGCCGCGGCGCTGCTCATTATAGGCGAAGGCCGGCAGCAGCGTCAGACCGCCGAAGTTGCGGCTCAGGTCCCAGCTCTTGCCGCTGCCCAGGTGGTCCAGAAGCGACTGGCACTTGCCGTGCATGATGACGCCCACGTCCGTGACGCCGGCGTTCACCATGCTGGAGAGGATGAAGTCGATGATGCGGTAGTCACCGCCGAAGGGGATGGAGCCGTGGACGCGATTTTCGATGAGCTCCCGCAGACCGTTTTCCTTGTCGTAGGAGAAGATGATCCCGTGCATTCCGTTCATGGCCGCACCTCCTTGCCGTTTTCGCCCAGCATCATTTTCGGTTCGATGACCGCGCCGTCCGCCACGGAGGTCCGGGGCCCCAGCACGGCGATGCCCCAGTCCTCAAAGGGGACGCTGCCCGGGGCGCCGCCCACCACGGCGTTTCTGCCTACGCGGCAGCCCTCGCCCACGATGGCGTAGGACACCTTCGCGCCCGCCTCGATGACGGCGCCGGGCATGACCACGGAATAGGAGACGGACGCGCCCTCGGCCACGGTGGTGCCGGTGCTGAGGACGGCGTTCTTTACCTCGCCCAGCACGGTGCAGCCCTTGGCCACGGCGCTGTTGCCCACATCGCCCGTTTTACCGATGTAGGTGGGCGGGCAGGTGGGCGTGCGGCCGTAGATGCGCCACTTCTTGTCCAGCAGGTTCAGCCCGGAGCCGGGGGAGAGCATATCCATGTTGGCGTCCCACAGGGAGTCCAGCGTGCCCACGTCCTTCCAGTAGCCCTCGAAGCGGTAGGCGGACATCTTCTCACCGTTTCGCAGCATAGCGGGGATGATGTTTTTTCCGAAGTCGTTGTCGCTGCGGGGGTCAGTCTCATCATCGATGAGGTACTGGCGCAGCTTTTTCCAGGTGAAGATATAGATGCCCATAGAGGCCAGGTTGCTTTTCGGTTCCTTGGGCTTCTCGGCGAACTCGGTGATATTATCATCACCGTCCACGGCCATGATGCCGAAGCGGCTGGCATCCTCCCAGGGGACCTCCATGACGGAGATGGTGCAGTCGGCGCCCGTCTCCTTGTGGCGGCGCAGCATCAGGGAGTAGTCCATCTTATAGATGTGGTCGCCGGAGAGCACCAGTACGTACTCCGGGTCGTACAGATCCACGAAGCCGATGTTCTGGTAGATGGCGTTGGCGGTGCCCTTGTACCAGACGGCGCCGCCGGCGCTCTGGTAGGGCGGCAGGATATGTACGCCGCCGTTGACACGGTCCAGCTCCCAGGGCTGGCCGCTGCCGATGTAGGTGTTCAGCTCCAGCGGCCGGTACTGGGTCAGCACGCCCACCGTGTCGATGCCGGAGTTGGTACAGTTGGACAGGGGAAAGTCGATGATGCGGAATTTGCCGCCGAAGGGCACGGCGGGCTTGGCCATGCTGCCGGTGAGCACGTACAGGCGGCTGCCCTGGCCGCCGGCCAGCAGCATCGCCACACACTCTTTTTTCATCCTTGCGTACCTCCTGTGTTCTGTTTTTTCCGGGGGCGTTTTCCCTCCCGGCGCAGCAGCACCGCGCCCAAGGGCGGAATGGTCAGGGAAAGGGACGTCTCCCGCCCGTGGGAGGGGATATCGTCCACGTCGATCCGGCTGCCTGCCGGAAGGGCGCAGCCGCTGCCGCCCCAGCAGGCGTCGTCCGTGTTGAACAGCACCTCGTACCGCGCCGCTGCCGGCACGCCGAAGCGGTAGTTGTCCCAGGGCACCGGCGCGAAATTCACCGCACAGATCAGCTCGTGGCCCCTGCGGTCCCGCCGCAGAAACACCAGCACGTTGTTGTGGTTATCATCGGCCACCAGCCATGTAAAGCCGTCCCAGTCCCGGTCGTTTTCCCACAGGCACCGGTTGCGCTTATACAGCCGGTTCAGCTGCCGCAGGCACTCATGGCTGGCCCGGCAGGCGGGATCGTCCAGCAGATACCAGTCCAGCTGGCCGCGGAAGTCCCACTCGTGCCACTGGGGCAGCTCGCTGCCCATGAACAGCAGCTTTTTGCCGGGGTGGCACAGCATATAGGCCCAGAAGCTCCTTACACCGGCCAGCTGCCGCCAGTCGTCGCCGGGCATCTTGCCCCGGAGAGAGCCCTTCATGTGGACCACCTCGTCGTGGGACAGGGGCAGGACGTAGTTTTCCGAGAAGGCGTAGACCATGGAGAACGTCACGTCCCGGTGGTGGAACTGGCGGAAGTAGGGGTCCATCTTCAGATAGTGGCACAGGTCGTTCATCCAGCCCATGTTCCACTTCAGGTTGAAGCCCAGACCGCCCTGCTCCGGCGGATAGGTGACCAGCGGCCACGCGGTGGACTCCTCCGCCACCATCAGCGCCGCCGGGTCGGCGGCAAAGGCTGCCCGGTTCAGCTCACGCAGGAAGTCGATGGCCTCCAGGTTCTCCCGGCCGCCGTCCTTGTTGGGACGCCACGCGCCGCCCTGCCGGTCATAGTCCAGATACAGCATGGACGCCACCGCGTCCACCCGCAGCCCGTCGATGTGGTATTCCTTCAACCAGTAGACGGCGGAGGACAGCAGGAATTCCCGGACCTCCGGCTTGCCGAAGTCGAATACACGGGTGCCCCAGCCGGCGTGCTCCCATTTCAGGGGGTCGCCGTACTCGTAGAGGCAGGTGCCGTCAAATTCGATAAGCCCGTGGCTGTCCTTACAGAAGTGGGCGGGCACCCAGTCCAGTATCACGCCCAGCCCCGCCCGGTGCAGGGCATCCACCAGGGCCATGAAGTCGTGGGGCGTGCCGTAGCGGCTGGTGGGGGCGAAGTAGCCGGTGCACTGGTAGCCCCAGCTGTCGTCCAGGGGGTATTCCGTCACCGGCAGCAGCTCTACGAAGTTGTAGCCCATGGCCTTTACATAGGAGGGCAGCTCCTTTGCCAGCTCCACATAGCTCAGGGGAGAGCCGTCCTCGTGGCGCTTCCACGAGCCCAGATGCACCTCGTAGATCAGCAGCTCGCCGTTCACCGGCGGCTTTTCCAGCCGCTGCTGCCGCCAGTCATCGTCCCGCCACTGGTATCCGGACAGGTCGTAGACCTTGCTGTCTGTCCCGGGACGGGTGGCCGCGTGGAAGGCACAGGGATCGGCCTTCCAGACCACCCGGCCGTCCGCGCCGGTGACCACATACTTGTAGGCGTCGTAGACCTTGGCGTTCTCCGCCGCCGTTTCCCACACGCCGGTATCCAGCCGGGTCATGGGCTGGGGCTGCCAGCCGTTGAAGTCCCCGGCCAGCGCTACGGCGCGGGCGTTGGGCGCCCACACACGGAAGGTGAAGCCCTGCTCCGCCGGGTGCGCGCCGAGGTAGGTGTAGATGTCGTGGGCCGGGTGCCGCGTCATGTGCTCAGCTCCTTTTCTCTCACGCTGCTCGTCTGCTCTATGGTAGCACGCCTGTTCCGTCAAAGGACGCGAAACAGGTCGCTGGTAACGTTACCGACATTGTACCCCATTTTTCCCGTCCCGTCAACAAACAAGGCGCTTTTTGTGCCGCGGCGGGGGCGGAAAAGGGCCGCAAGCACAAAAGGGAAACGCAGGCGCGCTGCGTTTCCCTTTTCGTTTACTCATCCCGCTGCTGCACGGCGCTGCTGCCGTTCAGGCCGAAGTCGTCCGCCACGCTGGCGGTGTCCCGGCGCAGCATGGTCTCCATCACCCGGATATCGCTGTCGATATCCATGGCATCGGTGCGGTACAGCTCGTCCAGCTGGTGCTCGAAGCCCGCCACGATGCTGTCCATGGTCTTTTCGATCTTGGCCTTGGCCTGGCTCAGGTTCTCGCCGCTGACGCCGGCCTCCTCGAAGCTGGCGTAGTTTTCCAGCAGCTTCAGGGTGGTGGGCAGGTAGTAGTTCAGAAACGTGCCGGCGGCGTCACGCTTGGCCTCGTCCTCTTCAATGAGTTTGAAAATACGGCCGGACACCTGCTCCATGCGGTCCAGCTTGGCGCTGATGGCCTCGTCGGCGATGCGGTCGTTCAGCTCGCGGATCTGGGCCAGGATGGCGGCGTAGCCCGCCGGCGCGGGCGCGGTCTGTGCGGGCTGACCCTGCTCCGCCTTGGCGCGGTGGGCGGCATCAAAGTACGCCGTGGCGGCGGCCTGGGACTTGAAGAGCATACCGCTGCCCATGTCGATATAGGCCTCGTCACCCCAGAGGCCCTTTTCCAGCATCAGGTTCACGTCCTTCTCCACCCGGCGGCGGGACACGTCGGCGGCCCGGGCCAGATAGTCCAGGGGCACGGCCTGCTTCTGCCCGACGGTGCGGAGGTAGGTGGCAAAGCGCCGCTGGCGGCGCTTCATGGCGCCGCTGCCCAGCAGCAGGGACGCGCCGCCGGCCATCATGCCCAGGGGATAGAACAGCTGCCGGGCAAAGTACCACCACTCGTTGTAGTGGTAGGCGTAGGACAGGTTGTCGCTGACGGCACTGAGCATAGCCACGCAGCCCAGAATACCCAGCACCGCGCCGATGATCTTCATGGTTTTGGCGCCCTTGTCGGAGTAGTTCGGCGTCTCTGTGACCTTGCGGACGGTGTTCTTCGCCGCGGAGGCGCGCGCCTGCGTGGGCTTCGCCTCGGCGCTGCCCGCCGCTGTCCGCTGCCACGCATCCCGCGCCTGCTGGCGCATTTTCCTGCCGCCGCCCTCGCTGAGCTTGCTCAGCAGCAGGATCAGGCCCACAGGCCAGGCCACGGCAAACATCACCGCGATGAATATCCACGAACCCAGGTCGTTATTGTTCTTTTTCGGCGGCTTCGGCTGAAGACCGTTGTTCTCGTCGTATTCGTAGCTCATGCTTCCCCTTCTCCCTTTCCCCGCAGCTTTCGCTTGTTGCCCTTTTCGTCCACGATATAGGTATTCTCCAGCACGCTGCGGGCATTGGCCATTACCGCGTTCAGGTACTCCTGCCGCAGTGCAGCGCGCTCCTCGATCTCCGCGTCTGTCAGCCCCTCGGCCTTGGCCTTGCGGGCCAGCTCGTTGATGCGTGCTATCTTCTTCTCGTCCATAGCTGTTTCTCCCTTATATGTATCGCCGTATGGCCACCGGCAGGCGGCCCTTTTTCGTGGGAGCGCCCACGCTGTCCAATACGCATTTTCCCAGACCGCGGCAGGTGATGGTATCCCCCGCCGACACGGGCTTGTCCGGCTTCACACAGGTGACGTAGTTCACCTGTACGGACCCCTTTTCCACGGCCTCCGCCGCCCGGCCCCGGCTGAGAGAAAATCCCGCCGCCAGCACGTTGTCCAGCCGCAGGGAGGAGACGGTGTCCCGCAGTTCCTTCACCGCCGCATGGGGGACCGCCAGCGCCGAAAGCGGCAGCGGCGTTACGGTGAGCTTCTCCCGGCCGGCGCTGTCCCAGTTCTGCAGCAGGAAATCCGTCATGGACGGGTCCAGCAGCACCTGACAGCCGCCCTTTTCCACAAGTATATCGCCTATCTTCTCCCGGGTCAATCCCAGAGCCATCAAACTGCCCAAAAAATCCCGGTGGGTCAGGTCGCCGCCGCTGCGGCACGCGGCCCGCACCGCCGCGACCTCCGTGCCGTCCGGCTCCTCCATCCACTCCGGCAGAAACAGCAGCCGCTTTCGCTCCGCGCCGTCATAGCCGCCCCAGAAAATGCCGGACTCCCGCGCGCCCAGCAGCACCAGAAAGCCCTGCGCCGCCGCCTGTTCCTGGGGGGAGAGAAAGCCTGTGGCCGTGGGAATGTTCCGCGTGCGGCACTGCTCACACTTATCCCACACGCGGCTCAGCAGCAGCCGTTCCTCCGGGCTGTGGGCGGCTCTGTCCAGCAGTTCTCGTCTGTCCATGTTATGCCCCCAAATTCTGCGTGCGGTACAGTGTGGCGTACACGCCGTTCTTTGCCAGGAGTTCCTGGTGGGAGCCCTGTTCGGCGACAACACCGTCCTGTATCACCAGTATCCGGTCGGCCGAACGAATGGTGGACAGCCGGTGGGCGATGATCAGTGTCGTGCGGCCTCGGGCCAGACGGTCAAAGGCGCCCTGGATGCGGGCTTCCGTCACGCTGTCCAGCGCGGAGGTGGCCTCATCCAGTATCAGAATGGGCGGGGCCTTCAGAAACACCCGGGCGATGGCTACCCGCTGCTTCTGCCCGCCGGAGAGCAGCGCGCCCCGCTCACCCACATAGGTGTCGAACCCGTCGGGCATGGCGCAGATATCGTCGTAGATCTCCGCCTGCCGCGCCGCCTGCTCTACCTCAGCGTCGGTGGCGTCGGGGCGGCCATAGCGGATATTCTCGCGGATGGTGTCGGCGAACAGGAACACGTCCTGCTGCACGATGCCGATGGCCCGGCGCAGGGAGCGCTGGGTGACGGCGCGGACATCGCGGCCGTCGACGGTGATGCTGCCGCTGTCCACATCGTAGAACCGGGGCAGCAGCTGGCACAGGGTGGTCTTGCCGCCGCCGGAGGGCCCCACCAGGGCCACCGTCTCGCCGGCGGGGATGTGCAGCGTCACGTTGTGCAGCACCTCGGCCTTTTCGCCGTAGGCGAAGGAGACATCGTTCACGTCCACGCGGCCCTGTATATGTTCGAGGGGCCGCGCGTCCGGCGCGTCCTGAATGGACGGCTCGGTGGCCATCAGCTCAATGAAGCGGTGCAGGCCCGCGAAGCCGTTGGAGAACATCTCGGCGAAGTTGGCCAGCTTGCGGATGGGACTGACGAAGGCGGTGACGTATAGGGAGAAGGTGATCAGATCCACATAGTCCATTTTCTCCCCCATGATGAGCCAGCCGCCCACGGCGATCACCGCCACCGGCAATATGCCGGTGCAGAACTCCATCACCGCGTTGAAGCGGCCCATCTCCTTGTGAAAGCCACGCTTGGCGGTCTTGAACACCTCGTTGGCCTCGTCGAACCGCTGCTGCTGGGCTTCCTCGTTGGCAAAGGCCTTGGTGGTCCGCACGCCGGACAGGCCGGACTCGATGGCGGCGTTGATGGTGCCGGTCTTGACCTTGGCAGCCCGGGAGGCGGCGCTCATCTGCCGGCGGCGGCGCAGGGCCATGGTCAGCAGGACAGGCAGCAGCACCAGCAGTACCAGCGCCAGCTCCCAGCGCAGGGTGAACATCACCGCCAGCGCGCCCACGATGGTCACCAGGGAGATGAACAGATCCTCCGGCCCGTGGTGGGCCAGCTCCGTCAGTTCAAACAGGTCACTGGTCAGGCGGCTCATCAGCTGGCCGGTGCGGTTGCGGTCGTAGAAGTCGAAGCCCAGCTCCTGCATATGGCGGAACAGATCCCGGCGGATATCCGCCTCCACCCGGATGCCGAAGGTATGGCCCCAATAGCCCACCACGAAGCACAGAAAGGAGCGCAGCACAAAGGCCAGCACCACAATACCCATGACGATGAAGAAAGTGCGGTACTGCTGCTGGGGCAGCCACTGGTACATGGCGGTACGGGAGATCAGGGGAAAGGCCAGATCCACCAGAGAGATCATAAAAGCGCAGATGATATCCAATGCGAAAAGCCGGCGGTGGGGCCGGAAATAACTGAGGAAAATGGCCAGAGGCCGTTTGGTCTGAAAATCCTTGGTGGTCATGGTGCGCTGAATCTCCTGTTCATATACTTGCCGCAGCGCAAAAGGCGATGCAGATTTGATTTTTTATTATACCATGTTTTTTTCCGCATAGCAAGCGGTGGCCGGTGGGAGTTTTTATCGAAAGCAAATCAAAACCTCCGGCTAAGCCGG
>ERZ791840.1060-NODE-1060-length-14938-cov-2.295438_pt1 | contig 14938 bp, 18 predicted proteins | sample MGYA00510291_ERZ791840 | MGnify/ENA primary metagenome ERZ791840 (study PRJEB30046, sample SAMN00715256) | human gut metagenome | study: EMG produced TPA metagenomics assembly of the A metagenome-wide association study of gut microbiota in type 2... | reverse complement strand
CAGCAGCAATACCTGCCACAACATACTGTTTTTGAATCCACTCTGTCATATTCATCTTCCTTTCCTGTTTGATAAGACAAGTATAACAATGGGATATTCTTCTGCCTAGAAGGATATCCCATCAAATTCAAAAATCGTATGACATTATTTTGGATTATCTGCCAATTTTCGGCATCATCCAACTATTTACAAGCTTTTTCAATAATATCTGCAACTTTCACAACAGCATCCTGCTGATTGCTTTGACTCATTGCCTGTTTATAAGTTTCCTTATTCTCATCAACCGATGTAATGGCTGCCAACAATTTTTCGCTCGTTAATTCTTCTTCTTTAATCACATAGCTAAAGCCCTGTTTTTCAAAAGAAGCCGCATTCAAAATCTGGTCACCGCGGCTTGCTTCCAACGACAGCGGAATCAGAATGTTCAGTTTATGAAGGGCCAGCAATTCACAAATTGCATTTGCGCCGGCACGCGAAATCACCAAATCTGCTGCATCCAGCAAATCGCACAATTCTTTCTGAATATACTCAAACTGCACATAGCCTTCTGTCTGTTTCAGTGATTCATCCACTTTGTCTTTTCCACACAGATGAATGACCTGATATTTTTCTAATAACTTTGGCAAAATCTCCCGGACTGCCTCATTCACACGAACGGAGCCAAGACTTCCGCCAATTACAAGAATAACCGGTTTGTTTGCCGTAAATCCACAAAAATCCAGTCCTTTGAGACGGTTTCCGGAAAACAGCTCGCTTCGGATTGGCGTTCCTGTCAGATATGCTTTATCCTCCGGCAGATTGGCAATCGTTTCCGGAAAGTTTGCACAAATTGCCGTAGCGGACGGAATACAGAGACGATTGGCAAGTCCCGGTGAAATATCGGATTCATGCAGCACACATGGAACTTTTTGTCTGCTCGCTGCTTTTACAACCGGCACCGTTACAAAACCGCCCTTTGAAAAGATAACATCCGGTTTGATTTTCTTAATCAGTTTCTTTGCCTCTGAATATCCCTTCAAAATACGGAATGGGTCCGTAAAGTTTTTTACGTCAAAATAGCGGCGCAGTTTACCGGAAGAAATTCCATAGTACGGAATATCAAAGTTTCCAATCAATTCTTTTTCAATTCCTGTTTTGGAACCAATGTAATGAATCTCAAATCCTCTTTTTTTAAGCTCCGGAATCAACGCGATATTCGGCGTTACATGTCCGGCGGTGCCGCCGCCCGTCAAAATAATTCGTTTCATAGGAAAATCCTCTCCTTATAAATTTGCTTTAATTGCTTCTGCGATTTCCTGTAAATCAGCCGGTGTTTCACCCGGTTTCCAGCCAATGTTAATATGATCTGTGTCCCCCTCAAAACGAGGAATCACATGAACATGCAGATGGAATACGGTCTGTCCTGCTGCCTCTCCGTTATTCTGCAAAATATTTACTCCATCGCAGTGATAAGCCTCTTTCAAAGCTTTCGCAATTTTGCGGGCTACAATCAAAATCTTCGATGCCTCTTCATCCGGCAGTTCAAATATGTTTGCCGCATGCTTCTTCGGCAAAATAATAACATGACCTTTCGCAGCCGGATTCACATCTAGTATGGCACGAAACATATCATCCTCATACACAACCGATGATGGAATCTCATCCGCAAGAATCTTACAAAAAATACAATTATCCACACTCATCCTTCATTTCCTCCATGTTATATATTCTGAAACCGGAAAATGGTGTCAAAATTGCGCAGGATTTTGAAATTTCCCTGTGCCGATAACTCGCCGGACATAAATGCACTCTGGAAAGTTTTTGTGCCATCAAGCACCTGCTCGAAAACTGCGGTCTTCACTTTCGCTGTAACATCTGCCTGCTCCACCGTTCCTCGGTAACAATTCAGTTTTGAATCATTAATATCAATAATAAGAGAAGATTTTTCTTCCACTAAATCAATACGAAAAACTGCTTTTAGTCCTTCCATCGGGAAAAAGTGGCTTTTCAGACGCTCTACATAATCGTCTTCATCTTTTTCCTCACCAAGCATCCCTTTGAACAAACTTGCTAATTCCTCAATATCTTCTTTTTGTTTTTTTACATAGTTATCATTGGAAACATACTCTGATAACTGCTCGCTCTCCTGTGGCGTCAGGGAAAGATTGCTGGTTCTTAATACATTTCTCTTTACGGCAACGCTGCTGTTCGGGAAAGCAACCGCCTTTTTTGAAATCATGCGGTAAAAATTCTCTGTTTTCTTTTCAATCATTAGGCCAAACTGTGCATTCATTTCGAATTCCACATGATTATCTACATATGCACAGATACCTTCGCCCGGCACACCGCCAAGCATTTCCCATGCGCGAATCAGAGAATACTCTGCCTCTCTCTCCCCATACGTTGTCGCCATCACAACCGGCATCATATACATATGGGAAAGTTTTTCTTTGTCGCCATACAGCCAGCATGCATCCAAAAACTGATGCAGAAAACCGCCAAATCCAAACCACTCCAAAGAAGCCGCCAAAATCACACCGTCTGCCTCTTTTAACGTCTTTGGAAGTACGGTAATCGCACGCTTATCTTCATATAGATTATAGCGTTCCACAGTAACCCGCAATTCATCCAGCACTTTTGTAATTTTCTCTAACACATACAACGTCGGGTCGTCAATCAGACCTCGTCCACCATAATAAATATTAACTCTCATAAGAAACCTCCATTCGGATAAACCGCGTCATGCATAAACAAATGACAGCACCTGCTACAAAACCGCCAATATGGGCGGCATTATCTATCGTCGGATCCTGCATCCCGCTATACAGACTAATGGCAAGATACAAAATATATCGGGGTACTTCCGAAGACAACCTTCCCCGGTTCCCCACAACTAACATCACAAGCAGCGCACCCATCAAACCATATATGGCACCCGATGCACCACAAGATACACTTTCCTGTGCCATTGACAGATTGTACGCTAAGGAAACAATTCCCGCCAATATTCCGGACAAAAAGTATAAAATTAAAAATCTTATTTTCCCTGTTACTTTCTCCAGTGAATAACCAAGTATCAAAAGAGAAATCATATTGTTAAACAGGTGATCAAATCCAAAATGAAGGAAAAAATGCGTAATAAGCCGGTAATATTCATGTCTCTGTACAATATACGGCTCATACACAGCGCCCATTTTTATCATATATTCGGCATCATAACTGGAACCATGAATTTCCACATACAGATACACCACAACATTAATCAAAATCAGCAAAAGCGTCATCACCGGAATGCGGTTTTTAGTCTCCATATTTTTCTCCCTGTTCTTCCTCTTTTTTAAACTTTATGCTATGATGAATTGTAACACAGAATGAAAGGTCGGTCAATCTGCCGAGGAAAGGATTTCTTATGAACATTCACATTCATGCGGATGCGCAGAATACTAAAAATATATTGACCCTGATTGAGGAGCAGGGATTTTCACTTCCCTGTAACTGCCACGGTGCCCATCGCTGTAATGGTGCGCGGTATTCCTTTGACTGCTCCCTGATTCCAAAGAAGCCAATGGATGTATCCCTTCCGAATACTTCTGACAAAATTCAAAGTGTCTCCTTAGAAAAAATGGAAACATCCGACACCCTTTTAATTGACCTTGGTACAACAACGATTGCCATGGCGTTTATTGACAAAGAGTCCGGTGCTCTGCGCCAGTGTAAAACTTCCGCAAATCCACAAGCTCATTTTGGTTCGGATGTCATTTCCCGAATTCAGGCTGCGACGCATGGAAATCTTTCCGATTTAACGGATTGCATCCGTAAACATATAAAAAAGGAAACCGCCCTCCTCTGCCAGATGACGCATAATGACATTTCTGCCATTCGCTTCTGTTATATCGGCGGAAACACCACCATGATACATTTGCTGTTTGGCTATGACTGTACAAGCCTTGGTCACAGCCCTTTTACGATCAAGGTACCTTCCCCGGAACCACTTTCCATTGGAAACTGCACCGTCTACACCGCCCCTTGGATTTCCGCCTTTGTCGGCGGTGATATTACCGCGGGACTTCTTTCCTGCCATTTACCGGCATCCAGCGAAAATGCTTTGTTTCTTGATTTGGGGACCAACGGTGAGATGGCTCTTAACCACAAAGGAAAACTCTATACCGCTGCAACTGCGGCAGGTCCCGCCTTTGAGGGAAACGGCCTCTCCTGTGGATGTCCCGGCATTTCGGGGGCTATCTCACATGTCGTTTTGAGAACTCTTTTCCCTTCCCTTACGACAATAAACAATGCCCATCCAATCGGAATCTGCGGTTCCGGTGCCATCAGCCTGTGTGCCGAATTACTTCGTAAACACTATGTGACAAGTGACGGTGTTCTAACTGAAAAATTTAAGACAGACGGTATTGTTTTGTCAAAAAGTCCTGATGGAAAATCAATCACCTTCCTTCCCGAAGATTTACGCAGTATCCAGCTCGCCATTGCTGCCATTGCTGCCGGTATCGATATTCTCCTAGCGGAATCCGGTGTATCAAAAAAGGAATCGTTCACACTATATCTTGGCGGCGGTTTTGGATTCCATCTGACAATTGAAGACTGTCAATGCATCGGCTTGTTCTCAGACCTTTGCATTTCTGAAATAAAAATAATGGGAAACACTTGTCTTCAGGGATTGTATCAATGGGCTGTCTATGAACGGACACCGGCGATTCAAAACGACTGCGTCCCTTTGAATTTAGGGGAACACCCGGATTTTCAGAAAACCTATCTGCACCACATGACTTTTCCGGACATCGACTAATTTTGTATCCTTATTTTAAGTGATTTCCACCACATACTCGCCAGTCCCAAACCGCAGGATATCTCCGTCCTTTACCTTTGTTTTCTGCCACGGAACTAATCGTGTATCGTTATAAAAAGTTCCCTGCCCAGACTCTTCATCCAGCAAATATACCGCATCTCCTTCCCGGACAAACTGTGCATGAATGGCACTTACGCCTTTGGCACACAGTACGCCGTCAACTCGTTCTCTCTCACTTCCTATCAAAAACGGAAAATGTGAAAGCGGAAGCGGTTCTTCTTTTCCCTGACAGGGAATCAAACAGACCGATACCAAATCCGTCTCATCCCAAGAAACAACAATCTCCTTTTGCGGCCACAATTTCCAAGCCCCATATACCGAAACGCCAAGAAAAAATATAAATGCTCCGGCTGCTTTTACCCAGTCTGTTTCACCGGAAACCGCCAGTCGAAACCACCCGCCTGCATGCAAAATAACAGGCACTAAAATTCCTAAAAACAAAATTCCAATCGGAATTGCATACCGCAAAACTTCTGTGTCCATCTGCCCTTTCTTAAACGGCAAAAATTCTTTACCGGACGTTGGCTTTGCCTGATAAATCAAAGAACCTTTTTTCTCTTCCTCCTTTGCAAAATCTGTTTCCACATGGGAATCCGAATCCATATATTCCCGCAAAGCAACAAGTGTCATCCCTTCTTCAAGAAACCTTTTGTGCAGTCCATACACGAAAAATGCCAGTTCAGTATCCTTTTGATTCATATGGTCAATTATAAACTCGGCAACTGCCGCATAAGCAGTCATTCCATAACAATCATTCCCCGGATAATATATGCCATACACTTCTTCCGAATGTTTATCCACAAAAATCCAATCCGGCAGTATCCTCACATCATTTCCATCCAGTAAATATGACTCTAACCGTTCCGGCAGGGATAACAAACATTCCATAACCTTTTTCACTTTATGTTTTCCTATACCATCCTTTTCCAGATATTGTTTCAAATTCAACTTACCGGTCACATCATACACATATTGTTTTTTCTCATCCACCCATTCAATCTCCATCGGCACAAAACCGGGAATCGTCTGATAAGAAAACATTTTATCCCCGACATTTTCCAAATCATCTCCCTCAATTTTTAAATAGGTTCTCATGCCCTCCTGAACAAATTCCTGCTTCATTTTCCCCCTCCTTTTCCTTTCAGCAAATCATAATCCCACTTCATTTCCATGGGACGAATCAGTTCCTTTGTAAATACAAAATTCTGCCCGGTTTCCCTCGTTACAAAAAGTGCCTTTATTTCGGATAAAGAAATCGGCAGTGAATACCAGACATCCGCACGCACAGATGCTATCTTTTTGGTAAGTGACACCTGATTGATTTTCATTAAAAATAATTTCTCATTGAGCAGACGACAAAGATTATTTTCTTCTTTTTCAGAAACGGACAATTCTCCCCGCTCACTGCCACATTCTATCCGGTTTCCAATTTCAGAGCCTAATATCATGCGGTCATGGATATAAAAACTGCTGTACAGAAGCGCCAGTATGACCCATATCGTAATGCAGCCGACAAACACCGCCTCTACCGTATAACTTGCTTCTTTCATAAAACCATCACCACCCCGTAAGCGATTGCCGTAAAAGGAACAAACGGAATCCGTTTCTTTTTCCCTACTTTACGGAAAACAAGGAGAAACACCGAAACAATAGCAGAAAAAAACAAACTTAATGTCAAAAGTTCTATGTTGCCAAAAAAGCCAAGCGTTACTCCTGTCATCAGATAAACAAGGGCATCTCCTTCTCCGACGGCACCCCTTGTCGCTTTGCTCATCAAATATAAAAAAAGCATCCGTCACCTTTTCGTATTTTTTTATGTTGTTCCATGAATCAACTATAACTTTATTGCTGTATAAATTTACATCCTTATTTGTAGAAAGTAAAAACGGTATCATATCAGCTTCCCATTCTTTCGTATCTCTTTTTCGTGCCGTAGTGATAACATATAAGTCTTTTGCATCGTTATCATCCATTGGCACATATTCATCACTATCAATATCTCCACCATTTTGGACATAATAATATCCGAGTGCCGTTCGAGATTTACCACTTCCCACGCCACCACACAAGATACATCCATTTTGCATTCTTTCGATTGCACTTTTTTGATAATCCCGTAATCCGATTTTTGACATTTTTATCCTCCGTATTTAATACTCATTTGGAAATAGAATCGTTGTTACACTCCTGTCCCACTCTGTTATAATCCAGATTGTAACATCTGTATTTTTTTGTGTATAAACAGCTAAAAGTCTATCACCACATGTATCACCCCAGTCACTACTGGTATATCTAGCCAACGATTCCTCTACAAATTTTTTAAATTCGTTATCTTGCTCTATTTTGTCGTTTATCCTATTGGTACATACAAGTTGTCCTAAAGAAAAATTGGACAACATTGGAATTTTTATAGTTAGCATGATTATAACTCCTTTCGAATAAAACAAAGAGTGCCTATTTTAGCATAGACACCCCTTGCGAATATCTTTTTTATTGTTTAGATGCATACTTTTCCGCAAATTCATCTTCTTGAATAGTTACATACATAGTTTTCAGATAAGCCTTTATGCCGCTTTTACCGTTTGCTTCCCATTCATAAGGATTCAAAATAAGATCCACGTTGATTATATCTGCAAAATCAAGCGTCTCGATACTTTCCTCATCAAGTTGTGTCTGTGCTCTTTTGGTTACCATTATGATTTTGGGCGGAATATTTCGGAAGCTTACCGAAACCTGAATATAATGCTTTGATTCTTCATCTTCGTCTCTAGCCGGAAGAATTTTTACATTCCAACCATCTCTGGCTAATTGTTCAGCCTCATCCGCGTCATCTATTATCACACAAAAATTTCTGTCTCCGGCTCTGTTGTATTTACTCTCGTTTCCTGCGAAATTTCTAAATATAATTCTTGCATTTTCTATAGCTAAATTTTCTACTCTTGACATTTTTGTTACCTCTTTCTTCATTGCTATTAATTTACAAACCATTCAAAATCACCATATTGTGAAATATCACAAATGGCATCGTTGACCATATTTTCATAATAAGAGCGATCGATATCCGCTTCTTTTCCGAGTTCTTTTACCATCTCGGCTTCAAGCCATCTGTATCCCTTACTACCTCCTGCGGCATAATATTTGCCGTCTTTTTCTCTCATTAAAAGTCCGCCATTACATCCCTGTTTTATAGGGCAAAATTGCCCGACTTTTCCGATAAATACATAGTTATGCGATTCTTCCTCTTTTTTACGAAGTTCAGAATATCTTTCGCCGGCATATTCAGCATTATACCTATACGACTTAAGCACTTTTTCCATATTCTCAGAATTTTCAGAATCCCAAGCCTTATGTAATTTTGCTAATTCTTTTTCCTCTTCAATTGTTAATTGAGGCAATTTCTCATTCATATCCAAATATAAACTAGAAGTCACACTATTTGTTACGCACATATCCTCAAAAGCAATGTCTTCTTTACTAAACAGCGTTTTGAATACATATGGTACTTGAAACTGTGTTCCCGTGGCAGTCCATTCTCCGGCATGCTTTCCGTCTTTATACTTTGCGATATAAACAGCATCATTTACAAGACACATTCTGTCGTATGTAGCCTCATGCTCAAATATATAACCATACATTTTACCATAATCCGATACAAACTGAATAATTTCAGACGTTGCATTTGGAATTTTTATTGAATCGGTTTTTATATGAGCAACTGTGAATCCTCTTGCTTGTACTTCATGTTTTAGGTTAACCATGAATAAAGCGCCACGTTTTGCGACAATATTATCGACATTTCGATTATCTTTAAATGGATTATCAAATTTTGCTGCTGTTAAACCGTAAACTGAATTAATAGCGATTTTCAAAGCTTGTGCCAAATCTGCTGCAGCTCCCTCGTCTGTAAGATACTTTGCTAACTTTCCATCCAGCATTGTTTTGGCAGTCTCAAAATCATTGTGCTTAATTGCAACACGAGCATCTCTTATTTCCTGAAACCGTTTTGTATATTCGCAGCCAAATAACTGTTCAGCTATAATGCTACTCGGATGCATAGAAGCAATATCCAATAACGCAATGTTACTATACATACCTGGTTCGGAATACACATATCCTCCCTCACCGATTTCTTCACCTCTATACATGGATTTTCCGAATTTAAATTCATAACCTGGAAATATAGGTCTATTCTGATTATCAAATCTGGTATAATCATCAAAACCGTCCATTAGAATATCATCACTCGATGGGAGTCCCATATCACGATAATTAAATTGATCCTGCGGCTTTCTGTTCTTACCAAATATAATTCTGGTTGTAAGAGAATTTGTTGTATCGTTCACAGTCATGCCCGCCACATCAGCTAATATCTCTCTGGCAATAAAATCTGCTTTTCTGGCATTAAATACAGCTTCCGTTGCAATAACATCGTTATCACAATATTCTGCAACTTTTGCCCATAATTCTTTAGGTACCGGTTGATCCCATGGTAGTCCAAGTTCTTGGTGATGAATACCCAATTCAATTTCAAACTTCTTTAATGATTGTTTTTTACTTGAAAAATCATAAACATCTGTATATGATACATTGTATGCCTCTCCAAAGAAACAATTAGGACTGCCATTAATTATTTTCTGTGATAAATTATACAACTGTTCATTTGTATAACCCATTAGCCGTGCGTAGAGTATATGGTTATCATATCTTCGGCAGTTAAACCCAACCAGTCTGAATCTCATAAGTTCTTCTACCTCAGCCGGTGACGGATTAATCATCCGTACAACAGGCTTACCCTTACCCTCAAATTTCCAATTGACTAAGAATAAATTAGGGAAGACTTCTACATCGTAGAAAATAAGCTTTGCATCGTCATTATTTTTTCCGACAGATGGTTCCTCTGATTTAAAATTCATTTTACTTACAAGCTTTATACAGTAATCCGATTGATTTGTACTATTAGCAGCAAACGCTAGTATAGCATTTCTCATATCGGTAACGTCATATTTCAAACCACTATCATAAGCATCGTCCAATATTTTATGTATAAAATCAATACTCGGTTTTGTTGCTGGATGGATTTCTTTATTAAGATTACGCTTTATTAATGTTCTAAGTCCCTTTTCGCTTTTAACAGCTTCTATATTTATCATTTTGTTTTCTCCTTTCAATGGTAATCCAGAGCTAATTGTTGCAATAGGTAAATCATTACACCTAGACAGTTTACGTCTTAATGAACTTTTTCCTATAAAAACTTTAATTTCTATATCTTCGTCATATATTCTACTCAGGCGTGTTGGATCTCCTGTGTAAATATAATGAAGATGAATACCTGCTCCGCTTTTACTTAATTCGGCATAAGTAGCCGGCCATTTACTAGCCGCCTCTAGATTCTTCTCAAATGATTTTTTACCGTATTCGTCTTTAATATCGAAATCTATAACTATATGATTTACTGGGAGTTTAACGTAATGAAGTTTCGATGTATCGAGTTCTTCCAATTTTGTTGTGACATTATCCCAACTTTCATATGGAGTTTCATTACTGGTTGCGTATTGCGCAACGCAACCGGCACATTCTTTATCAAATATAGATTCCTGTTTATCAAATACAATTAAATAGCTGTCATTTTTTTTCTCGGCATCAATAACAGTTAAATTATCGATTTTTTCAGTTTTGAAACCACTATAATATGACCTGACACGAACGCCATCACTTAACGTATGACGTTCTTTATAATCCTTAAAGTAATTCTTTAGCTCTTCCTTAAAAGCTCTTTGTGATAACGGATAAGGTACTTTTGCCTCATCACAATACTGCTTGTACATTTCCCAAGCCGCTTTCAATGTTGTGCCGTTTTCTTTAGCGAATACATAATATGAATCCATTATATAATTATAAAAGTCATTAGATGCACTCATCATACTTATAGGTACGTAATCGTCATAATATCCTGTATTGTCTAAATATAAATTCAAACAATAGTCAGCAATAGCTCCTAATTCAAACCCAACTTGTTTCACTATTGTTTTGTACTCTTTCGAATTCAATTTATTTCCAGATGGAGAAACATCGATCAATCTTCGAATCAACCCCGACTTTGCATCTGTGATTTTAACTGGTTTATTCGTACCCATAAATAAGAAACATTTGAACTGATTTGAATATGTTGATTTAAATTTTTCGTTTACGGTCATGAGCTCATGCGACACCAAACTGTTTAATCTGGTATTATCCTCAATTCTAGATAAATCACCGTCATGTTGAATAGCAACTAGGGGGTTCGTTTTAAATGCCTCTAACGCAAAAGAGTTACTACTCGATCCCAATGCTTTTGCATCAAATACCGAATAGTAACCCTGAAATAATTGTTGTATAATATTTAAAACTGTTGATTTACCAGTACCGGCTGCTCCGTACAGAACCATAAACTTTTGAATATGTTTAGAATCACCTGCTACTATTGAGCCAATAGCCCACTCAATCTTATGACGTTCTTCTTCAGAATATAAAGTTGACATGAGTTTATCATATGCTGAAATATCTCCTTTTTCGAGAGGATAATTCAGTCTTTTGCTTGCATAATCTTTTTTATTTGTTGGACTATTTGAAAATATAAGTTTTTCGTCCAGCATATGAAAATTATCTCTCATCTGCTTTTGACAATACTTATGCCATGAGTCTATCATGCCTGACTCTGCGTCCCACATATGTAATATCTTCACCGTTCCTTCAAAACGTTCTTTATTTTCCTTAGCGAATACGTCTAATTCTTCATCTATTAATTGCAACGCATCTTGTTCGTCCGTAGACCATAAGCCACGCTTTTCAATCCAGATAGCATAGAAATCACCACCTCTAATCATGAGATCGGAACTTTTTTTAATGATGAACTTTGGATATATTTCGATCACACCCTTTTTGCTACATCTTGTAGCAACAATCATAAAGTCAATCATTATTTTGTCTACTCCTTATCTTTTTATAAATTGCATAAGTTCCTGCGAGTAAAATCGCCACCGTTATTTTTCTTTGAAATGCTATTTGCTTATTAAGGCATTCCTCGATATTCTTTAAACGATCTATAGTCATATGCATTTCTATAATTGTTTTATCCATATACAGATCACCTCCCTCCTCATAAAATATCATTCAAATACCACAACATTTGATACCAAATTTCAACATTTCTCAAATCTCCATGTCCGTGTACTTTAAATAGTCCACCTGTTCCGTCTCGTTTATAATCTCTATCTAGGAAACGAAATATAATTCTTTCTACATGATCAGTATCAATTATACCGTCGTGCATAGTCCCCAGACCGAGATTATCAATCATTTTCCAAAACCAAACACTAGTTCTATCACCAATATCGGGATCATCCATTATTTGTTCTTCCATTTTCATTGAGAGAGCAACCATCATTTCTAGTACACTACACGGACGATCATCGAGATAAGATGCAATCATCGCGCTCTCGTAACCGTTTTCATAACCAAAACGATAACGAAGATTTATACCATCTTCTGCTCTATCGGCATCCATATCAATTAAATTATAAAAATCTATATCATACAGCTGACAAAGTAATATTTTATACGATCCCCGAGATGGTTTTACGAGCTGATACATCCATCTAAAATATTCATTAATCAACTCATCTTTTGTCATTTATACCTCCACTTTGTATGGTGTTTTGGCTATCACATCAACATAACGTCTTGGATCTCTTACAATCTCATAATAGACCTGTAAATCATGATTTACAACCATAACAACATCTTCTTCATAGTCGCCGAAATGATCTAGTGCATCGTCCACTATTTTTCTAATATCATTAATGATATTATTGTCATCGTCAGCTAAAAAACCGTCAGTGTAATATGTAAGTTCAATTTTATCATAATCTAGATTATCTCCGAATTCATCGGGTGATATAACTTGTATTGACTTTGTCTCATTATATCTTATCGGGCTATATCCGCTTTGTTTTATTATTGACTCGGCAGTATTAGCATCCACTTGATTCGACACTTCTTCTTGAACATCTTGTTTCTTTTTGTATACTTCTTTTACTGATTCAATTTCCTCTTGTGCTAAATCTTCATACTTCTTTTTTAATGCTATATATGTTGCGCCGCATCCGCAAATAGCACCACAAACAAAAAACATAAAATTTCTCATAATAATCCTCCTCTACTCCTCTTTACCAATAGACATTACCGTTATTGCTAATCCTCCAAATAAAGCAGAAATACTCAATAGTATTCCCCCAGTAATATGACGTTTTCTCGGTGTGTCAAGCATTTCGTCCAGCATATAAATAATGTTATCTATTCCTTCCATAATTAATGCCTCCTCTCAACACTGCCAATCCACCTATGAAACAAATTCCGGAGATTGTTGCAAATATAAAACTCAAACCGTTATGCATTTATAACACCTCCTACTCTTAATGCTTGCTTGAATTCCTCATCCTGCAAAAGATTACTGTCACCTTTATATATAACTTTCTGTTCTCTAACGGCGCATATAGGTGCAGGATGTTCTTTATCCCATCGGCATAATTCATCAAGTATCTTATTTTTATGTTCGAACAGTTTTTTTCTGCGTTCATATTTTCTTTTTGCTTTTATTTTGTTAAATTGATAGTTTTTTAAACACACAATGACACCGCTACCAGCTACTATCAATCCAAATATCATCGCTTGTCCCATGCTCATACTCCTTTTAAAATATAATTTTTTCGATTTTGGCTATCTTGCCGTTAAGAGGCATGTACACATTACAATTACCATATAGTTTTATCACATTAGGCAATTTACGAGTGTCAACTATAAACTCGATAACGTCATCATTATAACTCCACTGATGAGTCGAATTTGTGTCACTATCGTCTTTTTGGTCAGCCAAGCAACCATAGAATATATTACCAGTATCAGTTGTAATTCTATATTTAGAACCAATTTCTGTACCGTAATGACTGCCCATAGCTATCAAATAGTAATCATCAGTTATTCCCAAATCACGTTCGCCATCACAACGCATAAAACCGTCATAATCAGACCAACCCCAACGATCAATATATTTATACTGATCGCTGGACTGACTTGTAATTGTTCGGTAATCCATATATGTTTTAAATGAGCTGTCTATATTTGGTGTTGACAATTCTATGTACTCATCAGCCGAAACTGATACTGAATTCAATGCTACTGTCGCTAATAATATAGCTAATATTTTTCTCATGATCTTTCCTCCTATATTAAATCGTATATTGGTCCGTCCACATTAAATGTTAATATAACTGTTGGGTCGTCCCCATCCAAGAAATTACGATTTTCTTGTTTTGTGTAATCGTAAATTCCAAAATCAACATAACCATCGCCTTTATAATCAGGATCATCCGGTCTATAAACCCATCCAACTATCTGTCCGGCTTTAGTTCTCTCATATCCGAGTTGATCATACAACTCGTTCAAGAAAATATGCCCTCTACTTTGAAGAACATCATTTGCCCAATTTTGAACCGATCGCAATACGTATAGATTATGGTCTGCATCTTTTTCCCAACCATCATTACCGGCATCGTAAACTCGTCTATACTCGGATGAAGCTATATCATCGATAATTGTAACGTTTTTTTCAACTGTTTTTTCCTCACCATTTTCGTCCACGATTGTTTCGGTAACGGTTTCCGTTCTCACTCCGCACTTTAGCTCTTTATCGATTTTCTCACCAAATCTTGTGATAACACGTTTGCGATAATCTTTAAAGTTGTTATCAATAGCCGTGTATGCAGCCATCAAAGCAACGTTACGCTTACGAAGTATGTTGTGAGCGGCTAATATGGACGCGATGCTTATTGCTCCTAACACAACTGCCGGAGCATAAATTTTTGCTAATTCCAAACCTGTTTTAGCATATGTTATGCTTATATCTTTTTTACAATCTTCTTCCGTATACTCTTCGTTCACAATTTCATTTTCCTTATTATTGACCGTTATATATCCTTTTTCTTCCGCATCATGCATTTTCTCAATATTGTTTCTTGCATCGTCTAATACAGTATCAATTTTAGTAGTAGCTTTGCAAGC
>ERZ791840.1051-NODE-1051-length-15000-cov-7.102442_pt1 | contig 15000 bp, 11 predicted proteins | sample MGYA00510291_ERZ791840 | MGnify/ENA primary metagenome ERZ791840 (study PRJEB30046, sample SAMN00715256) | human gut metagenome | study: EMG produced TPA metagenomics assembly of the A metagenome-wide association study of gut microbiota in type 2... | reverse complement strand
GTCGTGTGTGCAGATGCACACACAACGGCTCTAAGGTCGAACCTTTCTTGTGCGGCAAAGCCGCCTAACCCCGGAACATTACCCCGATGGCTGCGTACCTTATGCTCACTCGCGCCGCAACTATGCGGCTTCACCGCCGCCAGACACGCAGACGTGTGCGCACAGCAGTTGCGCGCGCACACATCTGCGTGTCTGACGGCTCCAAGGTCGAACCTTTCTTGTGCGGCAAAGCCGCCTATATGCGTAAAATTTTATATATTTGCAGCATGGTAAAAAATCTTCTGACATTCTGCAGAGCTTGCCTTGTCTTCCTCGTCGACAACAAGCACTGCTTGTGGTGTATCATCCACAGAAAAAAATGGTGGTGACGTGGCTCCTCAAAAAAAAGCTATAGGCAGCTTGTTTCGCGGCTTCGCCGCTAACAATTCGCCTATAGCTTTTTTTGAGGTTGAGGGAAAGAGGGCGTATATTTATGCATTTTCGAGCTTCCGTGTCAATATTTTCTATGTTAATTTTGCGCAAAAGTCTGTTAAATATCAATAATCAAAAATTCGTTAAATCTTCGTTAATATCTTTTTAATCTGTTTAACGTCTGCCACCCCCTTTCCGCTCGCCTGGTTCCCACTCTTGTTTCGCTCAATTCTATTTTCTATCTTTGTGCCGAGAAAAAATGTGTCCAGGGCTCCCATAGGCGAGCTCTGATGTCTAACTTAAAATCAAAAGCGTATGGCTGTTGTTAATGGTATTATGGGAGGTTCACTCACTGGTTCTGTGGGTAAAGTGACTTTCCGTAAAGGTGTAAAAGGCGATACTATCGCATCGCAGAAAGCGGAGAAAGTTCGAAACCCGCAGACTTACGAGCAGATGTATCAGCGTATGTCGATGAATACTGCTATGAAGGCGTATTCAGCAATGAAGAGTATCTGCGACCACTCATTCGAGGGCGTGCAGTATGGCGAGAAGTCGATGTCGTATTTCATCAAGAAGAACTTGGCAGGAATGAAGTACGGCTTTGCTACTGCACCGAACTCGAAGAATTTAGGTTTTACTGCAAAAGGCGAGCTCGGAGGTGTCGCACCTCGTCCGTTCCTCGTGTCTGACGGTTCCTTGCAAACTTTCTATCCTAAACTTGTTCAAAAAGTGGATATGACGTGGGGCGACTGGAAGAAAATTACAGGAATGAAGGAAGGCGACCAGCTTACTCTCATCGGCTTAATCAGTCCTTTTGACATGAACGAGGATTATGACAATGAACGTCAGATCCAATTTGACTTCGTGTACGCTCGCTATCTCTTCAAAGATAAGATAGAGGATACCACAAAGGTTCTCAACGCAGAGTATATCTCCAATGACGTACTGCAGGATGTCGAAGACCCTGGTGATACAAGTCTTGTTTTCCGGAGTATTCAGGGAGAAACTCCAAAGATTGACTATTTGTCCTCAACTTACAAACTTAATGGATATGCGTGCATTGTTTCTCGTAAGTCGGGCAGCACATGGAAGCGTTCTTCGGCTAATATGGTTTGGGAGGGTATTCCTCCATTGCCAGAATGTTACACGGAAGCAAACGCAATCGCAACGTACAACCCGAAATCTCCGAAGTTTTTAAACAAGGCAGAATCTAAAATTTAGAAATTATGGCAAAGGTAAAAGGTTTATTTGGTACCAACATTCGTGGTTCCATTGGTAAAGTGACATTCCGTATGCGTAGAGGTAAGAATGTCGCATCTCAGAAGGTATCTGGTGCAAAGAAATCTGCGACACCAGCACAGATATATCAGCGCGTTGTAGGAAATACGACGATGCAGGCTTATGCAGCGATGAAGAGCATCTGTGATCATTCGTTCGAGGGCGTGCCCTATGGAGCTCTTTCGATGTCGCACTTTCTGAAGATTAATAATAATCTCCTCAGAAATCTCGGCAATAATGCAGGTTATGTAAAAAAGGGACTTGCGAAAAAGGTGGCTCCTTCTCCTTTCATCATCTCAGAAGGTAGTCTTCCGCCTATTGAACTTTTCGACAATGGAGATGCCGATGGCGAGAATTTCGCTACATCAAAATGGATTATCGACTATCTAAACACGATTTCTAACGAGGAAATTAAAAAATTAACTCCTCGTTCCTTCATGTCGCTTTTTGGTTTAGAGCCGACAGACCAAATTTCAATAGTGGCGAATATGGATAATATCGGTACGCCGGAGTATGGCGACCGTGAGGAGCCCGACGGAAATCCAATGGTTTGTTCTTTGACTCGATATCTTTTCGACGAATCGAAGTTCGATACACCTATGTTTGTAGCAAATACCACAAGCGAAAGTGACTTATATCCTTTTGTTGTTGATGATAATGTATTGGATATGACTCGTTCTACCTTTGGATTTGCACGTTTCATCTTCCACAAAGTAAGCGCGCAGACTTCACAATTAGGTGTCCGCTCCATTTCGGAGCGTAGTGTGATGATGACTTTGGGTGTAATCGCTTCTCGCAAGAGCTCTTCCGGATGGCTGCGCTCAAAATGTCAGCTTTCGGTAGATGCTCAAGCTCAAAAGTTGTATGCTTACGCATACCAGGAAGTAGAACCTACATACGAGTACGCAGAAGAGGAGCGTATCCTCAACTACGAGGCACCTGGTACAGAATAGTTGTTATTTTGATATTGAGAGAAAGAGAGGGCGAAAGCTCTCTCTTTTTTGTTGCTCCTCAAAAAAATCTATAGGCAGCTTGTTCGCGTCTTCGACGCTCACAATTCGCCTATAGCTTTTTTTGAGGTCAAAGGTAAAAAACAGAACAATTTTACAGAAGAACCGCCCAATAAAAACGCCCCGAAAAACTTGTTTTTGTTGAAAAATGTCGCTAATTTTGCGGTATCCAAGGAGGGTAAAAGTGACGGAATAAGGGGCTGTCACTTCGAGCGTACTTGGTGCACTTAGGCAGAAGCGGATTTCCTCTTACGGATTTCCGCTTTTTTCGTAAGCCTAAAGCAGAGTGAACATTATGATAAATAACTAATTATTTGTATTACAATTGAAAACTACCGTCTAATCAAAAGAATACTCCATCTTTAATTTCGACTTTGTTTTCATTTTGCTGTTGATATATCATTTTTGATTAGAAAGGCATACCAACAGCAAAATGGAAAGTCATATCATTCCAGTGTGGATTTGTTATTGGAAAGTGTTCTTTGCGTGTATCATAAGCTGGATTTACGGCTTTCATACCGAAGTCGATACGCATAATGAAGTAATCGAGATTTAGGCGCAAACCTAAACCATATCCAACTGCGATTTGTTTGTAGAACTCGTTGAATCTGAATTGACCTCCAGGTTGATCTTTGTAATCCTTTAGGGTCCATATATTGCCAGCGTCTACAAAGAATGCACAGTTGAACTTCCAAAATAGAAATGTACGCAATTCCATATTCATATCAAGTTTCATATCACCAGTCTGATTAATGAAATCAATACGTCCATCCTTTCCTTTGAATTTTCCAGGGCCAAGAGCTCGAACGTTCCAACCTCTTACAGAATTTGCACCTCCAGAGAAGTAGCGTTTTTCAAATGGAAGAATAGTACTATTTCCATATGGATACGCAATACCAAGACCAAAATGTAATGCAAGTGTATTCTTTGTATCGATTTTTACAAGACGAGTATAATCGAAATCGCCTTTAACATACTGTGCATAAGCAATTTTGAAAAGCGTATATTGGTTTTGAGTATTACGTTTTTCTCCAAACAAATTTGAGATGGCATATAGTAAGTTGCCACCAACCTCTATGTTTGATCTCAATGCATTCTTTGAATCACTAAACGAGTAATTCAAACCAGTACGTAGAATGAATATATCCTCGTAATTATACCGAAGTATAGCATTTCTATTTGAAACGTCATCGAGATACTCCTTCTTAAATGTTGCAGATATCCAAGGCATGTATACATAGTTGATGTCTAAGAAATCGTATCTGAATGATGATTTCTTTTTGCTCATACTCCAATGGTATCGCCATGCTGCAGTAAGGACGCGCCGATGAAATTCGGGTCTATTCTGTAGATTATAGCTAAATAACAGCTCTGATTTCATGCGATTTCTTTTACGAAATCCATCTGAAAGAAATGGCGCAATAATGCGTGGAAAAGCCAGTTTGGTTTCAACATTATACTCTATATAATTTTCATTTTGATAGCCTTCGAGTCCCTTGATTGCTTCATAGGCACCGCGCAACTGCACACTGAACGTTTCACTTCCTCGAAACAGATTGTTATTAGTGTATGTTAGCGAAGCTGCAGCACCAAAATCACCGGCTGTATTAGTTCCTTCTGGTTGAAATGATATAGAGTTGGGTTTTCTTGTACTAATTTGTATATTACAATCCAACAAGTTTGTATCGGGTAATTCTTCGAAGTGAATATTTGTGAAACGCACGGCCTGAAGACGTGCAAAATTATTGTAAGTATTTTGAACATCTTCTGAGCAAAACTGCGAATTTGAGGTTATTGCTACATTATTAATAAGTACACGACTGCGCAATGGCAATTTCTTGCCATCTCCAGAGCGAAAATAAATATTATTTATACTATAGTGTTTATGTGGCGTTTCTGGACTATTGTTAGAACTTCGATACTTTATAAGGTGAAGTTCCACGTCTACCCTATTGCTTTTCCCTATTGTATCAACCACATAGTGTATGAAGTCCTTATTGAACTTATAATAGCCATTATTAAGAAGGTATTGGGCGATGCGCTTGCGTTCAGCATCAAGATTTGATGTTGAAAATGGCAAACCTTTCTTTAACATTTTCCCTTTTATTGCTTTTGATTCTAATAAAGGTAAAAGTGTCTCATCTTCAATCACATACTTGACAGAATCTATAAAATATAATGTACCCGGATTTACTTCATAGTTAACTATTGCTCTTTTATTTTTTTTCGCAACTGTATAAGATGCATTGGCTTTTAAGTAGCCCATTGATTTCATTGCAGAAATCATATTATCGCAAGACTTTTTTGTTTTTACTGAGTCAAAAACAACAGGTTCCTCTCCTATTCTTCTTAATGTACGGTTTATCCACTTTGTTGAATCACGTCCAGACATATTATATATTCCCAACGGAAGTTTCATCAGAGAAAACCATTTAGAGTTTGGACGTTGCGCGTAATATGATTCGAGTGATTTTGTATTGAAAGACTGGTCCTCACAATTAATTGCGCAACTTTTCAAAAGACAATTGTTTTCAGTAATAAATTTCGTTGATGAACATGACGAGATAAGGGCCAATACACACACCATCCCAAATGTTATTAAAACGAACTTATACTTTACCTTAGACAACATCTTTATTAATAGTACTTAATTAATACACAATATGCTTGAAAAACCTTGCAAAGGTACAAAAAAAACGATAAATATTACTACCTTTGCAAGGTCTTTTACTCAAAGATAGAATTCATAACGTATTTTGATAGTTTTAATTAAGAAGATGTTAAGTAAAAATAAAATTAAATATTTACATTCGCTTAATACAAAGAAATCTCGTGACGTAGAAGGTGTCTTTGTAGCCGAAGGTCCAAAGGTTGTTGGTGACATTTTTGCAAGCCATCCGTCCAATTTGACATTACTCGTTGCAACATCCGAATGGCTCAATGGTGATGGCAATAAAGTGTCTGTATCTGCAAATTGTGAGATTATCGAAGTTACTACAGAAGAGCTCGCTAAAGCAAGCTTCTTATGTCATCCGCAACAAGTATTAGGCGTTTTTAAGAAACTCAAGACTCCTGTTGATACAACCATGCTTACAAGCAAACTAACTATTGCGCTTGATGGAGTGCAGGATCCAGGCAATCTTGGAACTATTATTCGTATTGCCGATTGGTTCGGCATTGAAAATATAATCTGCAGCCGCGAGACCGCAGATGTTTACAACCCCAAAGTTGTCCAGGCAACAATGGGTAGCATAGCGCGTGTGAATGTAGCATATATGTATCTTTCAGAGTTGTTCAATTCACTCCCTGCCAACTTCCCCATATATGGGACCCTTCTTGAAGGCGAAAATCTCTACGAACAGGAACTTTCTGACACCGGTTTGATTGTAATGGGAAATGAAGGAAAAGGCATTTCGCCAGCCATTCGCCAACTTATAAATCGCGCTTTGCGCATACCGAATTATCCTAAAGGTCGTGAGACGGCAGACAGTTTGAATGTAGCAATAGCCACATCTATTGTCTGCGCAGAATTTAGAAGACGCTTATAATATGCACAAAATAATATTATCAGTAGGCACAAATTTTAACTACGAGCAGAACGCGAAACTCGTGAAAGAAAAACTTACAGAGGAAATAAACGAAATACAATTCTCAGAAAATCTGCTTACCGAACCCATAGGAGAAATCAAAAGCAATGGAAAATTTCTCAACTTCCTTGTTTATGGTTCCACTGAGAAGGGAGTCGAACAACTTGTTTCTATATTAAAGCAGATAGAAACCCAATGTGGCAACACAAAGTTCTTACGCGACGAGGGAAAAATAGCGATGGACATAGATTTACTGAAGTATGACAATCAACGTTTTCATGAAAGAGATTGGACAAGAGATTACATCGTAAAGCTAATGAAACATTTTGACAAATAGGTTTAAAACAATATGAATTGAATATGACGAACATGTTTAGACTAATGATATTCATGATTTGCATGTGTGCTATTACATCAGGCAAGGCACAAAACAAGTCGGTAGACTTTAATGAACATTTCTGCGATAGTACATTACGCATTGATTATATATTCTCCGGAAACGCTCAATCGCAGCAAATTTCACTTGACAAGTGCAACTTAATGCCTCGTTGGTATGGCAAAAAGAACAATTTAAATATTCTTCCAGTCCAAGGAAATGGACAGATTACCGTGCGGGACCATCACACAAAGGAAATTATATACATCAACTCTTTTTCAACATTGTTCCAAGAATGGTTAACATACGATGAGGCGAAGACTATAAGCAAGTCGTTTGAGAATGTTTTTCTTGTACCAATGCCGAAAGACATTGTAGATGTAACTGTCGATTTACGCAATAATCGTCACGAAATAGTCACATCTATGACACATGTTATAGCCCCGAATGACATTTTAATTCGTCATACTGGCTTTAGCTATGTAACGCCTTACACCACACTACAGACAGCTGAGGATACTACAAAATGTATTCATATCGCATACGTTGCCGAAGGATATACAGCAGAGGAAATGCCTATATTCTTAGAGGATGCTCGCATCGCAACAGAAGCCCTTTTCGAGCATGAACCATTCAAGACAAAGCGTAACCGCTTTAATCTCATTGCTGTAAAGTCGGTATCAATGGATACTGGAACAAGCATACCTTCGCAAGGAGTATGGAAGAAGACGGTTTTAGGCAGTCATTTTGACACATTCTACTCCAATCGCTATCTAACAACCCTCAATCAGAAGAATTTACACGATGCGCTTGCCGGAACTCCATACGAACACATCATTGTGTTGGTAAACACTTCGGAATACGGCGGCGGTGGCATACTGAATTCTTACAACCTTAGCATGACGCATCACCCGCTTTACAAGCAGGTCGCTGTACATGAGTTCGGTCATAGCTTCGCAGGACTGGCAGACGAATATGCTTACGAGCAAGAAGCCATACCGATGTATCCACATGACGTAGAGCCTTGGGAAAAGAATATTACCACACTCGTTAATTTCCACAATAAATGGGAAAGCCTTATTGCACCAACAACTCCTATCCCTACCCCAACAGACTTGGGCAAAAAGACAAATAACAAAAAAAAGATTGTTAATACACATTCTATCGGTGTGTATGAAGGTGCAGGTTATAGCCTCAAAGGTGTATATCGACCTTCGTTCGATTGTCGTATGCGAAGCAATGCCAATCCCAACTTCTGTGCTGCTTGTCAAAAAGCAATCAACGAACTGATTGATTTCTATACAGAATAACTCATAACATGAATATATCAAAAAGAATCACGTTTTTTTTATTGGTATGTTTCATCTCTCTCCCATGTATTGCTCACAGACATAGTGGCGCATATGCCGCTATTTTAGAGAATACATCAGATTATACAGATGCTGAAAAACTTTCAAGAGCTGTTGAATACTTCCAAAGCGGCAAGTATCATGAGGCACTGATATGGTTCTCTAAACTTGATAAGAAATACAAGCTTAACCCTCGCTTTCAAGCATACATGGGAGTATGTTGTTATTATGATGGCGAATACGAACGTGCTATAGAGGCTTTAGAACCTATTCTTCCTAAGCTCAAAGCCTTTGCCCCGCACGAATTGGCTGTATATTATTATAGTGTCGCTGATAGCTATTTTCGCCTGAACAAATATATCGATGCAGTTCCATTTTACGAGAAGCACACATTGTTTTGTTACAACAACGAGAAAGGCGATTCGCTTTTTCGTATAGGCATTTGCTATAGATGCTTAGGCGACATCGAAATCGCTCAAGAGTATTTTGTTGAAGCCTTGGCTTACTTCCGTCGTTATAATGATACAGACCGATTAAAATATATAGAACGAGAGTTAGAACGCAGTACCGATAATTAATGGCATGTATTTTGCATATACAATATTGCCTACATATAAGGCATGAAGTAATATTAATGAACATAATTTATCAAGGATAATATAAATGACAAATTCGTTTTCACTAAGAGTTTCTGAAAACCTATCTTTCAGCAGAGAGGAAGCAATAAGGCTATCTTCTGGCGTAATACGTCCCGAACATATTGTGCTTGGTATGTTGAGAGACAAAAATAGCCCATTGAAAGCACTTCTCATGGGTGCTAATATTGATGTTGAAAAAGTAAAATTGCAACTTGAGCAGAATGCTCAGGCTGACAACACAACAATGGCAGAGTCAAACAATGGTAGCATCTCACTCGATGAACATGCTAATAATATTCTCAAACTATCAATACTTGAAGCCCGACTTCAACATTCAAAGGAGGTAGACGTGGAGCACATAATTCTTGCTATTTTGCATGACAAAATGGCAAGTGGTGCAAAGAATGTACTTTTAGAGAATGGTTTAACTTACGAGAAAGCTATGAATTTTCTTATGCAAACAAATTCAAACATAAAGAATGGCGTTGGATTGTCCGAAGATGATGACAACTTAATGTCGCAGGACAATTTTGCTTCTCGTAATAACGGGAAGAGTAAAAATTCCACTTCTGATACTACAAGCAAACCGATGGGTGGCGGAACAGACAAGACACCCGTGCTTGACAAGTTCTCCACCGACCTTACCCTTGCAGCAGCACAAGGTAAACTTGACCTTGTCATCGGACGCGACAAGGAGATACAGCGTGTCACTGAAATTCTGTGTCGCCGAAAGAAAAACAACCCTATTCTTATCGGCGAACCAGGCGTAGGCAAGAGTGCTATTGCAGAAGGACTTGCGCAGCTTATCGCTCGCCGTCGCACTTCGCCTCTGTTGTTCAACAAGCGCATTTTTAGGCTTGATATGACTGCTATAGTTGCTGGCACTAAATATCGTGGTCAGTTTGAGGAGCGCATCCAAGCCCTCTTGCATGAATTGGAGCAGAACCCAGACATAATCGTATTCATTGACGAGATACATACTATAATAGGTGCTGGTAGTACACCAGGCTCAATGGATGCTGCCAATATAATGAAGCCTGCACTTGCCCGTGGATTGGTTCAGTGCATCGGTGCAACAACTCTTGATGAGTATCGCAACTCTATAGAGAAAGACGGAGCACTTGAACGCCGTTTCCAGCGTGTCATGATAGAACCATCCACAGAAACAGAAACGCTTGACATTCTGAAGAATATAAAGGAGCGCTATGAAGACTACCACCATGTTCGTTATACCGACGAAGCACTGGAGGCGTGTGTGAAACTTACAGGTAGATATGTTTCTGAGCGTGCATTCCCCGATAAGGCCATTGATGCAATGGACGAGGTCGGAGCAAAAGTACATTTGCAACATGCCGAGATACCACCTTCAATCATAGAAAAGGAAAAAGAACTGTCCAACATACACCAGTTGAAGATTGCAGCAGCAGGCGACCAGAACTTTGAACTTGCAGCCACCTATCGCGATCGTGAGACACAACTTGAAGGCGAACTGAAAGAACTCAATGACAAGTGGGTGGCTTCTGACGACGGACATCGTGAGACAATCACTGAGGCTGATGTAGCTAATGTTGTATCAATAATGTCGGGCATACCTGTACAGCGCATATCCGAATCGGAAGGTTGTGTACTAAAGAACCTTGGCAACAGACTAAAATCTGTTGTTGTGGCTCAAGACGATGCCATCGGCAAAATCGTTCGTAGCATACAGCGCAACCGACTTGGCTTGAAGGATCCCAATCGCCCTATCGGAGTGTTCATGTTCCTTGGATCTACGGGTGTAGGTAAGACATATTTGGCACAGACATTGGCAGAACTGATGTTTGGTACAAAGGATGCCCTCATACGTATAGACATGAGCGAATACTCTGAGAAGTTCAACACCTCACGACTCGTTGGAGCGCCTCCGGGATACGTTGGTTATGGTGAAGGTGGACAGCTAACGGAGAAAGTGCGCCGTCACCCCTACTCTATTGTGTTGCTTGACGAAGTGGAAAAAGCGCACGGCGACGTGTTCAACCTCCTGCTGCAGGTGTTGGACGAAGGACGTATGACCGATGGTAATGGCAGAATGGTCGACTTCCGCAATACAATCATCATTATGACATCCAACACGGGCACACGCCAGTTGGTTGACTTCGGAAATGGCATAGGCTTCAATGCCTCACTGATAAGTTCTTCAAGCGAGAAAGCAAAGGAACATGCACGCTCTGTCATACAGAAAAGTCTGTCACATCAGTTTGCTCCGGAATTCCTCAATCGTCTCGACGAGATAATTACATTCGACCAACTTGACAATACTGCAATACGTAAGATTGTAGATATCGAGTTGTCGCGCTTGTTCAAACGTATAAACGATATGGGCTATGCGGTTGAGATTAGTGAAGAAGCCAAGGAGATGCTCGCACAGAAGGGCTATAGTCCGCAGTATGGAGCACGCCCACTGAAACGCGCCATACAAACATACATCGAGGATGTACTATGCGAACTGCTGCTCGACGACGAGAAAAAGCTAAGCAGCACCATTACAATAGATGTTGATGAGGGCGACAAACTAAAGGTCACTTTTAAAGACTTATCCTCTGAAACAAAATAATTTGGAATAGAAAATGAGCAATAATAACAATCATCAACTTGGCGAGGCACCTTGGTTGCACGTCGTTATATCAACCGGATTCGGTGTTGGTTTCTGGCCTTGGGGCCCAGGGACACTTGGAGGTTTCGTTGCGTTACTTATCTGGATAGCACTCTACTTCACCCTCTCACCCTTATGGCTTGCAGTTGCCACAGTGCTGCTGGTTCTGACAACACTCCTTGTAGGTGTATGGACAGATAATGTGATGGAACGGTATTGGGGTGAAGACCCTCGTACCGTTATCATAGACGAGTATTTCGGCACATGGGTGGCTACGCTTGCAGCCTTGTTCGTTGACGGTCCGTCATATGTAGCAATATCGCTTGCTACAATTGGATTTGTCCTCTTCCGTATCATCGACATCACCAAGCCGCTTGGTTGCCGTTGGGTAGACCGACATATACACGGAGGCTGGGGGTGTATGCTCGACGATGCGTTGGCTGGCTTCTATGCCGTCTGCTTGACATTGATTATCAGATACGCAGGTTTGGTGGAATCGGTTCACGACTTGCTTTCCTAAAAGGTTCTGCTTTGGGGCATAACAACATTGTATAAGTAATCTGCGTCGATTGGTACGAATGTTCGTATCAGTCGACGCGGATTTTGTTTTTAAGCAAAACCAAAGCGGATGGCGGACGGCATCTGAACGGATGGCGAACGCAATCTGATCGGATCGCGGACGCCGTCTATTCAGATTGCGTTCGCCGCACGATAACATTTTTAAGCCTTTTAGCCTCTTTTATACCAACGATTTGCTGGCACAACGAGGTCTCTACTGATTAATATTCGTGCTTTAGGCAGCGTCTTAACGCAAAATACAAGATTATCATAGGCATATTGTATGTAAGTGCTACCAAATAGACTGTCACAATATGCACAACCGAAGGACATATAAGCACCATGATGGAACTTACTATAACGTGGTTTTATCTCCCCCATTTTTATATTTAGGTCCGAATTAACATCAAGATATTGCTTTACGCCATTAACTATTTCTGGATAAAAACTATCTATTCCGCTTTCAATCTCAATACCTTCTGTAGAAATCAATTTATTAATAAGGTATATATGATTCTTTTCATGACACTTCCAACATATCTTCTGATAAAAACACACTTCAACATACTTCACTTTCATTGTCTCTGTATAACGTATGTTGCCTAAAATCATAGAGTGAATAAAGTCGTCGAGCGGAAGCGAATGTTCTTCTTCTCTAATCTTGTGAAGAAGGACATTTACTTCGCCACGAATATCTTGAATGTAAAAACAAGGAAGTTTGCTTAACACAATCTTTCTAAACGAAGGCAATAGCATCCAACAACCACACACTCGTTCTTGACGCATTGCTAAGTACACATCTTCAACATTACGTGGTAAGTTGCACACATTGAAAGCTATTTTGTAAGTAGCACAATCCACTACGACATCAGCCTTCCATTTATCTGTCTTTACCTTTGTTGTGAATGGAAAGCCGATACTTTTGCAAATTGATAAAATGGAGTCTATAACGAATGTTTTCTCCATAGGTTAGAAGTTTATACTATTGACATGGCTTATACTGTGACATCATGTTGCGTATCTCGTTAGCTCTCTGAGCCGACAATGCAGGCGTGTCCATCAACTTGTATTTCTCGCCAAGCTTTTCGTATTTATATGTGCCTAATGTATGGTAAGGTAAAATCTCTATCTTTTCTACACAATTATAATGCGCCACATGATTACCAAGTTTATGCAACCACTTGTCGTTGTCTGTGATTTCGGGCACAACCACATGTCGAATCCAAGTATTGATGCCTCGCTCTTCGAGAATATCCAGGAAGGCAAGGTTATTATTCTGATTCACACCTGTGAGACGTGGATAGAGTTCTGCATCCATTGTCTTTATATCTAATAATACGAGATCGGTATTGTCTAACACGTTCAGAACCTTATCTGTAATTATCGCACCGCTTGTATCTAACGCGGTGTGTAATCCTTCTTCATGGCATAGTCGGAAATATTCTGCCACAAACTCAGCTTGCATAAGTGGCTCACCACCAGACACAGTGATACCGCCACTCTTTATGAATGAACGATACTTCAAAGCTTCGTCTCTCAATTGCTCTGGTGTCATCTCGTACTGACACTTTCTCTTAATATCCCATGTGTCGGGGTTGTGACAGAACAAACATCTTAAAGGGCATCCCTGCATGAAAGAAACGAAACGCACACCTGGCCCATCCACAGTACCAAACGACTCAAAAGAATGTATTCGCCCTATCATTTATCCTAAAAGCTTTTCTAAGAATAAATTCAAGTCGGAGTCGAGTCCTTCCATAAGATCCTTTCCAATAATCACAGTATCATCGTCAGCGATGTATAACTCTGCTATAGTGTCTTTGTCATCATTCTCAAGAACAAAGCTATAGGGCTTAAGTATGCCCAAACTATCAGCGATGGTAGACAATGCTGAGAATGTAGATATGAGGGTCTGCTCTACGCCATTATAAAAGTCCTCGTCGTTATTGTTTATCCATTGTTCTACGACACAACGTGTCACCTCATTATCATCATCGTCAAACGCCAACATTTCTCCACTACCTTGAGAGACACGTACATGAATATCTGTCACGACTGAAGAATCTTCACATGGAGGGAATTTCTGTGCAATCTTTTTCAGAAAGCGTTCAATTTGCTGTGTTGTTTGTTCGGTTGCTTTTTCCATTTCGCTTTTGTTTAGATTATTATTCATTGATAATGCAGTTGGAATTAAATGAAGTTAGTTTCACTTTACGATGTGCATTCAATCATCTGCAAATATACACCTTTTTATTAACAACGCAAACAAATTACTGAAAAATATCTGTGTTTTATTTGCCATTACGAATTATAATATTAATTTTGTAGTAATATAAAGTGTTCTACATGCTTTTTATACGAATATTATAATTAATAGACTATAAAACTTATCTTAGTATTATGAAACAAACAATTTTGGTAACTGGCGGTACAGGCTTTATCGGTTCGCATACAACAGTAGAGCTCATTGAAGCAGGTTACAAAGTAGTAATTGTTGACGACCTCTCCAATTCAAAGATTGAGGTTCTTGACGGCATTGAGAAGATAACTGGCGTTCGCCCTGCATTCGAGCAGGTAGACCTTCGCGACAAGGCGGCTACAGAAGCTGTATTCGAGAAGTATCCGGACATCCAAGGTATCATCCACTTCGCTGCTTCTAAGGCTGTTGGTGAAAGCGTACAGAAACCTTTGCTATACTATCGCAACAATATCGTATCGCTCGTTAACCTACTCGAACTTATGCCAAAACACAACGTGAAGGGCATCATCTTCTCTTCAAGCTGTACTGTATATGGTCAGCCGAAGCCTGAGAACCTCCCCGTTACTGAGGATGCTCCTCACCAGAAGGCAACATCGCCTTATGGCAATACAAAAGAAATAAACGAGCAGATTATTGCTGACTATATCCATAGTGGTGCTGCTATCAAGAGCATCGTTCTCAGATACTTCAACCCGATAGGTGCTCACCCATCTGCAGAAATCGGCGAGTTGCCAAATGGTGTTCCAAACAACCTGATTCCTTTCGTAACTCAGACAGCTATCGGTATCCGTAAGGAACTTACCATATTTGGCAACGATTATAATACTCCTGACGGCACTTGCATTCGCGACTATATTTATGTAGTAGATCTCGCTAAGGCTCACGTTGCAGCTATGGCTCG
>ERZ791840.1028-NODE-1028-length-15242-cov-4.016066_pt1 | contig 15242 bp, 17 predicted proteins | sample MGYA00510291_ERZ791840 | MGnify/ENA primary metagenome ERZ791840 (study PRJEB30046, sample SAMN00715256) | human gut metagenome | study: EMG produced TPA metagenomics assembly of the A metagenome-wide association study of gut microbiota in type 2... | reverse complement strand
AAAAGAAGGAGGGTGAAAATACAGCCTCTGATATGCAATTTTTTGGCTTTAGAGAAAAATTATGTATTATCGTTCAAATTGTAGCACAGGTACAACATATCTATAATTTTTTGTTTATCCGTCCCTCTAATGCCTAATGATTTTAAATCCACTGTTTCATCAGCTATTTCAGATAAGAACTTTTTCATATCCTCTGCTATTTCCGGACTGAGAACTTGCCTTGTATTGGCTGGGATTAACTGTGCTAATCGGAACACATCATTTTTATGTTTCTTTATATTTTTGCTGTCAACCTGCTCTCCATTCAACTTGCGTTCTTTTAAATAGATTTTCTTGAAAAATCATTTTTCCACTAATCACATGTGGCAGAATGTATAAAGTCAGATGATTTTGAAAAAAAGCACAGAAAAGAGGCTGCGCACTAATTACTTAGTGCGACAGCCCCTTCAAACTTATTGATTTGATATTTTCGTGAGTAATATGTCTGGATTAGAATCCTGTCAATCTGAAGAACATCAATTCATTTGCCGACTCATCATTTCGCTTCTGTGTCAGCAGGATTAAAAGAGAACCGTCATCTAACAGCTGCATATCTTCCAGCCATGGATAACCGACACCAAATATGTCATCTGTAGAAATTGCGCCTATATGCGTTCCATCTTTTGCCCAGAATTGTATTTCCCGCATATTTCCATCTGCTGCCACAAAACCATTTTCTGTTTCCGCCATACCTGTAATGGATCCGAGCCGGTCCGGAGAACTGATATCTTCTCCACCTAATTTCAAAAGCTGATTGCCATCATAATCATAGACAACAATTTTTGTGCCTTCATCTTCCACAGCCATGGAGCCGGCAACCATAATATGACTATTCGTGATCTGTACGTCATCTATCATAGAAAACAGTCCCTTGCGTTCTTCATCTTTATTTAATCCGGTCAGTATCCACGGCTCAGCCGTCAGGTTACCATCTTGATTTGCAATCTTCTGAGTATCACTGTTCACCCAGAAACTGATTCCCCATTCTCCGGATGGATGCATATTCAGATCTCCGTCTACTGTTGTCTGAAGTGCCTTTTTCCCATCTTTTACGCCAATTACATCTCCAATTCCAGGCGAAAGATATAACATTCCACTGCTGTCCCCAGACAAATATTCAAAATCATCGTCTAATTCCATCGAAGATACGAATTCAAGTCCACTTTCTGAATATTCATAAGTATCCAGTTTGTTCTCCAGCAAATGGAACACTTGATTGCCCTGTTTTACAAACTGATGATCCATAATCTGCATAACTCCCTGTGCTTCTTTAAATGGGATATATTCCGGAACGATTGTATAAGAACCTACCATCTGCTTTGCCAATACAGGTTCAAGAGGCTCTCCCTCCCATGGCCATGGTGCGTCTTTATTTCCTTCACCCTCTAATTTCAGCACAATTCCTTCTAACAATTCTTTGTCAGAATCATCTATTTCCTGTCCTCTTACTCTGATATCATAGGATGTGCCAGACTGTTCATAACGATACATATACGCTTTTTCTATGGAATTACTTTCCGGCATTGCTGTATATTCTGCATTTCCTATTGTTACAGTGTCCATTTTCCCTTTTGCATATGTCTCTAAATCCACGCCGAAGTCAACTAAACTATTTCGATATTTATAGGAATCCTCCTTTGTTGCTTCTATATAAATGACATTCTCGGATTCATCTACTGTATCTCCATCAAAAAATCTAACGTAAGAATATTCTTCATCTTTCTTCATATTCTCTTTATCGTAGTTCCATGCCTTCGGATAATACACTGTAAATAAACTTAATTTAAGACTTTCTCTGTCTTTAAATTCTGTTTCTTCCTGCTCTGCTTTTTCCGATTTTTTCTTCTCCGGATTCTTTTTTTGTCCACATGCCGCTGTCATCATCATGCATATCATGATACACAGCACACACCACAGTTTCTTTTTCATGGCGTCTTCCCTCCCATCATGATTTCCACATCCTTTTCAGTTATTCACTGTCGCTTTTTACACAGTGGAATGTGTAGTAGTCATCATCATCACTGTAGTCTACTTTCAAAGTACCATCGTCATTTATCATCACTGTAAGAGATGGATTTTCTGATTCAATCGAACAATATCCCAGTGCAACTGACCATGGAAAAGTCCCTATCTCCTCCCCTTTATAAATAACTGTTACATTACGGTCACTTTTGAAATCAAGACGCAGTGCATCATTGATGTTGTCTACTCCTTCCATAGAAGTCTGCGGTCCGTCTCCTAAAAGTTCTTCCACGCTTTCTGCAGCCCACTCACCTATGACTGCATTTTCCTCCTCTGTCAGATAGAGTGCCGGATCCATTGCATCCGTTCCATCCTTTGCAAAAATCACCTTTACTCCCATCTCGAGCATATTATCAAAAGAAATAATATCTTTTCCGATGATTCCCACCATCTCTTCTCCTTCGATGCTCAAGATAAACTGATTATCTTCGACAGACCATTTTCCATTCCCGGTAGTGTCTCCAACTGAAAAGGAAACTTTTCCGTTGTTTTTTACTTCAAATTCAAAAGCACCTCCGAAAGTTTCATCTATACTGACAGACATTCCCATCATCTGAGCGGACACCGCTACCCATTTTCCTTCATACGGGTTCTTCTCTCCTGTTTTTCCGGAGCCTCCACAACCAGTCAGCGCTATCATACTGATAATGAGCACCAGTCCAAATAACAAATTCAATTTTTTTCTCATAAGCCTCTTCCCTTTCAACTACTTCTTATCTGCAAAAAACGGAGTCAGCAATTCTGCCACCTTGCTGATTGGCATTGTCTGTAAGATTACCTTTCCCGGTCCTTTCACAACGGTATTAAAAATGCCCTCTCCTCCGATCAGCATATTTTTTACTCCTTTTACGGGTACAATATCCATAGTACAGGTTTCTTCCATTGCCGCTAAGTACCCCGTACTGATCACTATTTCCTGTCCGGCACTCAGATCATATTCCACTGCATGTCCGTCAATTTCTACAAATGCAGTTCCATTTCCGCTCAATCTCTGCATAATGAAACCTTCTCCGCCAAATAAGCCTTTTCCTAATTTTTTCTGGAAATGCATGGACAGTTCCACTCCTTCTTCTGAAGCAAGGAATGCACTCTTCTGCACGATCATGGAGTGACCGTTGCTAATCTCCAGTGCTTTGATCGCTCCCGGAAAACTTGATGCAAATGCAATCATTCCGTCTGCACCTTCTGCGGTATATCTGTTTTGAAACACAGAATCACCAGACATCATTCTGCCGAACATTTTCTTCATTCCGCCACCGGAAACCGTCTCCATTTTCATGTTCGGGCTCATCCAGCTCATACTTCCGCTTTCTGTGATCATAGATTCTCCTGCTGCTAATTCACATACGACAACTGGTAAATTTCCTCCTAAAATCTCATATTTTTTCATAGTAAAGTTCTCCTTTCTTTTTCGTTTTTCATTTTTCTTTTTTCATCCTACAACAGTACCTTTTTCATTAAGTTTTGCGGCACATTGCACACACATATCCAGATCATCACAGATCAAAAAGCAATGGTCACATACAAGGCGCTTACATATCGGACAAATATTAAAGATTTCTTTCGCCTGATTCAATGCTTTTTGAAATGCTAAATTCTTTTCCCGTTCATAAAGTGTATCATAAATAATCTTCCGATTTTCATTTTCCGGTTTTTTCCCCGCTCTGGAAAAACGAATTGGTGTACTTTTCCATACTGTTTTACATTCCATGCAGCATAGTGAAAAGCAAAACTCATCCGGCATAGAACAATCTATTAAATCCTTTTTCGTAATATATTCCACATTTTTAACCTCCTTGTTAACCTCTTTGCTCTATCACCATCCTATTCTCTGTTCTCCCTCCTTCTCCATTGCCTTTATTTTTTTCTCTGATCGGGCGGCCACCATTTCGTAATAAAAGCGTAGCAGATTCAGAAAGCAAATACTATGGTCGCCATTCGTATATTATGCTTATTTTTCAAAATACGAATGATTAGTATACTATATATAGTATATCATTTTTATTTATCCACTATATATGTAATGTCTCTTTGTGAAAATGCAAAAGAGATCTGACGGTTAAACTAAAAAAAGAGCCTGTAAAGACTCTTTTCCGTTTACTCAGTTTTGCTATATGTCAGCTTATCTAACTGATTACATTTTCGAAATAACTCAATATACAGCATTAATTCCTCTCTGACAGTTATTCCCAGTTTTCGATTCATATTTGTATTATGCTTTCTTGCTGTTCCAATACTGATATAAAGCAATGAAGCAATCTCCTGTATCGTATATCCATCAACATAATACTGAAGAACCATCCTCTCTGACGGAGTCAGAGTTTCCACGCGCAAAGCAAACGCCTTGAGCATTTCTTCTATATTCGGAGGAATGCCTCCATTTTCCAGTTTCTCCGTATTCCTTTTTTTCTGCATAAAATCAACCAGTGCATCCACTTCTGAAATGCCTGATAAGTTTTCGTCCGTCAGCGTATCCTCCTGCAGTGCTTTTAAACTCCGAAGAATCGGCTTCACAAAACGATGGGACATACCGACAGAAACAACCAATAATAAAATCAAGAACAACAACGTACCGATGATCCAGTCCCTTCGATTGTCCGCTGTTAATTTTTCATAATTCGCTTCTGATATCAATGTCAATACCGCAAGCGGCATCCCATTACAGCTCTTCAATTCAAGCAGTTCATGCCTGCCTATATAATTCCCGAAAGCGGTAGAATATGTATTATAATATTTTCCTTTCTTCACTGTCATCGTTCCTGATGGTGAAAGATACGTTTCTTTTGTATCTCCGAACATCGCCTTATCCAGATAGATGTTTCCTTTTTTGTCCACAGGAGCCAGTACTGTCACTATATTCCCACAGGAACCTTCCACCATAGGATAAGACAGCCTGAAATACAGATTACTCATCTCCATACCGCACAAACCGCGTACTTTTCCGGTACTGTCTAAAACCGGCACATATAAAAGCTGCACATCCTCCCATGTATCACTCAGCTCCAGACGATCTGTCCACAGACAGCTCTCTACCAGCCGGTTTCCATCAAACTGCATAATCTGTTCATACCCCGACAATGCGGACGTATCAAATTCTAAATTCCAACGATTATGGAGCTGTACCTGCTCTGCTCTTGCAATATCAGCATTTCCCCTGAAAAAAACTACGTGCTGTTTGCTTGTATTTACTGCCTTTAAATCAGACAGGCGCAGGTAGATTCCCATGCGTGATGTATCTGCATATTCCGTCTTCGTATTTACCGTTGCATCCAATACAACAAAAACTCCACTGCAATATTTCACATCCAATGCAGATTTTAAGGAGGGATACAGCGCAGCCTCTAAATCCATGATCAGCTGAGGATTATCATTCAAATCTGAAAATGTCTTTCCATTGGCTGTCAGGCATTGATTCAATTCTTTTGTAATGTCTTCCGATAAAGAAATACTTCTCGCCATCATAATATCAGTCTGCTCTGTCATAGTTGACAACGTATTTTTCTGCTGGGCAGACAACATTTCCCGTACTTTAAAATTCATTCCCGGAAGGACTCCCAAAATACTGAGTAATAGAACTGTCACTAAAAAAAGTGTTAAAATCACCACGCACCAATAAACAATCAGTCTTTGCTGCATACGGATGCCTTGTCTCTTTATTCCTTTTATAATCTTCCGGAAATTTATTCTCTTTTCTCCCATATGTCAGCCACCTCTTTTTGCCGATCCGGCAGACATTATTGTGTGTATGCTGCTTTGAAATCCTCTAATGTCTCTGAAACAAGTTTATCCATATCTTCCGGATGTTCCTGCCACTCCAACCGCTTTACTGACAGGGTTTGCCTGATAAGTTCTTCAAACTTTGTTTCCAGATCCAGATAGGAATCCAATTTCGGAGCAGTATAAAATGTATAGTTCTCCTGCGTCTTTAAAAAAGCCTGATAAAGTGATACATACATCGGATCACTTAACTTCTTGATCGCCTCCGGAAGGTAAATATCGAAAGCCTCCTGCTTTACCGGCATATATCCAAGACTGGTCACAAATTCTACATTCTTTTGGGCTTCTGTCAGCCATTTAAGAAACGTAATACAGGCCTTTTCTTTTTCCGGTGTAGATTTCACCGTACAAATGCCGGCACCTCGCTGCATGACCATCGTTTCCCCCCTGGCAAATACGGGACATGGCATGGAAACAATCTCTATTTTTTCCGATGTGTTATCCGCATAAGTAACTTTGTCAGAATAATATAACACACTGGCTGACGAAGCCACCGATACAATCGAATCTCCCGTTCGCAAAGGTTCCGTTGCATAACCGCTGCGAAGCCATACTCCTCCGGACAGTGCCGCTTTTGCATAAGGTTCCCATACTGTTTGAAATTCCGGTCCGAAAGCCAGATTTTCTCCCTTAAAGAAATTTTCACCCAGAGATTCTACACCTACCTGAAAATAGTTAAAATGATAATCATGAACGAAAAAATTCTTTCCATCATCAGGAATGTCCGGCGTCTGGTTATCTGTCCATGCAGCATATTGTTCTGCCATTGCGAAGAGTCCTTCCCATGTTTTTAAATCTTCCATCTTCGCTCCTGTTTCTTTCGCGAAACGATCAAATGCTGTTTTATTGATAAACATAACTTCCGTTGATTTTGCTACCGGCAAAATGGAAAGTCTTTCATGAATGACACCCTCTTCCAAAAAAGCCGGAATAAATTCGTTCAGTTCTTCTTCTGTAAAATAATCATAATAATCTACAAGTTCCGTATCATCCGGCATCGCCAGAACTGTTTTAGGATAGGAAACAAACATATCCGGCAGTTTAGAGGCTCCCGGATCTCCAAATGCGGATGCCAGTACATTTTCATGTATCGTATTCGTATTTGTAACACTGCCAACCTGTACTCGGATATTTTCCTCTTTTCCAATCGTTTCATTAAATTCATCAATCAGATCGTTTAATGGCGATTCTGTCTGTCCGCCATATACATGCCACAATGTAACGGTTACCGGATCTTCTTTTTTCTTCTGCCCACACCCTGTAAAAACTATAACCGCAATCATTACCAAGAACAGGCAGCTTCTTCTCATAATATATCTCATATTATTTATCTCCTTTCCAGACAGTGTCTTATAAACAATCTGACATCTCAACAAAGAACAGAACCATCGGATTGAGACACTTTTACATAGTATATGATATCGGTTTTCAGAGTCTTAAGCACTCCCCATATGGGTAGTAAAATGCTATTTTTAAAATCCATTTATAATCAGATTTTTCTTTGTAACAGCTACCGCCAATTTCGTTTTGGAATCAAAATTCGTTTTCTGCAACATATTTTTGATATGCCATTTTACAGTTTCCGGTGATATACACAAGCTCTCTGCAATTTTTTTATAGGATTCTCCTTCCACCACTAATCGCAGAACTGCTAATTCTCCAGGTGTAAAATCACAGCTTTTCGCCGTTCCGATCATCACAACCGGCGGAGCATCCGGATACACGTTCTCCCCTTTCATCGTACGATCCATAACCTCCAACAGTTCTTCTTTACCGGCATCTTTATACCAAAAACTTTCTACTCCCGCTTTGCGCGCCCTATCAATAAAACTGCACTCTACTAAAGAAGTCACGATAATTACTTTTATCTGGGGCATTGTCTTTTTAATCTTCTCTGCTGCCACAAGACCACTCTCATCATTCTCCGTACAGACATCCATCAAGACAAGTTCACACCTGCTCTGTCTGCATACGGTTTCTGCCATAGCTGCGTTTGTGATAGAAGCCGCCAGACAATATCTCCCACTGGACTGAATATAATTTTCCATATCTTCCCGAGCCATACGCTGGTCTTCCACGATTAGTACCCGTATCATCTCCGCACCTCCTTTGGTATCTTAACGATTATTGAAAATTTTGACTCCGCACAAATTCTCAATGTACCTCCACATTGCTCCACCCTTTTTCGTATACCGGATAATCCTCCTCCTTCTTTGACATCCTTCTCCGTTGTTTGTCCATTATCTGTAATCACCATAATCCATTCTTGTTCCCCACTACTGCATTTTACATACAGTTCACTTGCCCCTGCATGGCGGACACAGTTGGAAAGTGCCTCCAAAAGTATTATATCCATCAGTTCGAAAATATGAGATTCCCAGACTTGTTCTCCTGTATAAATGATTTTCACACCCAAAATCTCCGCTCTTTCCTGCACCTGCCTGTGCAGTTGTTCGCCTTTCGCAGACTCGTTATCTTTATTCAGCAAGTCTAATGTCTGCTTCCATTGCGAAAGGAAAACATCCCGGTCTGCTTCCGATTCGCGCAGCAACATCCGCTGTGCCGCCAGGACGCTATATCCCAGATTATCATGCACTCTCATTTTCATAGATAACATTTCTTCTTCTCTGGTCAGAGTTATTACATTCTTAGAAAGTTCTTTCATAGCCACAGACATTTCCTGAAGTTTCTGATTTTCTTCCTTCAGCAACACTTTGTTCCGATATAATTCCGACACTTCAGAAGCAAGAACCTGAAAAAAATGATCTCCGGCTGTCGTAATAATCTCTTTCTCTGAAAATTTCCACACACTTCCATCCGCAAAGCAGTATACTTTCAAATCAACATCATAAAATACATTCTCTTTCAGAGGATGTCCCAGTGCTTCCTCCAGTTCTGTAATATTCTGTATATCTCTTCCCGCCAGATTCTGGCAAATTTGATACATTTTTCGATTCATCAGTTTAGGCATTCCGTTCCCATCAAAAAAAACAATTCCACTCGGCAAATTGTCCAGACTTTCCTGAACTGCATTTTCCCTCAGGCAGCTCTTGCGGTACTTATAAATTCCAAAAATCTTCAATCCCACATATAAAAAAACACCAATTCCTATAACAATTAAAATCACATACGGTATTTTAAATAATATCATGGAATCTTCTTCGTAAAACGCCCGTTGCCACACACACAAGACAGCTGTTATAAGGAAAATAACTATAAGCAATACACTGTCCGGCAGCAACATCTTTCTTTCTCTTTTTCCTGTTCCTTCATAAATAACCAGAATCATACACAGCAAAGTCAAAAAAATAAAAAACCAAACAATCGTAATCTGATACTCCGGTGAACAGTTTTCAAATGTTTTTATCATTTGCCGCCACCTCCTCCCAGAATCAGAGAAAGCAGCCATGATCCGTCAAAATCCTGCTCCGCATAAGCTCCATATCGTCTTGCAATTTCCTGCAGATCTGTTTTGCATTCCACACTCATAGACATGATGATCCGCGCCTCTCTGCGTTTCAGATTTACATTAAATGCCAACAGATCTTCCAAAGATTCCTCTATGACTGCTTCAAAAAAATCATAAATCTGCATAGCATCTTCACTTCGTATTTCTTCTAACGCGGTGGAAAAACCTGCCTCAACATGATTCCATTCCAGATTCTTTATCGTTTCCCTGAAACATAACTCCAACTCTCTTATCGGAAATTTTACTGTCTGCTCCGCAATAAAAATAAGATTACTACGCCTTTTTATATAGGCTCCGATCACAACTATCTTCCCTAATATTTTTTCCCTTTTGTTCTCATCTTTTTCCATAGAATATGCTTCAATGAATTCTGTCAAAAGTTTACTCTGCCTTGCCGTCTGTTTCTGTATTTTATCATACAGCTGATTCTTCACAGAAAGTTTTTCTACTTCTCTTTTTGTTCTCAGATTTTCTTCCTCAATCAGATTCGCATCTTTTAATTCTTCCTTCCGATCTTCAAGCTCTCTTACGATTTCCTGTAATTCTGACAGGTTTTCCTTCCACAACACATAGCCTCCCAAAATTGGTTTTCCCGACAGCCTGATCCCATTTTCTAACATGATCGGACATTGAACTACCTGCCTTACAATTTCCGGTGCAATACATTCCGAATCCTGAGATTGATAAATGCATTTTCCACTCTGATCTGTAATCTGTGCTGAAATTGTAGATGCTGCAAATAATTGTGCGTATCCTGTATTGGAAGGGATCAATCCGCACTGGATGCAGCTTTCAATGATCAAAGCAAACAGAAGGCATAATGCAGCTGTCATATCGCTTGAAAATATTTTCCAGAAAGGCAGATTCAGATAATAGGCGATGCCATAGACAACCGACAGACCATAAGCACCAAAAGGCATCCAAAGCATTTTCCTGTTTTTAATTTTTCTACACCTTAATAGAATAATCAAGAGTGCCACCAGCAGACATCCAAGATCCCAGGCGACTATAGCATAATACATTGCTCCATATCCATAGACTCCTACTTCATAGGAAGCTGCTTCCCCCAGTCTTCCCTCCGGGAAAGTAAAAACTAACTGGTGCAGATCATTCGTTAATACAATCCCTATCAGAAACAATGCCGGAAAAAACAGCAGACACCGTCTTTCCGGTAATTTATAATTCTCCGGCTGCCGTATATAAAATGCCAGATAAAGACTGACCGTAGGGAGTAACAGCATGGGAATATAATAAAGATACCAGGCGTAGCGCAGTGCTGTCGGCATCTCATACGGTATTTCAAATTTACACATACGAACGAGCATCCAAAAAACCATCATCACTGCAATCATTATTAAACAACGACGGGGTTCCTTTTGGATAATTCTCTTTTGAAAAGAAATCGCCCATACCAGATAAAGTCCTATATAAATAAAAGGCCTTAAAAGGTGACAAATAGATTGCAGATAAGGATTCGTAAAGGACACATAATGAAGCAGAACTGCCACACCTACGCATAGTGCTACACTTCCGACGTATACTGTAAATTTCTTTTTCTCTGACACTGTGCGTACTCCTTCCTGTTACATTTTGCACTATATCTTGTTTACAGTATATCATAATCTCCATTCCAAATTATATCTTTTATTTTTGGTGTATGTACAAAACTCGACTTTGCCATTGCAGCTATATCTCCAACTCCATTTTTTAATGCAATGCTTTGGTCGGACAGACCTTCGTACATTCATAACAGAGTATGCACTCCGTTCTTCTCTTTCGTTTGCGGGATTCCTTATTGACCTCCACATTCATTTGGCAGACACGCAGACATTTTCCACAATGAACACATTTGCTTTCATCGCAGTGAACACGCAGGATTGAAAAACAGTGGACCGAATATCTTCGCGACTGCGTAGTGGATTGTTGCCGCCTCAAAAACACTAAGAAAATGTCGGGCATAGCGTTTTCCTGCAGTAAGAGGTAAAATCTTATCTTCCCATATATCCTGTGCATTAGCTAAATCAATAATCCTGGACTCATTGATTTCATACTGTCCTGGTAATGGAATATACTCTTCTATAAATGAATCTTCTATTTCTTCAATAAGTTCTGAATTATCTTCGCCATCATCTTCTAATTTAACCTTCATTTTCTATCATCCCGCTAATTTTCTATAATCTCCCAGTAGCCGCTCTTAGGCGATCCATGTCTTATAAGTATGGATGATGTTTCGTTTTCCTTCTGTCATTTGTACACGATGTACAGGTTTCTTTTGTCTTGCCATAATAAAAGGCCCTCCTAATGATATTTATTGTATCATAGAAGAACCTTATAAATATTATTTTACAGAAAAAGTTTCATACTCTCATGGTTGTCAAAAAAGGCACTGACCGCCTTACTGTAAAAAATTATCCAAATTAGTGAAACCTCTTGAATTATCAGACATAAGATGATAATATCTAATTAAACAGAAAGCACCCACTCCAAAGGTGGATGCTCCGAGTTTAGGTTAATGAATGTCCTTAAGGACACCGCCTATCCTGTGGATCAGACAGGATAGGCATTTTTATTTTCGCTTGTTTCTCTTATCGAGAAAGGCAAGCAACGCTACAATCAAGCTACCAAAGGACATCAGCAATGCTAATATCCCAATGAAAATCGAAATGATCTCATAAGCCGTCATCGGCGCCACCTCCCTTCCTATGTATTCCGGTTGCCCGGTATCATAAAACTCGGGAGGCTACCTCTACGCTCCGGTCGGCGCTAAACAAGCGTCCCCCGGACGCTTAACGCCCTGTCATGGGTACTTTCCTTAGATAGTATCCTAACATAAGAACTAATGCCTCTGCAAGGGAAAAAATTATTGGTTATCAAGAATAAGGTCTATCATATCTTGCTTTCCATTAGTGTATGCTACTCTATCATCTGCATACTTACTTTCCAGTTCTTCCTTTACCTTCTGATACTGCAAAGCCATATTCTCATTATCATTTAGATAATCTCTGAAATGAATATAATTTTTCCACTCAGTTCCGTTCCATTTCACAATATGAATATGGTGCGTTCTTGTATCATTTTCCATATCGCCCATTACATAAAGAAGCTGACGTTCCACATCTGAACCGCGATAAAATATTCCCACTTGTCGTAATTGCTCATTATGTAACATTACTTTATCAAAATCAGTTACCCCAACGACAATATCAATAATCGGTTTTGCTTTAATTGCCGGTATTGCTGTACTTCCAATATGCTGTATATCAATAGCATCATCTCCTAATATAGATTTAAGTATTTTGATTGTTTGAATGGCAGCCTCATCCCACTGTTTATCATGTGATTCAAGCTGCACTGTTCCTCTTTTTAATCCTAATGACATAGCAATCTCCTTAATATTACATCACAATTTCACTGTCGAAATATTGTTCCTGAAAATGAATCTGTCTCCTGATTTCTTCCTTTGAAAAAGTTACTCCGTCAGGTACAACTACCCATTTTTCTTCTACATCATCTTTTCTATAAACAATAGCAATAATTTTACCTGTAAACTTGCCTACTGGTTCATTTACACCTAATATATAAGCGTCCTGCTCTTCTCCATCTGGTGCCATAACTCCTTCAATGTAACCATAATTTATTGGATAATACATATCCTTATATTCAGGATGATAACTTCCTAATGGTCTATCGACCGTGACAGTTACTGTTGCTCCGATTATAGAATTATTTTTTACCCGTAAATACTTTTCTATCAATTTCGGCTGTATCAACGGATATGTCCAGTTCTCAGGCAACTCATCCATAAGCACAACTTTCTCCATTTCGCTATGTAATTCTTTCGCAAACTCTGTTATCTCTGCAAAACAAAGCAGTCCAAATGTTTCTTCACCAGTATCATTTACTCTAGTCTTACCTATCACCGAATATACGCATATTGGTTTTATCTCAAATTTGATAGCTCCTGTTTCTTCCTGCAACTCTCTTTTAGCAGTTTCAAGAATATTTTCCCCAGCTTCTCTATGCCCTCCTGGCACTTCATATGTATCTCTTTCTTTATGTTTGCAAAATACCCACTTGCCGTTACTCTGTGAGATAATTACTGCAAATTTCAATAGTTCATCATTAACTGTATCATAAAATTTTACTTCCATCACATTTTCCCTTCCCATTCCAGCATAAACTCATTCAGAAATTCCTGCATTACAACCTGTCTATGTTCTGCCAGTTTCTTTCCCTCAGTCGTATTCATCATGTCTTTCAACAAAAGCAACTTTTCATAGAAATGATTAATGCTTGTAGAATCTTGATTATTCCGATACTCTTCTTTATTCATTCCCATTTTAGATTTTATTTCCGGATCATAAATCTTTCTTCCCCTACTACCACCATATGCGAATGTTCTGGCAATTCCAATAGCTCCTATAGCATCAAGTCGGTCTGCATCCTGCACACATTTTCCTTCTATGGTATCAGGTACGACTGAATCAGTTCCTGCAAATGAAACCTCATCTATAATTTTGCATACCGCCTCTATCCTTTTACCATCTATTTTGTTAATTGTCATAAAATCAACTGCATTTTTCTTGGTAGCATAAGTGTCCGGAGAAAGCTTAATATCGTCCACATCATGTAACAGAGCCGCCAACTGCACTATTTTAACATCTGCATTTTCCTGTTTTGCGATTTTAGTAGCCAGTTTATATACTCGTATTGTATGATAATAGTCATGACCACTACTGTCTCCCGAAAATATACTTTTTATAAATCTCTTTTCATTATCTGTCATCTTTTCTCCTAATCAACCTAGCAAAGCAATATATTGATTTACGAAAGTCATTACTCCACCCACAAATAGAGCCAAACTAGAGCCATTTGATAAAACAAATGCCGGAAACCCGCATAAATATAGGTTTTCGGCATTTCTGTCCGTTATTCAAACTCGCAAAGTTTGGTTTGATTCTGGTTGTTTCAATGCGATTATCTATACTATTTTGTATTGATAGTTTACACCTTTTCCACACATTTTTTTCGTTTCACATCTTTTTAGTACCAATCCAGTACCATTACATTCTTTCATTATTGTGTGTAGTTCCGGTGGCTTGCAGGTTTCTTTTACTATTCACAATCTGTCTTTCTGTATATTCCACATAATGCTCGTCCAACCACTTTTTAGCCTTCTGACCGGTCGAGCATTTCGGATAACATATAAATAACATTCTTTGCACCACCTTTCAATATTCTTCAAATCGTTCAACCATATACTTCACCGCCTGCTGTAAATTCTCGCTGAAATCCATCAGATCTTTACAGGTGATTACTCCAAGTCTGACCAAACTTATCATATCGTATATCGCATTTGATTTTCTCATTTCAATTATCTCACGCCAGGATGTCGTCTGTCGTTCTTTATCCGCTTTTCAAGTGCCCAGAACTTGTCCGATTCCTTCTTATCTGTTGCACTAAGCAAATCGATATACTCATTATTCAGCTTTTCCATATAGCTTTCCTGCCAGACACCTATCTTTTCCCTGTAAAACTTTCAATCACCGTTTTGATATTTCCATAATAAATAACTCCTTCGTATATCAATTTCCTTAAATCACGTACTTGATATTACTGGTGCTTCCATCCACCCTAACATATCCTGTTTCAACAAGCATTTTTAAGTATCTTCTTACTGTCGGAGCTGATTTTCCAGTCAGCTTTTCTGCAATCTGAGGTGTGACATATTTGTTATCTTCCAGATACAAAATTATCGCTTCAACCTTCTTATAGTCACTTGCAGTCATAACTTCGCTCAAAGCTTCGCTCAATCTTCGCTCATTTTTTTCAGCTTCGCTCAATCTTCGCTCATTTTTTTCATCTTCTTCGCTCATTTTCGCATCCAAAAATATACTTTCACCAACTTCATCAGTTTTATATTTCAGTATAAGTG
>ERZ791840.1027-NODE-1027-length-15266-cov-3.539675_pt1 | contig 15266 bp, 11 predicted proteins | sample MGYA00510291_ERZ791840 | MGnify/ENA primary metagenome ERZ791840 (study PRJEB30046, sample SAMN00715256) | human gut metagenome | study: EMG produced TPA metagenomics assembly of the A metagenome-wide association study of gut microbiota in type 2... | reverse complement strand
TGTCAACAAGACGATGTGCCTTGCAAAGATGTTTTTTAGCGCTAAGTTAGTGGTGTCGGAACGAAACAATAATACTTGCATTACACGAGGCGACAAGATACAGTTCAACCTTTATCGTATGGCTGACGCTGTCGTACCTAATAGCAATAGTCAAGGCAAGTTTATTAGTAATAACTTTCCTTTCCTCTGTAAAAAAGTGCATCCTATTATCAATTTTGTTGATGTTAATCGCTTTACGCCTTCAGAAACTCCAGTCCGAAATGAAACACTTCGTATTGTGACCGTTGCTCGCTATACCCAACAGAAGAATGTACTGACTTACTTAAAGGCTATTCGTAAGGTGAAGGATATGGGGCTCAATGTACATTTCGATTGGTATGGAGATAAGAGGCATAATGTAGCTTATTATGAAAAAATAGAGAAGGAGTATCAACAGCTTGATATTGCAGATTACTTGACACTACATAATCCAAACCAAAAGATTGAAGAGGAATATCGCAAGGCTGATATCTTCTGTCTTCCAAGTCTTTATGAAGGATATCCCAATGTAGTAGCTGAAGCTATGTCATGCAGATTGCCAATTCTCTGTAGCAATGTATATGAGAATCCATATATAGTAGAAGAGGGAGTGAATGGCTTCCTTTTCAATCCAGAGAAAGCAGAAGACATCGCAGATGCTATCAACAAAATGGTGAGCTTAACTCACGAAGAAAGACAAGAAATGGGTCAGCGCAATCGCCAGCTTTGCTTAAAGCGCAATACAGAAGAGGCTTTCCTTAAATCGTATGTTGAACTGATAGAATCGTTATAACTATATGACATTTCAATCTCTTGAATATCTAATATTCTTTCCAATAGTATTCCTAATCTATTGGACAATGTGCCGAAATAGTAAAAGGCTTCAAAATGGACTAATTGTAGTATCAAGTCTTGTGTTCTATGGTTGGTGGGACTGGCGATTTCTTGGACTTTTGTTTGTAACAGCTATTTCAACCTTCCTTACAGGATGGTGGTTGGGGAAAACCAATAACCAGCAAAAGCGAAAAACATTATTGGTGGGAACAATTGTGTTGAACGTTGGCATATTGTTTTACTACAAATACTTCAACTTCTTTGTACAAGCTTTTGTAGATGCTTTCTCTCTTTTGGGTACAGAGATGAGTGCCTCTAAGCTCAAAGTTTTGCTACCAGTAGGAATAAGTTTCTATACATTCACAGCATTGAGTTATAGTATTGATGTGTACCAGCGGAAAGTGGAACCAACGAAGGACATACTTTCATATATGGCATATGTAATGTTCTTCCCAAGCATACTGAGTGGTCCTATAAGTAGAGCGCAAGAGCAATTACCTCAGTATTATAAGACACATAAATTTGATTATGATATAGCAGTAAGCGGATGTAAAGATTTCTTAATGGGGGGGGTAATGAAATTATGCCTTGCTGATAGACTCGGTATATATGTAGATACCGTTTATGCTAATATAGCTCAACATAACGGAACAACTTTACTTTTTACAAGTATTCTGTATACCATTCAGATATATGCAGACTTTGCAGGTTATTCGCTTATGGCTATCGGTAGTGGAAAGCTTTTGGGAATAGAATTGCCTACGAATTTCATCCGACCATATTTTGCAAAGACGGTAACTGATTTTTGGCGTAGGTGGCACATATCTCTTACAACATGGTTCCGTGATTATATCTATTTCCCTTTAGGTGGTAATCGATGCAGTAAGGTACGTTGGATGCTCAATACTATGATTGTGTTCACAGTGTCTGGTTTATGGCATGGAGCGGCATATACCTTCATTATATGGGGTGCAATGCATGGGGCTTGTATGATAATTGAACGAATAATATATGGTGACAAGATTAAAAATATCTCAGAAAAGATCTCATTTGCAAACATTCTTAGGTTGATAGTTACTTTTTCTATTGTCAACTTCGCTTGGATATTCTTCCGTGTGAATAATATAGGTGATGTAATGCTAATTTTCAAGAAGATATTTAGCGAACCTGGTAAGCCGTTCCTTGACACTAATACGCTATTGATGGGCTTTGTTGCTATGATTATAGTGTTCATTCATGACTTAGTAAAAGAGAAACAACTGAATTTTCAATTGCTAAGCTCACGCTTTATGGTGCTAAGATATGTAACGGCTGTTATGTTGATAGTTTTTATACTTGCCTTTGGCGTGCTCAATGGCGGTTCTTTTATTTATTTCCAATTCTAAGACCATTATGAAGAAAGGTTTGTCAAGATTCTGCTTTGCTGTATTGTGTGTATTGGCATCAGTAACAATAGCTGATATAACTATTGGAAAGACAATGGATTGGATGCTTCCTCAAATAAGTAATCAAGGCGATACAGGAAAAACATATTATTCTCTATATGATGTGAAAGCACCTATTGTAATAGTAGGTTCTTCACGTGCTGCTCATCATTATGTTACGCAGATAATAGAAGATTCGTTAGGTATGCCTGCATATAATGTAGCCCGTGACGGTTGCTTCTTTAGTTATAACTGTTGTGTGGTGAACTCTATACTTGACCGTTACAATCCTGAAGTTATTATTTGGGAGAATGGAACAGAGTATTTGTTCGATGGATTTGATGATCCAATGGAGAATCTTTATCCATATTATGGTCGAAATACATGGGTAAAGTCTGCCATTCATGAAGAGTTGCCATGGAGTGAATATGCAAGACTTACTAGTAGAATTTATCAATACAATTCTGTGATACATCGCATATTAATGCGCTATCGTGGTAGAAACTCATTTGAAGATGAGACTGAAAAAGGATATTTACCTCTAAAGCCTAAGAAATTGAGAAAACCACTTGAGCGTAAAAAAATAGAGTACAACTATCCAGAACTGAGCAACACAAAGATAGAACGTTTTCGTGCTACACTTTCTCGCGCAAAAGAGAAAGGGGTAAAAGTTGTAATTGTTGACTCACCTATGTATAGACTATGTAATGTGAATAATAAATCTGCTGTAGAAATGCAGAAGATTTGTAAGATGTATGGAGCATTGTTCTTAAACAACTCTCAGCTGCCAGAATATATGAAGCATCCAGAGTATTTTAATGATCCAACACACATGAATACAATTGGTGCTATTCCATATACAGTTTTATTTTTAAAACAGATAAAAGATTATATAAACAATTAATTCACAATGAGCAAATTCAAAGAATTATATAATGCAGACATTGCTCGATATGGTGGAAAACCAGAGACATATATTAGGATATTTCATTTCCTTCATCGTAAAGCATCTGTAGCTTCTTTTCTGCCAATGAGGCTTCTGTATAAGGCCTTGTTCCGAATATGGGCAAACAGAAGAGGGTTGGAAATAACAGCAAATAATCAAATCGGGGGGGGTATTTATATAGGTCACGCTTATAACATCACCATCAATTGTAGAGCTAAGATAGGCCGTAATTGCAACATTCACAAAGGTATTGTTATAGGACAAGTGAATAGGGGCAAACGCGAAGGATATCCCACTATTGGAGACAGAGTGTGGATAGGCATTAATTCAGCTATTGTAGGAAAGGTTATAATTGGTGATGATGTGCTGATTGCACCGAATAGTTTTGTAAATGTAGACATACCATCACATTCTGTAGTATTCGGCAATCCTTGTATTATCAAGCATAGAGATTGGGCAACAGAAGGGTATGTGAATAATATAAAAGAATAATAAGAACCCGTTGGCGGAATTAATTTAGTCAATATGAGTGAAAGTTGCACATATCGCTGATTCTTAGAAAAACCAAGAATTTCTGAAAAAAAACTGTCAGATTGTTTGTTTTTTTTGTTGTAATATTCTGACAGCCAAATAGTTGACCATCTTACGACTATCAGCCAATTGTCTGGATGATTTGCTGATGAGAGAAATTCAGACGACAAGATTTGTATGCGTTGGCAGAATACTGGAAACAGGAATATGAGTATTACAACATTAACTTATTGGGCATGAGTCTGACAGCAAATCTGCCCAACAGGGGCAAGCAGCGTGCCCATGTTGGGTAACGTGCTTGCCCCACTTGGGCAAGCGTCGTGCCCATTTTAGAACAAACTGACATTAGGATTAAGTGCACTAAATCAATTCCGCCAACGGGTAATAAGAAGAAAATCAAGAAGCTTTTGTGCTTGGCCGCATATTACGACTTTGCTTGATTCTAAAGGCGATATGCCTGCTTAAATAATAAAGTATAAAAATGAATAAAAAAAGAACGAAAATTCTTGTATTTGGATATTTTGGTAAAAAAAGTAACATACAAGAAGGACAGTCGGTGAAGACAAGGAATATGAGTCGCCTCTTTAAAGAAATGGGGTGTAATGTAGAAGAGTTTGATACAGAATCGTTTCGCTACGATAAGCTGGCAATCTTTAAAATGATTCGACAGCTCTATAAATGCGAGAAACTTTGTTTGCTCCCGGCATATAATAATTTAAAGTTTTTTTTTCCAATACTTTTTGTCTTCTCTAAACTGTTTAGATATGACATTTATTTGTTTACTATTGGTGGTCGTTTACACATTTACCTCAAGTCGCTTCCTATACATAGGTGGATGATGCGAAGAATAAAGTGTGTGTTTAATGAGACGCACTTATTAGGTAACTATCTGCATAACATACATGGTTATACTAATCTTGAATATTGTCCTAATATAAAGTTCATTAGTTTTACTCCGCAAAAGTATCATACCGATGGCGAACTTCATTTAGTTTTTCTTGCTAGAATTATGATGGAAAAAGGAATAGATGTGATATTTAGTTATGCAGATTGGTTGTCAAAGCAGTCAAGAAGCAATGTGACTATTGATTTCTATGGTATGGTTGACCCCAAAGATAAAGACTATTTTGAAGGTGAAGTTGAAAAATATAAATTCGTTACATATAAAGGAGTGGCTCAACAAACTGACATTCCCCAAATTTTGGAAAAATATGATGCAATGCTTTTCCCTACACATTACCCTACAGAAGGTATCCCAGGAAGTGTGCTTGATGCATATATATCAGGAATTCCAGTTATAGCTTCTGATTGGACATACGCTCGTGAATTGATAGAGGATGGCAAAACCGGAATAATCATTCCTTTTGAAGATAATCAAGAAGAATTCAACTCTGTTTGTGAAAATCTTATAAATGACACAGACAATTTGAGCAGGATGAAAGATGAAGCAAGAATGAGAGCTTCGGAATATCATGCCGACAATGCTAAGAAGATATTAAGTAAATATATTTAATTTTTATAAGATATGGCAGGTATATATAGAAATTTATGGTATAAAACATGTAAATATGGATTGTCATGGCTTCCGGATACATTGTTTCACAATGCTGTTGGATTAATAATGTATAAGAGGTTTCATGTGACATTTCATTGGATGAATACAAAACACCCAAAGACATTCAGTGAAAAACTAAACTGGTTGAAAACACATCCCGTTGTTCCAAATGAGGCTGAGCTTGCAGACAAGTATGATGTAAGAGATTTTATAAAACGAACAATAGGTGAACAATATCTTGTTCCTATTTTAGGAGTATGGGACAATGCTGATGATATTGACTTTGATAAATTACCCAATCAGTTTGTATTAAAATTAACCAAGGGATCAGGTTACAATCTCATATGCAACAATAAGTCAAAGTTAGATATCAGGAAAACACGTAAAATGCTGCGTGATTGGCTGAAAGTAAATTGTTACTATTTCTCTCGCGAACCTCAGTATAAAGGCAAGAGCAAACTTGTTGCGGAAGAGATGCTTGAGTATAATATTACTGATTACAAGTTCTTCTGTTTTAACGGTGAGCCTAAGTATGTTGAACTCTATATAGACAGATTTGGAGATCATAAAAAGTTATTTTGCGATATGGATTGGAATGTAGCCGGCTTTACCACTGCTAATGATGTGGCTAAGGTAACTGTTGAACAGCCAAAGGAATTTGCTGAGATGAAAGAGGTAGCAAAGAAGCTTTGCAAGGGAATGACTTTCGTTCGTGTTGACTTGTATGTTCATGGTGGAAAAGTATATTTTGGTGAGATGACTTTCCATCCAGCAGGTGGTTATACTCCTGTCACTCCGAGAGAATGGGAATATAAATTGGGCGATATGATTAAAATTTGATGAATAATGTAATATCCGTCCGCACAAGTGGTCGCATGGAGCGATATGGTGCGATACCATCGGACAGAACAAGATAAGATATAAATAACGTGAGACTTATTTCATATATAATAGGCAACATAATAGGGTTGATATCCTTGATCGTTTTGCTATTTTGCTTTGTGCTTTCGTATTTCATGATGCAGACTGCATACGTAAAGGTGAAAGAATTGTTGAGTAAGCGGTTACGGCATATATGTATTCGTCATAAATGGATAAAACGGAGGATATTCCGTGGTGGTAAATATATATTACTATCTGCAAATAAAGTGTTTGATAGTCTGTTATTGTCTGCAAAGAGTATCGGGGAACATTCTGTAAGGTTTATTCTTTCTTATACTATACCTATGCTTTTGGCTTTTACTATAGTGTACTATAAAGACTCGGTAAAGGAAGAGACCGAAATGGAAAGGTTCTTCGTCATTTTAGGTGGTAATATCTCTTGCCAATCAGTCGACGCAAAGTAATTTTGCCCCCAAGACATCAGGTTACAGGCTGTTCAACATACTACTATCGGATACTAAATAATTACATATATTTGTAACTTATAATATTACTCACTAATAAGCTGACAGAAAAGTATTTAGCACACTTTTAAGCATTGTTTTTACCACCTAAATTGACGAAGAACCAATGGAAAAGGAATTTATAGATAAGCAAAGCATTATAGAACGACAGCAACAGGAGATGAAACAGTTACATGACTCTATATCTGTTCTTGAAATGCGGTTTAAGGAACACTTAAATAAAAAGTGAAACAATGACCTTTGATGTTATAAACTACACATATAGTGGTCTCATTTCCATTTTTTCGATGATAATGGGCATGGCATATCCTTTGGTAAATACAGCCATAACAGAAATAGATACAAAGTATGGAGGAAATAGAATGTCTGAAAAAGTGTTGTCAGAATCTATATACATTCGTTTTCGTGCGATTCTCGCAATATCAATAGTTGTATCGATTCTAACGCCCTTTGTTCTTTATTATCTGAAAGGTATTTCTACATGGATGTACTATTGGGAGTCGTTACAAACGTTAGTTGTTTTGTTGCTTGTCCTCGCATTCATGCAGTTGTATGACTTAATAATAAGATACAAGTTGCCAAAGAAGTATTTGAAATATTATAGTAAAAAGAGAAATACTGGAAATGGTGTGGTTTATTTGGCAGAGATTGCACGTTATGCTGCAAGGCAAAATGATTCGGAGTTATATCTACAATGTACAACTGAAGTGGGGAATATAATGTTGGATGAATTGCAAAATGGAAGAATCCAATCTACTTTAACGCCATTCTATTCAAGTGTTAATAGCAATGAATGTCGATTGTCGAATGAAACAAAAGAGGCATTGGCGATCTACACATCGATAGTGTGTGATTCAAGGATAAAGGATGGATGGTATCGTATTGATTGCAGTTTGATAAATATGTTTTTCTCTACATCAATGCCTTTACTTGCAGGTGATAGACAAATTATTTGGAGAACTGTGCAGGAAGCAGCTCGTAACGGAAATGATGAATTCGTAAAGCAGTATTGGGTGTATGCAGTTCAGTATTATTCTTGGTTTGATAGTTCAAGAAATTATTTTGGAGCTGATTGTAAAAAGAGAAGGGAATTAGGGGAAGAGAAAGAAGTCTTTCACAAATTTCATACTGCGTTATTAGGTATGTTGTTGTATTTAGATAGAAAGAAATGTCTTACAAATTTGCTTTACTATTCTAGAACTTTACCTTATTCCTATCCGCTATGTTGTAATAGCCTGCAAAGTATATTTGATGAATGGAAGCGTTTTTATATTGGCGGTGATATAAGGGCACTCATGTTGCAACTGCAGGATTTTCCATTGATAGGGAATGATCATGGGGTTGATAGTGAATGGTTCCTTTTGCATGTTGTAGAACGTATTCTTGCTATTCAAATATTGCGGTTAAAAGGAATAGATTATAATGTGGAGTATCGCGAACCGTTGGCTGATATTGTAGAAGATAATGAAATTGAGGACAAACGTGAGGCCATTGCATTGCTTGAGCGTATGAAAATGACTATAAATGAAATATATAGTAATGGATTGAAAACAATACTGGAAACACATGTATATTTCACAAAAGAAGAAGCACTTGACTTGATTGAGAAAAATATTCAAAGAATCAAGAAAAATATAAAGGACAAGGAAGATAATCCTTCTATTGATGCTCAGAAGTTTGATGCAATCTGGGCTATGATCCATAGAGCATGGAACAATGCTGATATGGACTTAGGAGAACACAGGGGTAATGTTACTTACAATACTGAACGTTATGAGCGTGAGATAAGATTTGATATTCCTAAAGAAATGGTATGTATTGGATACAAGCAAATGAAAAATGATGGGTTTGTAGACACTTTAATTGGTGCATTAGTATATAGTGTAAAAGGCGTGAAAGCCGAGGCTTTTAAGAAAATAAATCCTGTAACGACCTATCGTATAGAATATCAGGACTTGGGTTTGGCTTTGGAGAGATTGAGGTTGTCATCCGAATACGTGATACTTTACAATTCTATAAATATTGATTTGTATTATGAATGTTATAAACAATATAAAGGGTATATAGCAAATACTTCAAGTTTACGTCTCATAAATGAGGCACTGTTGATAGAACAACATGACAAAGACTCGAAGCCTTATATGCTTGTTTTAAAGCGTGACGATTTGCCTTATCTTACAATAGAGAAAAATGGCGATAACGATTATTCTGATGATGATCAGAGATTTTTGGATACTAATATCGAGACAATTCCTACAAATATAGAATCGCTGTCTCAAAGATATATAAAAGCAATAGTAGGGTTACACTATCCTAAAGACTTGCGCTATGTTAGAATAGACATACCATTTGTTATGGCTGAGATGGATATAGACAAGATAAAGCCAATTGATTATTTATTGAGTTAAAGCGAATGGCTATATTTAGATAGATGAGAGCAATGAAAGTATGTTATTATTTAGATTTTATGAAAGATTTAATTGAAATAGCTCAAAAAGAAAACCTTATAAGTTTTGTTGGTATAGAGAAGACTCAGATATGTTATAAAACTTTTGGTCGCACTGTTTCTTTTCTTGAAGAAAAGGAAAAAGTCAGATTACAAATGTATTTAGAAATCATCTATAAATATCGTTTTCCGAAAGAACTGGTATTTTTGGATTTTACGTCTTCTTGCAAGTTTGAAGATATTATCATTAATAATGATAAGCATCTGAATAGCCCATATGCTATGGTAGTTTGTAGAAGTTCGAATATTAGTGAGTCTGAATTTCAACAAGTTGTTTCAAATGCTTGCTTTAGGAGCATGGAATTTGAAAGTAAGGAAGTTTTTGTTATTGTTACAAATGGAATCAAAATTGAATATTGGTATTGTTCTAAAGAAAGGAAATATCAGATACCAGATATACCAGGTTATGGGCAAAAGATTATTCCACTTTATAGATATGTTAAAGGTGGAGGCAGTAATGGTATAGAAGGTAAGGATCTTACTGTTATTGATAATGTTTCATTGACTTCATTGTTTAAACAAGCTCATAACTCGTTATGGGCAGGAGGTCAATTAAATCCTTCAGAAGCATTTGATGAGTTGGATAAATTGATTTTTTGCAAGATTTGGGATGAAAGGCAAGAACGTAATGATGGTGAGCCATACAGTTTTCAGATTATTCAAGAAGAGTCTTTGTTTGATGGTGATGATACAAATAGAAGACAAAAAGAGAATGTATCACTATTTAATAGAGTAAAAGAGTTATATGAAAATGGAAGAAAGAAAGACCCGGCTGTTTTTCGTGACAGTATAAGGCTATCTCCTGAAAAAGTGAGGACTGTGGTTGGTTATTTGGAAGGCGTAAATCTAAGTAAAACAGACCTTGATAGTAAAGGACACGCTTTTGAGACCTTCATGGATTCTTTTTTTCGTGGGAATTTCGGTCAGTACTTTACACCAAGAAATATTGTGTCTTTTATCGTAAACGTATTACCTATTACCAATACCTCAAAGGTGATGGATACTTCTTGTGGAAGTGGAGGCTTTCTTTTGTATGCCTTGGATAAAGTGAGAAAACAGGCTTCAATACTATATCCTGATTACAAAAATAATGAGCAGGCCAAAATAAAAATGTATAAGTATTGGCATGATTTTGCATCAACAAACCTTTTTGGTATCGAAATAAGTGAACAGATTTCAAGAGCTGCAAAGATGAATATGATTATTCATGATGATGGTCATACAAACGTAGTTACTTCGGATGGGTTAGTTGATGATACGGTTATACAAGAGGAGTATGGTAATTTAGGTTTTGAATATGGGACTTTCGATTTTATTATAACAAATCCTCCTTTTGGAAGTAGAATCTCATATAGTGAAAATACTTACTTGAAAGATTATTACTTTGGTCGTAAATATTATGATTGGTTGGATGGTACAAATTGTATGAAATTTGACGATGTAGCTAAAGTGAGAGACGCTCAAAGTTCTGAGGTGTTGTTTATAGAACAAGACTGTCGTTATCTGAAAGAAGGAGGAATTCTTGCTTTAGTAATCCCTGATGGTATACTGTCGAACATTAGCTTGAAATATGTTAGAGATAAAATAGCTGTTTGGTTTAAGGTTTTAGCTATTATATCTTTGCCACAATACACATTCTCGTCTAATGGCGCAGGGGTGAAGAGTTCTATTTTATTCTTGAGAAAGAACAAAAAAGAGGATATAGATAAAATAGAATCTGTCATTTATGAAATTAAAAAAAGCCTGTTGGATACTTTTGATTATTTAAATGTGTATAAAGATTTGCAAAAGCAGAAAAATAGAGAGATTAAACAAAGTATCAGTAAACTGTCTATATATAAAACCAAAGAGGATATAGCTCGAATAAAGGCAGAAATAAATTACCGCTATAATGAAAAGATTACTAAAATAAAGAGAGATATTCAAGATGCCTATAAAGAAGAGTATTTGAAAAGGATGCCAAGTTATGATGTTTTCATGGCGATTATTGAAAATGTAGGATATGATTCAACAGGCCGGATTAGTCCAGATAATAATCTCAACGATATAGAAGATACACTTGCTGATTTTATCAAACAAAATATGTAATAAGTAAATTATGGTAATTCGTGGAATCATTGAAAATTCTCTTAATGGACAATTGTGTATAAGAGGATTTGCGCCAATAAAAGAACTGGCCAGAATATCTCAAGCTGATTATCGATATCAACGTGATTTAATTGGTGATAGGCATGATATTATTGATTTCTTAGAGAAACAAACTTATTTGTTTTTCCCAGAGATTATTTTGGGCTATAAGTTTAAACATAATTTTTTAGCACAAAAAATAGAACCATTAGAGGTAATGCAAGAAGGCAAAAAATATACATCTTCTGTAGACAATGTTTCTATTTCAATTAAGGAGGTTTCTTTTAGAAGCAATGATGTTACTCAAAAAAATATTATCCGTCTGATAGAATTATCCTTACCAGAAGCTTCTATAGCTGATAAGCCTTTTCAACGTATTGATGGTAATCATAGACTGACCGCTGCGGAAAGATCTAATGATGATAAAGTTAATCGTATGATTGCACCTTTCTGTATTATAGTTGGTACTGAGTATTATCAAGGTGCAGCAAGACAATCTAATCCTGCAACAGTTGAGTTTGATAAATCGGTTAAGGTCTTTTTTCATAATATAAATACAAAGACAATACCTTTGACTTCGGAAGAGAATTTGAAGGTTTTGATTGACGATAGGGATTCTTTCCCAGATGCAGAATTAGAAAATATATTTGGTGCAAGATATCCTTTAATGACAAGGGCGTTAATAAAAAAGGCTTCTGTAGAATTATTGGTTGGCATAAGGCCTATTATAGAAACTTGTTATCGTTCATTCTATAATGAGATTTTTAGAATAGCAATTGAACGGAATCTTATTTCTGATGGGTTGGAATCTGTAAATAGAGTATGGGAGGCTCTAACAGCTGTGAGTGTTGAATATACAAATAATGAAAAGTTGCGAAGTAATCATAGCTTAGGACTATTAGCTGCTTTGCTTTATTGTTATATAAAGAGCAAGGATTTATTTGAACATTTCAAAAGTTGGATATTACAGAATCATATCTTTGAAATAGAAGAAGTAAAGACAAGCTCGCTCATTAATATTTTTGAAAAGATAATAGGGCAAGATATAAAAGTGTTTGTAGCTATGCCTTATTTTGGAACAGATATAGTTAAGGAGTATAATAAAATATATCGCGAACAGATAGATAAAATCAAAAGGGAAACAGGCAGAAATATTTCATTATACAAAATAATGACACAAGAAGGTGCAACTTCAGATCAAATTCAAGATATTATAAATAAAATACAAAATTGTTCGATTTGTTTTGCTGATGTTACAAATAACAATGCCAACGTATCTTATGAGATGGGATGGGCGAGAGCATTGAATAAAAAAGTTATAGTTGTTCTAAAAAAGGGAACAGAGAGACCTAAATCTGATTATCAAAATGATACATATCATGAATATGATGATAGCTGTAGGTCTATTTCCTTAGGGGATATTATTTATAAAAATATTATTAAAGTCCTAAAAGACAATTATTCACTTGAAAACTACGATAATCATGAGTAATGAACTTAGTGATGTTTGCTTTCAGGTTAGTATATTAAATATGACAGAAAGAATGGATGCAGAGTTTTATCGTCCTTCATTATCTGACATAGAAAAAAAAATAATCAAGAAAGCTACTCGTATATTATCTGACTATATAGTTAGTATAAATGGAGGTGCTACACCAAAGTTGTCTGATGTAAAGGCGTATGATCTAAGTAATGGTTTTGTCCCTTTTATAAGAGTACAAAATTTATCTAAATATGGAACCCTCGATTTGGATTCGTATAAGAAAATATCGAAAGAGGTACACCAAGGGTATCTGGCTAGAAGCCAAGTAAAAGAAAATGACTTACTTGTTAAAATTACTGGAGTAGGTAGGATGGCAATAGCTTCTATTGCACCTAAAGGTTTTGAAGGTAATATTAATCAACATGTTGTAGTTATTAAGACAAAAAGTAGAGAGGTTTCTGAGTATCTTTGTGATTATCTTAATTTGGATACTATAGAAGCTATTGCGAAGCGTCATGCTACTGGTGGTGTAAGACCAGCATTAGATTATAGTTCTTTGAGAAATATTCCTATTGTAGATGGTATTGATTTTACTCCTTTGCGTAATGCTAAAAGTGCAATAGCTGAGGCAAACAAGTTTTGTGTTGAACTAGAACAAAAAATGCAAGAATATATAGATGAGCAATTTTTTATTAAAGGGGAAAATGAAGTTGCTGATAATGTCTTCTATATTCAATCTTCTTATGAATTATTTGATAGTATTTGGACACCGAATAAGCTCAAGAAGAATGATTCAATATTGAAAATAAAATCTTTTGAATTATCAAGTATTTGTAATATAAGTAAAGGACAAAGCATAAAACTAAAAGATATAATAGGTGGAGACTATGATGTCATAGGTGGAGGACAATCTTCTCCATATACATCAAACATTTATAATGTTGAAGCAGGAGCCATCACTATTAGTTCTTCTGGTGCCTATGCTGGTTATGTTTGGTTTCATGACAGGCCTATTTTTGCTTCAGATTGTATGATTGTTAGATCGAAGGATGAAACGACATTTTTAACAAGATATATATATGAAGTATTAAAGGCTTACCAAAAGATTATTTATTCGATGCAACGTGGAGCAGGACAACCTCATGTTTATTCATCGGATATTTCTCAATTAAGAATACCTTATAAATGTATTTCTGAACAAAAGAAAATAATCATGGAAATAGATAATATGAGGCAAAGAATAGAAAGTATAAGAAACGAAGCTATAATGCAATATGATAATATTTGTAGAGAAATAAATCAATATTTATTAAGCTAACGTTTGTTATTAATTATAAGGCTTTTAAAGCAATCCTACCTAAGTTACGATATCCTATAGAGCGATACTGCGGTGGGGAACATCAAATACAAATATATTATGCAAGACTACGGATTAGTATCTATAATCACCCCTACTTGGGCGTGTGCTGCTTTTATAGCAGAAACAATCAAAAGTATACAGGCTCAGACTTACCAGAACTGGTAACTTCTTATTCAAGACGATTGCTCTAAGGACAATACGTTTGAGGTTGTTAAGCCGTTTATGGAAACGGACGAGCGTATCAAGTATGAATGTAATCCTTCTCTTATCATGAATATACAGAGATGAGCGTGGATGGTAAGGGCTTGGGCGTGTATGTGTCGGGAATAAAGAAAGTGAGCAAGTTGGCTATGGTCCTTGGCTGATTTTCACCAAGCTCTTGCAAAAGAATTGAAACGGCACTCTTGCAAAGTTCAAGAAATAAGTTTAACTTTGTATTTTAAAGTTTATCTGCAAAATAATTAAGGTTATGATTCACGAAACGATACATATAAAAAACTTAGGACCTCTCAATGATACTGGCATTATTGAGATAAAACCACTGACGGTGTTTATTGGAAATTCAGCAAGTGGCAAGAGTACGCTCATGAAGGCTCTTGTATTGATGCGCTACATATTCAAACGCCTTTCCATAAGAGCTTATTTCCATAACTCGCATATAGAAGAGAATGTTATAAACTTTAGGTTTAAGGATTTGTTGCGTGATAATATGAGTGTACTGGTCACTGCAGACACATACATTCATTATGTTGTTACTATAAACGGGAATTCGTATTCTGTAAGTTATTCAGGTGGCAAGCTGTCTTACAATGCTATAATACCCAACGAGGACTTATGCTTCTTCAAAGAAGTGTGGGTAGCAGAATCAAGAAGTGCAATAGCCCCACTGTCAAGTCAGGGTACATTGGCAAAAAACGCTTATTTAGGTTTCTTCTTTAATGAAACATTCACTGAATTTGACAATGCTACTGATGCCATAAAGCATTTTGACTTGAACTACATAGGTTTGGACATGAATGTGGAACGCGGAGGCAACAACCAAAAGAAGTTTATACTTAAGCCTAAAGACAATAATT
>ERZ791840.1016-NODE-1016-length-15383-cov-5.401618_pt1 | contig 15383 bp, 14 predicted proteins | sample MGYA00510291_ERZ791840 | MGnify/ENA primary metagenome ERZ791840 (study PRJEB30046, sample SAMN00715256) | human gut metagenome | study: EMG produced TPA metagenomics assembly of the A metagenome-wide association study of gut microbiota in type 2... | reverse complement strand
CAAGTGGCTGGAGGCGCAAAGCCTCCAAGGAACGTTGCATGATGGCTTAGCCATGCCATTATTTTTTGTCCTTTTCTCTTTTGGCAATGAGTTTGTCCATGTCGCTTGAAATCTTCTGCTCCGTCACCTGCGCATAGACCTGTGTGCTTGTAATGTCTGCGTGTCCCATCATCTTGGCTATGCTGCCGATGGGAATGTCCTCGTTGAGCATCAAGACTCCGAATGTATGGCGGCTGGCGTGGAATCCCAACTTATTGCTTATGCCAAGCATCATTCCAAGGGTATGCACATCAAGATAGATGTCTTTCTTCTCACCCAGTGGAAAAACAGGCTTGCTGTCGTCCGTGGTATTGTAGAGCGAAAGAATCTTCTCGGCTATCGGATGGAGTGGCACGAAGAACTCCACGCCTGTCTTCTCTCTTTCCTTGCGGATGAACTTCCTACCCTCGGAGTTCTCACTGATATGGTGAGGGTACAGTTTCTTTACATCTATATAGGATAAGGAGGTGAGAGAGGCAAAAATGAAACATCTGCGTGCAAGCTCCGTTCGCTCGTCAGCCATCGGGGTAGAGAGCATCTTGATGAAGTCTGCCTTGCTGATATGGGTCATCTTCGGGGCTGCCTTCTTCTCATACCCTATCTTGGCTATGGGATTGAAGCGGATAATGCTCCTGTCCACTGCCTTGTACATCAACATGTTCAGCCAGAGAAGGCAATGGTTCACGTAGCTGTCGATACGTCCCTGGTCTCGTTTCAGGAATAGCTTGTATTCCTCCCCGAAATTCTCGTCTATGTCCTCAAAGGCGATGTCGTCCTTATCCAACGAATGGACAAAGGCTCTCAGGTTCTTCTGCCATGTCCGCTTGTGCAGAAAGGTTTGTCTGGCTTTTGAGGTTCGATACCATTCCACGATGGTATCACCAAAGTTCAGCAAGAACCTTCCTGTCGTGTCCTTGTCCTTCAACACAGCCTTCAGCATTTCCACGGTGATGATGCCATTGGCGGTAAGAAGTGAGTTGTATTTATCCTTGACCCCAGCAAGGAAACTTGCCAATCGTCCGTTGTCCCTTGCGTTCCGTACCTCTCCCTTCTTGGCGTTCCACTCCTGTGGTGTACAGGATATGCCTGTGGAAATGGCTGCACTTTTGCCGTCAACGGTGATGCGGCAAAGTATGTTGGCTGTTCCGTCTGCCTTCACCTTCTGTCTGTTGATGTAAGGCAAAGTTGAAAATGTACTTCTGCTCATAGTTGTTGTCCTTATAATATAATAATGTAGTTGAAACTGTAAAAAGAAAAGTTGAAAGCCTTGGTCATAATGCGAGAACGAAGTCCTTCTCGGTTGCAGCGATGAACTTGTCCATGTCCTCAAACAGCTTCTTCTGGGTCACTCTCGCATACCGCTGCGTCATCTTCACATCCTTGTGACCGAGCATCTTGCAGATGGTCTCCATCGGCACACCAGCCTCCAGCGTAATGAGGCTGGCGAACGAGTGTCGTCCCGAATGGTAGGAATAGGTCTTGCTCGTTTCCGCCAACTTGCAGATGGTGATGAGATCGATACGAACACGATTCGTGCTCAGCAATGGGAAAAGGGTATCTCTTGCCCCGTCCTCGTATTTCGCCATCAGCTCCAACGCCTCGGGCAGGAGTTTCACCCTGGCAAGTGTTCCGGTCTTCTTGCGGTTATAGATGAGCCATTTGTCGCCATCCTCCAACACCTTGACATTGGCTTTCGTGATGGAAACGGTGTCTATGAAGGCTGTTCCTGCATAGCAGGCGAAAAGAAACAGGTCACGGCTAACGGATAGTCTCGGCTTGTCTTCGGGTAGTTCCGCATCACGGATTTTTATGAAATCAGACATGCTGAGAGCCTTGGGTGTCGTAACCTTTGGAGTGCCAACCCGATAATGGGCGAACAGCAGGTTCTTGCACAAGCCTCGCTCAAAGGCGATGCGGCACATCTTCTTGAAGAGCGACACATAGATGGTGATGGTTCCTGATGAAAAGCCTTTCTCGTCAAGCAGGTAATGGTGAAAGTCACTGATGAAAGGCTCGGTCAGCTGTCCGAAAGCCAAATCAGTCAACCTATACTTCTCCCCGATGAACTCAGCGAGATTCTTGCGAATCTTTCTGTAAGTCCAGACACTGCTCTTCGACATATCAATGCCCTCATGGGTGCTGAGTTCACTGATATGCTCGTCCACGAAGGAGAGAAGGGTGGTCTGTGTCTTGACGCTGCCCTGCAAGGCCTCCTTGACATCCTTAGCCTCGAAGTCCGTTCTCTTTTCCACAAGCACATCGAAAGCCTTTTGGATGGAAAGCAACAACTGCTCGATGTCCTTGTTGGTTTCCACGGCTTCCTTGCTCTTGCCCTCCAATCGGCTGGCACGAGGATTCCAAAGCGATGGAGTGCAAGACAACTTGCAGGAGAACTGCGCCATAGTCCTGTTCACCGTGATGCGTCCCATGATGGGAGCTTTTCCGTTCTTGTCCATTCCGCTCTTTTTTAGGTAGAGCAACACCTTGAATTTTTCGATTTTCATAACGCTTACATTTTGAGTGTGCAAATATAATCATTTTGTAAGCGTTCCTTGATACGCAAAACATTGAGAATCAGCGCAATAAAATCCGTTGATGCACAAAATCGCCTTTCCGCATTGTTACCTGCTTTGCATAGGTAACTGTGGCTCACGATTTAGTAACTGAACTACTTCAATATTCCTCACTCGCTTGCTTTATGCCGATTTGGCAACTTTGTGCAAATCTACTCATTCCCAACTGTTTACGTTCCAACCTCTCTTATTCTCCTTTGGCTGCTTTAGAACCTTATGTTAAAAGAGGTAAAAAAAGAAATTATAACAAATAATGGAATTAAATACATAGAAGCCCCTTGGCATAAAGTCTCTGAAGAACTTATGACTGAGGAAGAAGAAAAAGTAGAAGACTGGGTTCAATTTGGTCAATATGTTTATGATTATTTCGTTGTTGGATTTGAACATGGTAAAGAAATTCAGTGGGTTCTATTTTTCACTAATCCTGCATCCATAAAAAACAATCAGATTTCTTATGACATAAAAATCAAGACTATAAATATTAATAGTTTAGTTTCAATAAAAATGGACAAAGCATCACCTCAATATATTACCAAAGAGATGTTCTTTGGGCGAGGCGCATTATGCCCTATATTTGCAGGAAAACACATTGCGTTAGTAGGATTAGGAGCTATAGGTTCAATTGTTGCAGACGTACTTACACATAGTGGAATCCAATATATAGGATTGTGGGATGGTGATATTGTTGAACCTGGAAATATTTGTAGAAGTTCATATCAGTTGAGAGATTTAGGACAAAGTAAAGTTGATGCTATTAAAACAAAAATACAATCAATAAATCCATTTGTCAACATATCAGAGGTAATACCACATGGTTATTGGTCGTATGACGCAAATTTTTCAAACTATGTTAATGGAACATTCTATGGCAATGTAAATTACAACAATCAAGAAGAAGCTGTTAAGCAATTGGATAATTTTGATTTAATAATTGATTGTACTGGTAGTAATGAGATGCTTCATTTCTTGAGCTATGCAGCTTCAAATATTGATATTATTAGCATGTGTATCACTAATCATGCTAACGACTTGCTTTGCATTACTAACAAAGATGGCAATCCGTTTGAACAGAGAAAAGCCTACCTGTCGCGTATTGAGCAGGATACGAAGAACTTCTACATAGAGGGCGAAGGTTGCTACTCACCAACATTCCTTGCGAACAATTGTGACATAGCCTCACTGGTAAATCTGGCACTTAGAGACTTGAATCTCAGTATGGATAAAGGAACGCTGATGCATTCCACCATCTATTCATATTCAGAACGAGGAATTATTGCAGACCGAATTTCAACCTATAAACTTGAAGGGTATGATATTACGTTGAATGTTTCTAAAGAGACCTTGTACGATGCAGAAGAGATGAACGATTCTGCAGACAAAGCTATCGGTTATATTTTCGGTTCATATAGCAAAGACGGCAAACAGGTTATGATAACTCATATTGTTGATACATTGAATGCTGAAGGACTCCTTTCTGATGCATTTGAAACTTCAAAAGGACTAATTGACTATATCGGTGATTATCGCTATTCAGGCGAGAAGTCAGAAACATATAGTGCATCTTCTTTTGAGCTGATTGCATCAAAAGCAGAAGATTGTTCTATCAATACAAACAACCCATTGTTAGCTGTAAGGAATCCGGATGGTTCAATTACCTTTTTCCTATACATTAACAATGAGTTGGTTAAATTCAGTCCGATGTCTTAACGACGCCGTTTGATTCTGTTATTGCTGCGAATGTTACTACCGTGACATTCGCAGTATTTTTTTCCGCTGCCACATGGACAAGGCTCATCCGCTGCTATCGGTACGGCAGGATTGACCTTGCGAGGCTTTTCTTTCTCTACTTTTCTTTCTTTAGAATTATATAACAATTCATTTCTAACTTCAAAAGGGATAGAGGCATACTTAAGTCGACTGAGAATAATAAAGTTAATATCATCCATAATTTGACGGTATTTTGTATCAAGTAGCTCTATCTCCTTCCTGTCTAAATCAGACATTATGTGCAGAACAAACTTTTTCCATTCCTTATCATAGATTTGTAGAATAATCTGTCTTTTGAATTCTCGGCAAAAATATTCGTAACTTGCTATAGACAACCCTACCTCTAAACGAATGGCAAAAGTATGCATCGCTTCAGAAAATGGTACTAATACTTCAGTTCTGTTAGGATTGTTTTCCGTACTTCTCCTGACGAGTTCCTTTGTTTTTATATATAAAGACATTAGGTGTTCTTCTATTTTGTCTGAATTCTCACCCAAATGCTTGATTATATTATCTACAATTACGTTTGCCTCCTCAGCATTAAAAAGAACCGCATTACGCTGTTTATACATCTTTTTTCTATGAGGATCAACAATATCATCCTTGCGAGCAGTTCTCTCTCTGCATGATTTGAAATAGGCTTCTCTGTTTGACTGTGCTTTGTCGAAATACATTCTAACTTCGTCAGTGGATATTTCATTTATGGAATATGTATCTGACAGCCGCTCCAAATCTTTTAAATCATCGGGGCTTAGATTTTGAAGAATTTGGTCTTCAAGAGAAGCAAAGAATACAGAAGAGCCAGGGTCGCCTTGTCTGCCCGAACGCCCTTTAAGTTGCCTGTCTACTCTTACCGATTCGAAAAGGTCAGTTCCGATAACCATTAATCCACCTGCAGCTATAGCTTCAGGGGATGGTTTTATGTCAGTACCTCGTCCTGCTACACTTGTCGATACTGTTATTGTATTTCCGATGCCCGCTTTTGCAATAGTGTATGCTTCATCTTTTAATGTTTTCGCGTCCAATTTATTGTATTCAATGCCTAATTCATCAAACTTATTACATAATTGCTCTGAACGTTTAACAGAAATACTTCCTACTAACGAAGGACGTCCTGCTGATTTATTATCAATGATTGCTTTAATTATAGCGTCGTCTTTCTGTTGCGCAGTTTTAAATATGCGTAATGGAAGATCCTTGCGTATCAATGGTCTATGAGTTGGCAATGAAGCACATGGCAGATTATATATCTCCAAAAGTTCATCTTTAACTGGCATAATGGTGCCAGACATACCTGCAATCTTTTTATATAGTCTGAAGTAGTTCTTCAAGGAGACTACAGCCATTCCGTCGAAATCATTTTGAACTTCGACTTGCTCTTTTACTTCCATTGCTGTATGTAATCCGTGCTCCCATCGGCACGTTTCTTTTACACGTCCAGTATGAGTGTCTATAATCTTAACTTTACCTCCTTCTACTATATAATCGACATCGCGTTCATACACTGTCAAAGCCAGCAGTAATTGCTGAAAAACGCTCTGAAGATATATTTTGTTTTTAATTTCATTTTGTTTGTTTTGTGCTAATTCATCAAAATCAGCAATTTCGTAGGTACGCTCTACCGAAAAAAGGTCTGGCATACCCTTCTTTAAGGAGAGCCACTTCTTTCCTTCTTGCGTAAAAATTGCAGTTTTTTTTAATTTGTCAATCTTATAAAGTTCAATGTCCTTGTTTCTTATCAATTCTTTGATTAAAGGATAGTTCTCTTTAAAGATTTTACCATTGTTATAGTAATTGCCACCACCCACGATATGAGGATTATCTGCATCATCTATAAGAATAGAATCAAGTTCGTCAATAATTGCATAATTATGGCTTTGCTGTACACATTCCTCTGGTTTTATGGCTGTATGGTCGAAGAGGTAGTCAAATGTAAATGACGAATTTGTACCAAAAGCAATATCTGATTTATAAGTTGCCTTACGATGGTTATCACATCTTTCGTAATTGTCTATACAATTAACAGACAGTCCATAAAACATGTATATAGGACGAGTGGTTTCAAAGTCACGCTTTGAAAGATAATCGTTAACAGTCATTATATGAACTCCTTCATGTGTAAGAGCGTTTAGAAATACAGGAAGTGTGGCAACAAGAGTTTTTCCTTCTCCTGTAGCCATCTCTGTAGCATATCCATAATGAAGTAGTATTCCACCTAATAATTGCTCGTCATAATGAACCATCTTCCAAACATATGAAACACCCATAACATCCCAATGATTTTGGTATATAGCCTTATCTCTGGATATTTTTATAAAATCATATTTTTCGGCTATTCTTAAATCATTTGGTGTAGCAGTTACTTCGATGTTTCCAAGAGAAAAACGCCTGGCTGTTTCTTTTACTATCGCAAATACAGAAACAAGACTCTTATTAAGTGCATCTGATTTGTCCTCTTGCTCGTTAATGAATCGTTCAATATGATGCAGTTTAATACGCAACTCATCATTTGTTAAAGAATGAAGAGTTGCGTATTCGGTGTTAATGGATTCTACTGTCTTTTTGTATTTCTCTAATGAATTATTCATACTTGACGAATTTCGAATCTAATGTGCTGATTGTTAATTTCTGTCCTGATTTAGAACAAGACACGTCAACTCGTAAACTTCCATTGTCATCTAAATTCATAGAGAATCTTACTGGCAGATTTTCATCTGAAGTTCCTTTGGCAACTTGCATAAGATCTACCTTTTTAATCAGATGCCATTCTTTCTTGTTGTTTGGATTGCCATAAATAAATAAACATGGAAATTCTGTCATATTCTTACTGTCAAAGAAGAATTCGATCTCTGAAGAATGATATGGTAGTTTCGTTCCTTGAGTGATAAATGGATCAAAAAACACACAGTCATTACTGTCTAATGCTTGAATTCCTATCGCATAATTAGCTAATGCTATTTTCTTAATTTCTGTTCTTACAACCTCTGTCTTTGTTTCAAAAAATCGCTTAACAGGTTTGTTTTGGACCTCACAAATTTGCTCTATCTCGTAATTAAGTTCACGATAATCAACATCATCTCTTTGTTCTATATCATCCCATGACAGACGAACGCAAGATGAACTTACTGACAAGATATTTTGTAAGCGTTGAAACTCTGCAGAGAAAAGCATAACAATGTTTATATTGTCTGAAATTACTATGTTTTCAACATTACGAGTCTCGGCATAATAGGTCCAGTTATATGAACCTGTTATAGCAAGACTATCATCAATAACACAGAATTTATGATGCATAAATCCTACTTCAGGACCAGCAATGCGTAGCTTGCCACCAGCTTTAATAAATTCATTAAAGTCTGGAGCGTAATACATATAGTTAATAGCATTATCAAGAAGTATCAATTCTACATCAACACCTCTGTTTAAAGCACTTATTAGTGCTTCAAATAATTCATTACTTGTAAACCAAGCCATTGCAACTTGTATCTTTTTCGTTGCTTTGTTTAGACAGGGAATAATTCTATTGCGAATTCCCGAAAAATATGCTTTTTCCATATATTTTAGTTTTACTTGAGTTTGATACTCTACCGACACTCTACTCTCTTGATGTCTTAGAAACAGATAAAATGCAGGAGTTTTTTACACACAAAGATAACTAATATTATTCAGACATAAAAACAAATAATAAAGAATCTTTGTTTTATATGCACGCTTATATTTAGATGAATTTTAGTGATTACTATTATTAATCTTTTGTGAGACAAAAGTCGTTACCAAAACAATAGTATCAACTAATAGTAAAATCAAATATAAACCCAAATCGGTCATTAGGATTTCTCTGTGTCGTACGGCAAAGAGAATTCCTTTAATTTTTCCCATATAGACAAGAATGATTGTCATGTTTTTAGTGACCTGGTCAAATATAGGATGTGCTTGTCTTTTGGTCTCCCTAAATAGGCTGGCGTCGATATCAACTCGTATCGGATAGTCTTCAGAAATTTCTTCTTGTTGGAATTGATCAGTGCATGTCTGAACAACGACATAAAGTTATATGCCATGACAATGAAGTTTCCACATGCCTCAGTTGCCCAGAAGTTATTTGTGACAAAATCATCGATGGAGAAATCATTCTTCAGTTCCTTTATCCTATTCTCAGAATCCGCCCTTCCGCGATATGAGTCATATACGATTTTGGCTGGCAAATCAAGGTCTGTTACAAAACAACTGTATCGGTATTTTCCGAAATCTTGCTCATCCTCGAAAAGCTCCAGTTGCTTGATTTGCTTTCCTGCAACTTTAGGGCGCTTCTCTATTTCTTGCCTAACCATCACAATACGTCTTGCCTTCTCCCAACCATTTGCCTGATAGGTGGTTTCGGATATTTCCAATCCTTCTGTCAACTCTATCCATTTGCGTTCATGGGTAAGACTATACTTTATGCGATTATTGAAACGGCAGGCTATGATGTAGTGTAACTCTTTGTTTTCCAGATAGTCAAGTATTTCCTTTGCAAAGAAGCCACTATCCATGCGGACCAATCCGACACGTTTGCCTTCTAGCTTTGAGAGTGTGTCCTCAAGAAATGACAGATAATTGGTACTTGCAGATGTGTTGCCTGGGCGTAGCCAGTAATTTGCTATCATTCTCACATCGGAAACGAATGCAAGGAGAGGATGATGCGAGAGTCGTCCAGGACGCTTGGGGTTGTATCCTTTGGCTGCCCCCTCCTGATTTCCCTCACGGACTATCACAGTTGAATCGAAGTCCAAGGTGTAATTGTCGAACTTCAATTCTGAGAAAAACCAACGGAACAAATTTCCGAAAACACGCTGGTTGATAGCTTGGGAGAATTTGTTTAGATAGCGCTGGTATGCACGATGGTCAGCTCCCCGGTTCCACCCAAGTAGGTCACATAATGCAGCATCATAACGCACCACGTCAAGATGGCCAAAACAACTTGCACCACACCACACACCTGCAAACAATCCCAATATTAATTGGATTGGTTTGTAGCCACGGTTAGATCCTTGAAGTGGAATGCCACTTTGCATAATATGCTCTTCAAAATGGCATTTTTCAAGCTTTTGAAGAACAGGGAAAGCCCACCAAAAGGTGTTATTTCCTTATTTACGAACTTTATGTCACAGTTTCGCATCGGAGTATATGTTTTTTTTCGTGGTAAAGTTAGTAAATATTTATGAATCAAGCATATACAAAGCCGTTTTTCTAATGGCGGTCATTAGAAAATGACAATAAGTTTTTTCTAATGACCGATTTGGGTTAAAAGAATACTCCATACGCTAGCACCAAGATAATTTCGACAGAAGCCAAACTCTATGTTGTACTGCCTCAGAATCACATCGCCACGACAGTTTTGCCTAATCTGATACACTGCATCCGCAATCGTCTTTTTAGCCATATTAAGGTCTGCCTGTTCATCCTCTTTGGTTGGTAGTTTAATGCCAAACGTCGCTTTCACCTTGGCAGCAATCTTCTTGTGATAAGCAGGTGAAATTGCCGCATTCTGCCACAGCAGCATCTTCGTAGTTGGCATCTCTGTTTCATCCTTCTTAAACAAGGGGTACTGAAAGAGCCACTTCGAGGTTTCTTTAAATAGTTCTCTTACCCAATAGCCTACTGCCATGCTTACCAGTGCAGTACTACCGATAAGAAACAATACCCACTTAACGTTACTAATCAATGCTTGATACAAAGGGAACCACTCCCCCATACACATAGCTAACAATATGCATGTGGGGAGCATTCCCAAAACTGCAGGGTATACCCTTGCAACTCTAATGTACTTATCCATCATAGGTCTATAATTTCTTGTGGTTAGGCGATGCCTTATCTGTTGCAAAGTATAGTCCATAGGATTGATCTACAAAGATGTAAATATTACCATTGCTTCGTGTCGTTAAGACCTTACCTTCGTACATATTCTTATCCGATGTGTTATAATATGTCACACCATCTGCATAGTTTGAGTAACCTGCATAAACATCCGTTCCCTCCTTGGTCGCCTCTGAGTCTTTCGATAAGATGATAGTCTTTACATTTCCAGTAAGATCAAACAGCGCCTTGGGGAATCCTGAATCATGACCATGATGCGGCGCCACCAAAACATCAAGACCACCCTTCATCAATGTTTTGAAGAACTCATTATTCTTAGCCAGCCAATCCCAGCCTGCCGTTTCAAGATCACCAGCAAACAGAATCTTAGCACCGTTATATTTCACATAACGAATAATACTACTGTTATTTCTGACCTTGTTGCGAAGAGTTGAATCTGCTTTGACAGTCTCTATAGGTATTGAAAAAGTGTATTCCTCATCAAAGCCCCAGTCTACCCTCTGAGGGTTGCTACCTCTATACTCCTTATCCAAGTTCTTAACATAGTCTTTGTTAATAGAAGCCGCATCGTCATACTGTTCAGTATAGGTATGGCATAATAGATAAGGCGTCAACTCCTTGTACACTCTCTCAGAATTTCTTACGTGGTCATCATCGGGATGTGTAATATGGAGCAATGCCAAAGGATAAGTTTTGCCTTCCGATGTAGCGAAAGGTTTAGATTTAAACAACCCTTCATTGCTATTATTACAACTCTTAATAAAATCTACAGGGTTCTCCTTCTCTGAACAGCTCCCGCAGTCAATCATCATCGCGTACTTATTGGGCGAGCAAATATAATTGCAAGACGCGTTGCCCACATCAAATACTACTATTTCCATATCTTAACTTAACAACATTGGTAAATACAATCTCACTTGCATCATGACCTTCCATTCTGCCTCTTTAGACAGCAATTCAACACTCTCTTTACTGAGTCCAAATAGCCCTGTACCTATAGCATAGGCTTTTTTGTGTTCTTCTTCTGAGGGTTTCAAACTCTTAAAGTCATCCCACAGGATGTCTCTTTTCAGTTTTGCCATAATTCTTTCTTCTGCCACAGCTGACGTATCACTATTCTTCAATTGAGTTATGTCTTCTGGCGTTATCTGGTGGGCTACCACAACCTCAGGGTAGATGTTATCATGCTTAAGGTTTTCCACAAAACCTTTCAGCATTCTTTCATTAACATCCCATTCCAATAGTGCATAGGCAAACCGCTTATCTGGATGTGCTTTCATAAATAGGTTCTGCTGTACCTGTATCTTCTTAATACGCTGCATGAATACTTCTGAAGTCCTCTTCAAGGTAATAAGTGGGTTAAATATCCACTTTTCAGACACCTCACCATTACCTGCATCGCTAACTATGATGTACGAGCATTTGTATGGACTCATCTTGTCCGTTAGCACATGGGTCCCTTGGTTATCATACAACCCGCCATCCAGCAACATGGGTAGTTTCTTTCCTTTCATGACGCTTGTTCTAAAGGTATGGGGTATTCGTATCGGACAGAAAGCAAACGGCACACACGATGATGCCATAACAGCCTTCGACACAGGAAAAAACTCATGGTAAAACGCGTCAACCCCATAATAATAGTTGTACATTCTCTCACGTGAGAACGTAAACTGGGATACCGTAGGATAGTCCGTTGCGTTGATAGTTACCACAGGACATGGTTTCAAATCCTTCAGTTTCTTCCCGTGGAAGAATAGTCTGTCATATTGCCAAGATATCAGATTGCTCACTGGTAATACTTTATACCATACAAACCACAGCACAACAAATGAGACAGTCACTCCCCAACCACCACAAGACCACGTGGCCAAACCTACAAGGACTAACACCAAAAACAGATTAATTAAAGCCAAGTGCAACACACCTATACGTATCTTCTTGCTGAACTCTTTCTCAAATCTCTCATAATTTCCTTCATGCAGAGCATAGCTAGCTGCAGTAATAGAACCTCCAGACACAGACGATATCACATCTACCTTGTCCAAAACACCTAGTTTATGCAGGGCGCGCAACGCGCCAATATGGTACGCTGCAGCCCTGTAACCGCCTCCCGAAAGGGCCAATCCAATTCTTTTACCATCGTTCGTCATAACCTAATCTTCTTTGACGCTACCTAGATACTTCATTCCATCATGCTTCCCGTGATTGGCATTTTGCACCATACCATCAGTCTTCGTATATCCAGACTCTGAGACGAAGACATCCAAATAGTCACCATTCGTCTCAAATAAAATGTCGCCTGCTGTATTCTGCGTAATCGTATCATATTCGCTATAATAGTCCAGTTCATCACCGGGTGCTTCGCCCACAATCACCAGTTTCGGTGTTAGCTTATCCATCAGTGATGACGGTATATGCCCGCTCTTTCTTCCATGGTGGGGAGCAAACACTATAGTCTTATGAGTATTAGTCACCTTTTTATCAAACTCTTCTTGCATATCCGTTTCCATGTCACCCATCCACAGGAATGAAAATTTGCCTACAAGATACTTAACAGCTGGCGAAATATTGTTAGGGCTTCCACCATCTGCTGCCGTCTTCAACGCTTCCTTATACAGATTGTTGTCTGTTATAGGCCACAAACAATAAAGCCCGGCTCCATCACGTTCGTCATCCGACTCGTTCATCCACTTACGTTTACACCCTTTTTTTAGTTCGAAGCTTTTCTTGCTATCATCGCGTAGTTTCTTATACCTCTTGAAATCATCCGTTTCTGTACCCTTCTTAGTCGTATCGTTATCAACACGATAGAAATTCAGGATGCCAAACCTGTCGTCGTACTCCACCAAACCTTTGATATGATCATCATCAGGATGGGTCGAAATAAAACGCTTGATACCTTTACCTGATGATTCCGTTTCAATCTCGTCAAGGATGTCATCCTTAACGTCATCTGTAAGACAACAGTCGATTGTTGTGAAGTTGTCTGAGTTGTGTCGGATGTAGAACATGTCTCCATTGCCGACCGAAAAGCTTTTTACTTTGCTCATTATTTAATCAATTTTTAAATTAACAACTGCCGCAAAGATACACAAAAAAACAGAATCTTCAAAATCTTCCGTGGAAATTTCACGGAAGATTTTAAAGTTTCTATCATTACTTTAATATAGATTTACTATTTTGCGTTATTTTTTCACGCCTTGTAGTTTTTGTAGCTCCTTCAGGAATTCACTCACCAAATCACGATATTCTATAAACAGCTCACTCTTTGCCATCAATTCATCCAGTTTCGGATCAAGGTTCTTACTATATTGTTTCTGAAAATTGATGGTATTATGTACATAAACATGTTTCCGTATATAGGTGCTGCCGTTTTCATCTTTCTCAAACATACGAACTGCATCACGCCTCAAATCAGGATTTCCCAACAAGCTCAAGTCATGAGTTGCTACGGCAATCTGACAATTCTCAGCTATCGAGAGGTACATTTTTATGATAAAAGCCAGGGCCTTAGCATGGATACCTGCATCAATTTCATCTATGCAGGAACACTTTCTACCCATTACGATGTCATATATTACCACTAGCAGCCTTATAATGTTAATCGTACCAAACGACTCCACCCCGCCATCAAGTGATTTTTTGCCAGCATGAGCTGTCGAATGAATAAACCGCAAGTTCTTGTGTGATATTATGCCCGTAGGATACTGCTCCTGCATGGCCTTAACAACAATCTCTGGAGCTCCACTTTTTACCAAGTCAGAAATCAGCACACTCGCATCGTCCACCTCGTAGTCCACTATGTTTGTTCCCACGTCTGCCAATAGTTTCAGCAATAAAGTCTTCACACGTTTATCACGTTCTTGATCGCCAGTTTGTAGCCTATCAGCCAGACTTTGATCACCACGCCTAACCAAACTGATTCTTTGACTAAAGTAATCGTAGTTTTGTCTCAGAACAACACTTTCCAAATTCAAGGCACCAAACACAGACAAAACTGTACTGTTCCGAATCACACTTGCTTCCAACATTCGTTGGTCGTTTTTACTCAGGTCGCAGGCCTGTCCAAACTTGATCGTAACAGTATCTTTTTCCTTATTATATATCCTTTGATAAATTGGTGGATTCCCAGTTTGCCGCAGAACCTCCTCTTCTATCCTATCAGCACTCACTGCCACCTTATAATAATAAGATATATTACCTATATAATACGATATAGTGAGCACAGTTGGCTTATTACGCGAATCATCATCTAGCAGAAACGGTCTGTACTTCGGTCTGTCATCTGGTTTATCTGGTTTATTTGTAGCTATCATCCTAAGATAGTTAAGAGCTGAAAACATCTTTGATTTGCCAGTGCCATTCAGTCCTACACATAGCAACAACCGCAGTATTCGCTTGCCGTCAATCTCTTGATACCACTCGGGCGGTAAAGCAGATGCCTTTTCTTTCTTCGATGCCAGAAATGACAACTCCACCTGATCCCTATAAGACATATAATTCTTTACTATAAACGATTCTATCATAATGGATGTTTTTTTGAAAATACAAGAATGAAACATCTTTTGGGTGCAAAATTAATAAAAAAAACGAGAATTGCAATAGTTCCCGTGAAAATCTCACGGAAAAACCATTGTTTAACAAATAATGCCATCTATTCTCGCCAATAGATGATTGATTATTATCTCACAAATTCAAAATACGGGCTCCCATCGTAATCATTATTTCTACTTAGAAGCGGGTTATTGAGGAAGAACGATTCACGATATGTAGCCAAAGCTATTTCTGTCGTAGCATTAAGAGAAGGCTTTGTATAAATGCCTGCTGATGGGCGTTAAATAAAACCTGCTTCTACCAATGTTGGGATGCTGTAGTCTATAGCATTTGATATGGCTTTATTGAATCCGTAAATCTCAGATATCTTTTCTTCCAACAGTTTGCGAGATACCTGGTCTTGAACATGGAAGTATTTTCCGAGTATACACACTTCTTCATAACTGAAGGGAAAAATCTTGAGAGTGTAGATTAAACCCAAATCGGTCATTAGTACGGCCTTTTTGTGGTTGACTTTGTAACTACTTGATTATAAACCTTTTGCTAATAGTAATCTCTAATCAATAGTTCGTTAAAATTTGAGTATATGGCTAAAAA
>ERZ791840.1015-NODE-1015-length-15391-cov-2.768975_pt1 | contig 15391 bp, 11 predicted proteins | sample MGYA00510291_ERZ791840 | MGnify/ENA primary metagenome ERZ791840 (study PRJEB30046, sample SAMN00715256) | human gut metagenome | study: EMG produced TPA metagenomics assembly of the A metagenome-wide association study of gut microbiota in type 2... | reverse complement strand
TGGTATGCAAGAAATAGGATTGATTCTCCTGTGCATAACTGACGGCGTATGAAACGCTTATAAAAAGCAGAAATAAGAATATTCGGTTTATCGGTTTCATCAAATTATAACTATTGGTTCTTGAAATCAAGGAACAAAGGTACGAATAATGCCCTATATCTTCATAAGATTTGAGTTAAGAAAATAATATTGTGCTTTTTTAGGAGCATATTTCGGGCGGAAACATTAATTTTGCAACATTTATGGAAGGATATGAATATGCAGGAAACAGAATATATTAATGTGTACGGTGCGCGCGTGCACAATTTGAAGGATATTGACGCTGAGATTCCCCGTAACAGTCTGACTGTCATCACCGGATTGAGCGGCAGTGGGAAATCTTCTTTAGCTTTCGATACGATTTTTGCAGAAGGGCAGCGCCGCTATATTGAGACCTTTTCAGCGTATGCCCGCAATTTTCTGGGTAATTTGGAGCGTCCGGATGTCGACAAAATCACAGGTCTGAGCCCGGTGATTTCCATTGAACAGAAAACGACGAACAAGAATCCCCGTTCTACGGTGGGTACGACGACTGAGATCTATGACTACCTCCGTCTGCTATATGCCCGTGCCGGAGTAGCTTATTCGTATTTGTCCGGTGAGGAAATGGTGAAATACACCGAAGAACAGATTCTGGAATTGATCCTGAAAGATTATAAAGGAAAGAAGATCTATTTGCTCGCCCCGTTGGTTCGTGCACGTAAAGGACATTATAGGGAACTGTTCGAGCAGGTGCGAAAAAAAGGATATTTATATGTCCGGGTAGATGGTGAAGTGCGTGAAGTAACGCATGGAATGAAGCTCGACCGTTATAAGAATCACGATGTGGAAGTGGTGATTGATAAACTGGTGGTGACCGAAAAAGACGACCGGCGGCTGAAACAAAGTGTGGCGACTGCCATGCGTCAGGGAGACGGCTTGATGATGATTTTAGATGCCCAGTCGGAAAGTATCCGTCATTATAGTAAACGTCTTATGTGTCCTGTGACAGGACTTTCTTATCGCGAACCTGCTCCGCATAACTTTTCATTCAACTCCCCGCAGGGAGCATGCCCGAAATGTAAAGGGCTGGGCGTTGTCAATCAGATTGATGTGGATAAGGTGATTCCCGACCGTGAACTATCCATTTATGAGGGGGCAATCGCACCTCTGGGAAAATATAAAAATGCCATGATTTTCTGGCAAATCAGTGCTTTGCTGGAAAAGTACGATGCGTCATTAAAAACTCCGGTCAAGGAATTGCCGGATGATGCCATCGAAGAAGTTCTCTATGGTTCTGATGAACGGATTAAGATCAAAAGCTCGTTGATTGGTACTTCCTCTGACTATTTTGTTACCTATGAAGGTGTTGTGAAGTACATCCAGATGTTGCAGGAGAAAGACGCTTCCGCAACAGCGCAGAAATGGGCGGAGCAATTTGCTAAAACCACTGTTTGCCCCGAATGTAAGGGAGCCCGTTTGAATAAGGAGGCATTGCATTTCCGTATCCATGATAAGAATATCAATGAGCTGGCGAATATGGATATCAACGAGTTGTACGACTGGTTGATGAAGGTGGATGAATTTCTTTCCGACAAGCAGAAAAAGATATCAGTGGAGATTTTGAAAGAAATCCGTACACGTTTGAAGTTCCTGTTAGATGTAGGGTTGGACTATCTTGCCTTAAACCGTAGTTCCGTTAGTCTGTCCGGAGGAGAAAGCCAGCGCATCCGTTTGGCCACTCAGATCGGTTCGCAGTTGGTGAATGTGTTGTATATTCTCGACGAGCCGAGTATCGGTCTGCATCAGCGTGATAATTTGCGCCTTATCAATTCTTTGAAAGAACTTCGGGACATCGGTAATTCCGTGATCGTGGTAGAGCATGATAAGGATATGATGCTTGCTGCCGATTATGTCATTGATATGGGGCCGAAGGCCGGTCGTCTTGGTGGGGAAGTGGTTTTTGCAGGCACTCCACAAGAGATGCTGAAAACCAGTACAATGACTTCGCAATACTTGAACGGACAGATGAAGATAGAAGTTCCAGCCAAACGCAGAAAAGGAAACGGAAAGTCTATCTTGTTGAAAGGAGCGAAAGGAAATAACCTGAAAAATGTAGATGTGGAGTTCCCGTTAGGCAAATTGATTTGCGTAACAGGAGTATCGGGAAGTGGAAAATCCACCTTGATTAATGAAACCTTGCAACCGATTCTTTCACAGAAATTCTACCGTTCTTTGCAAGATCCTTTGGAGTACGATTCTATTGAAGGGCTGGAATATATAGATAAGGTGGTGGATGTTGACCAGTCCCCGTTGGGACGTACTCCTCGTTCCAACCCGGCTACTTACACAGGTGTATTTTCGGACATTCGTAATTTGTTCGTTGGATTGCCGGAAGCTAAGATTCGTGGTTACAAGCCGGGACGTTTCTCCTTCAATGTAGCGGGCGGGCGTTGCGAAGCGTGTTCGGGAAACGGTTATAAGACGATTGAAATGAACTTCCTTCCGGATGTATATGTGCCGTGTGAGGTATGCGGCGGAAAGCGCTACAACCGTGAGACACTGGAGGTAAAATATAAAGGAAAAAACATTTATGATGTTCTGAATATGACGGTAGAAGAGGCGCTTCATTTCTTTGAAAATGTACCGAGTATCCGTAGAAAAATGGAGACACTTTACGATGTAGGACTTTCTTATATTCGTCTTGGCCAGCCGTCTACAACCCTTTCCGGCGGTGAAGCACAGCGGATCAAGCTTGCAACTGAACTGAGCCGGAGAAGCACTGGGAAGACAGTGTACATTCTGGACGAACCGACAACCGGACTTCATTTTGCAGATGTGCACAAGTTGACGGAAATCCTGCGCAGACTCGCGGCAGATGGCAATACGGTTATCGTGATCGAACATAACCTGGATGTGATCAAGACAGCAGATTATATTATCGATATCGGACCGGAAGGCGGTGACAAGGGGGGCACAGTTGTTGCGTGCGGTACACCGGAAGAAGTGGCAGAAAACCCGAATTCATATACAGGAAAATACATCAAAATGATGCTGGACAGAAAATGATACAGAAATCTTAAAAAATCCTGAACTTGAAAAAAAGACTTCCTATTTATTAAAGATTTGATTATAATAAGGTGAGTATGTGAAAGGGGAATCGTGATGTCAATAGATTTAGGAATTGATTTAGGAACAGCAAGTATCCTCGTTTATGTGAAAGGAAAGGGAGTTGTACTGAAAGAACCTTCAGTCGTTGCCTTTGACAGAGATACCAATATGATAAAAGCAATCGGTGAAGAAGCAAGGCTGATGCTTGGAAGGACACCGGGGAACATTGTTGCGGTAAGACCTCTCAGACAGGGCGTTATTTCCGATTACATTGTCACAGAAAAAATGATCAAATATTTTGTTCAGAAAGCACTGGGAAAGCGTACATTTAAGAAGCCGAATATCAGTATCTGTGTGCCAAGCGGTGTTACAGAGGTTGAAAAAAAGGCGGTAGAAGAGGCTGCTTTTGCAGCCGGTGCGCGGGAAGTACATTTGATTGAGGAGCCGGTTGCGGCGGCAATCGGAGCCGGAATAGATATTTCAAAACCATGCGGCAACATGATCGTGGATATCGGTGGTGGTACATCCGACATTGCGGTGATTTCCCTTGGAGGAACTGTTGTGAATACATCATTAAAAGTTGCAGGTGATGATTTTGATGAAGCAATCGTCCGTTATGTCCGGAAAAAGCACAATCTGCTGATCGGAGACAGGACAGCAGAAGATATCAAGATCAAGATCGGAACGACATATCCTCTTGTAGAAGATGAATCAATGGAAGTAAGGGGACGAAACCTGGTAACAGGATTGCCAAAGACGGTCACGGTAACGGCTTCTGAGACCGAAGAAGCACTGCATGAGACTACAAGTCAGATCGTCGAAGCGGTCATTGGGGTCCTGGAGAGAACACCGCCGGAACTTTCCGCGGATATTCTGGATCGTGGAATTGTACTGACAGGTGGAGGTGCGCTGCTTCGCGGGCTGGAAGAACTGATCGAAGAAAGGACAGGCATCAATACGATGACAGCGGAAGACCCGATGAAGGTTGTTGCAATCGGTACCGGTCAGTATGTGGAGTTTATGAACGGAAAAAAAGATTTCTAGTGATAAGCACATGAGAAGGCTGTTTCTGTAGAGAGACAGCCTTTTTAAAAAGGAAAAAAGTATGGAAACAGTAAAAGGTTACGTAGAACACATTGTATTTCGCAATGAAGACAATGGATATACCGTATTTAATTTGAATAATGATGATGGCGATCTGACCTGTGTCGGAAACTTTAACTATTTATCAGAGGGAGAGCTGGTTGAGGTGAACGGAGAATATGTGGTTCACAGTGTATATGGAACACAGCTCCGAGTGCTGAATTATGAGATCAAAGCACCGGAAGATCTGCTTTCGATTGAACGCTATCTGGGATCAGGCGCGATCAAAGGGGTTGGTGCATCTCTTGCCGGCAGGATTGTGAAAAAATTCAGGGAAGACACCTTCCGGATCATCGAAGAAGAACCAGAAAGACTTGCGGAGGTGCGTGGGATCAGCGAACGTATGGCAAGAGAGATCGCTGTACAGGTAGAAGAGAAAAAAGATATGCGGAAGGCAATGATCTATCTTCAGAAATTTGGGATTTCGACGACACTTGCAGCAAAGATTTATCAGTTTTACGGTCCGAAGACCTATCAGGTACTGGAAGGAAATCCATACCAGCTTGCAGATCAGATTCAGGGGATCGGATTTAAGATCGCTGATGAAATCGCAACGAAGATCGGCATTCATTCAGACTCGGATTTCCGTATCCGGAGTGGTATTTTTTATACCTTACAGCAGAGTGTTGCCGAAGGGCATGTCTATCTGACAAAGGACGTGTTGCTTCGTCGGGCATCTGCACTTCTGGAAGTGGAGATTAAGGATATTGAGAAATACCTGATGGATCTGTCGATGGAAAAGAAGATCGTACTCAAAGAATCTGAAGAAGGTCTGCGGGTATACGTGTCCCACTTCTATTATCTGGAACTCAATACCGCGAAAATGCTGCATGATCTGAATCTGGAATATGAAGAAGCCAATGTAGTGATCGAAAAAAAGATCCATCAGATTGAAAAAGAAGCCGAAATGCAGCTTGACGAGAAGCAGGAAAATGCGGTCATGGCGGCTGTGCGGAATGGAATTATGATTCTAACAGGAGGTCCCGGAACCGGAAAAACGACAACAATCAATGCCATGATCGAATATTTTCACGGTGAGAATATGGAAATTATGTTGGCGGCACCAACCGGGCGTGCCGCAAAAAGAATGACAGAGGCAACCGGATGGGAAGCGCAGACGATCCACCGGCTTCTGGAGGTGAACGGTAATCCGGAGGTGGATGAGAACCCGAACCGGAACGGATTTGCAAGAAATGCAGACAATCCACTGGAAACCGACGTGATCATCATCGATGAGATGTCTATGGTAGACTTGTCTCTGATGAATGCACTTCTTACCGCAATTGTACCGGGGACAAGGCTGATCCTGGTAGGGGACTGTAACCAGCTCCCATCAGTAGGCCCGGGAAGTATTTTGAAGGATCTTATCGCATCGGAATGTTTTCCGGTTGTCATGCTGACCCGGATTTTCCGACAGGCACAGGAGAGTGATATTGTGGTAAATGCACATAAGATCAACCGGGGAGAACCGGTCCTTTTGGATAATAAGAGCCGGGATTTCTTCTTCTTGAAAAGACAGGATCCGAATGTGATCATCAGTGTTCTGCTGACACTGATCCAGAAGAAGCTTCCCAAATATGTCAATGCAAAACCATATGATATCCAGGTACTCACACCGATGCGGAAAGGACTGTTGGGAGTGGAAAGACTGAACAGTATTTTGCAGCAGTATTTGAATCCACCGGAGCCGGGAAAAGCGGAAAAAGAATATGGCGATCACAAATTCCGCGTGGGCGACAAGGTGATGCAGATCAAGAATAACTATCAGCTTGAATGGGAGATCACAACCAAGTATGGACTGACGGTGGATAAAGGAATGGGAATTTTCAATGGCGATATGGGAATTGTCACCGAGATCAATACATATACTGAAACACTGGAAGTCGAATACGATGAAAAAAGAAAGGTAAAGTATCCGTTTGAATTGCTGGAAGAACTGGAGCTCGCCTATGCGATCACCATTCACAAGTCGCAGGGAAGCGAATATCCGGCGGTTGTCATCCCGCTTCTGAGCGGACCGAGACAGCTGTTTCACAGAAATCTTCTTTATACGGCGATCACAAGAGCCAGAAAATGTGTGACAATTGTCGGAAATGACCAGACCTTCCAGGAGATGATCCGGAATACCAATGAACACAACCGGAATACCAGTCTGGCAGAACGGATCCGGGAGTTCTGCGGATAGTTATACAGAAAATGTAGAAAATCAAATCCGAAAAGCGGATGGAAAACTTAAAAAAGGTCAAAGAAACAATTCTGGAACTAATTTATCCCTCAAAATGTCCGTTTTGTGGAGAAATTGTAAGTGCAGGAAAAAAACATTCTACGGAACACAATGGAATCTGCAAGGCGTGTCGTGAAAAACTTCCTTATATTGGTGAAGTAAGATGCATGTGCTGTGGAAAGCCTTTGACAGATCCGGCAGAAGAATATTGTTATGACTGCACCAGGCAGAAGCATTTTTTTGTCGATGGAAGAAGCCTCTGGGTACATAAAGATGCAGTGGAAAATGCAGTTTATGCAATGAAATATCAGAACCGGAGGATTTACGGACAGACGTTCGGAAAAGAAATGGCAGAGCATTTTCTTTCTTATCTATGGGAAAGAAAGATCACATTGATTGTGCCGGTTCCGTTGCATTCACGGCGAAAAAGAAAGCGGGGATTTAATCAGGCAGAAATTGTAGCAAAGGTATTATCAGAAAATACCGGAATTGCCATGGATGCAGGTGCTGTTAAGAGAATTAAGGCGACCAGTCCTCAGAAAGAGCTGGGCGATAAAGGGAGAAAACGAAATATCAGGGGAGCATTTGCAGTTCAGAAAAATGTAAAAGGAGAAAATATCGTTTTGATCGACGACATTTATACGACAGGAAGTACCTTAGACGAGGCGGCGAGAGTGCTGAAAAAGGCAGGAGCCGAAAATGTATACTTTTTGACGGTAAGTATTGGACAAGGAATCTGATATTTGTTATACTGAAAGTAATGCATATACGAATAAAACGTATGAGGTGACAAAATGTTAAATGAAAGCAAAGTTAAGCTGATGACAAGGATGGCGATGTACGAAAGCAAACAGGGAGAGGAAGATTTTAAGATCAGTTCTTATTATAAGAAAGATTACCGGAGCTTTCACACCATTGCTACGATCATATGGGTCACGGTCGGCTACGCTGTTGCAGTGGGAATCGGAGTTATTGCTTTTCTGGATGAACTGATGGGAAATCTGAATATGCAGTTTCTTGTGATGCTTGCGGCAGCTGTGATAATTGGATATCTGGTACTTGTTATTTTTTATGGAATCGTTGCTTCCCATTTTTACGGAACCAAACATGAAAAAGCAAGAAAGCGTGTGAAACAATTCAATCACGATCTTACAAGACTGAACAGAATGTATGAAAGGGAGAAACGATAATGAATGATCTGATAGTATGGAGAGACAAATTACAGGAATTATACGCGACGAAATCAATCTATATTGATAAAGCTGTGCAGTTTGTTCTGGCACTGGTCACATTTCTTATGATCAACCAGAATATCGGACTGATGAAAGCGGTGGCGACACCGGTTGTAGCTGTGGCGCTGGCAGTGATCTGCACCTTTCTTCCACCGGTTGTAACGGCATATGTGGCGGCAGGACTTGTAATCGTGCATCTGTTCAAACTGTCTGTGGGAGTGGCAGCAGCAGCGGCACTGATCTTTGTGGTAATGTTTATCTTTTACTGCAGATTCACTCCGAAAAAGGCACTTCTTCTGCTGGTCACACCAGTAGCATTTATGCTTCATATTCCGTATGTAGTGCCGGTTGCCTGTGCGCTTGTACTTGGGCCGATTTCAGCAGTACCGGTTGTATTTGGAACGATCATTTACTATATGATCGAATGTGTGAGAACTTCGGCAACAGCGATCACCAGTACGGATGGAATTACCAGGCAGATTTCGCTGTTTGTGAAGACGGTATTCCAGGATAAGACTCTGTGGATCACTGTGATCGCATTTATTATCTCTATTTTTGTGGTATATACAGTGCGCCGACTTTCGGTAGATCATGCGTGGAAGATCGCAGCAGCATCCGGTGCGGTTGTGAATATTGTTGTAATTGTGATCGGAGATATTGTATTCGATATACATACCTCTTACAACATGCTGATCATTGGAAATATTGCAGCAGTCGTGATTGGTTTTATCATGGAATTTTTCCTGTTTTCAGTGGATTATTCCAGAACAGAACGCCTTCAGTTTGAGGATGATGAATATTACTATTATGTAAAAGCCATCCCTAAGATTTCGGTGACAGCTCCGGAGAAGACGGTCAAACATATCAATGAGCGGAAAGAAACTGGCGAGATTGCAGGAGCAGGGCCGGAGAGAAGACCGAGACCGAAGAGTGGGCAGACGGAAAAACCGGCAGTACGCAAAAAAAAGACGGCTTCTAAGGTAAAACGTCCAAAGAGTCCGGCAGTTCAGCGGCCGACAAGAGTTGGGGGCAATACAGATGAAATCCTTCTGGCACAGAGCCTGAAGGAAGAACTGGATATTCAGAGCATTGTGGAAAATGAACTGAATAGCGATAACAAATAGGGAAATATTATAAAAAACAGGGGTATAAATAACGGATAGAAAAAGGGGGTACACTGTTGAACACAGTATTAACACAGGTTTTAAAAGAATTTGTATCAGAATCGTGGTACTTCCCGCAGATCCGGGTAGTAGATGCTGTTGAGATACTGATTATTACATTTTTATTCTATCAGATTATTCTCTGGATAAAGAATACAAAAGCCTGGATGTTGCTGAGGGGGATTCTGGTTGTTGCATTGTTTATCCTGGTGGCTGCAATTTTTAAAATGTATACGATTTTATGGATTGCACAGAATTCACTTCCGGTCATGGCAACCGCAGTTGTGATCATTTTTCAGCCTGAGCTCAGAAGAGCATTGGAAAAACTGGGGGAAAAACAGTTTGTTCCCAATATGGTAGCACTGGATAAAAGAGGAAAAGATAATGTACGTTTCAGTCAGAAAACAATCGATGGAATCGTAGAAGCATCCTTTGCGATGGGAGCAGTGAAGACAGGAGCGCTTATCGTCGTAGAGCAGGCAATCATGCTGACAGAATACGAGAGTACCGGAATCGCGCTGGACTGTATTGTATCACCGCAGGTATTGATCAATATTTTTGAACACAACACACCACTTCATGATGGCGCGATCATCGTCCGTGGAGACAGGATCGTATCAGCGACCTGCTATCTTCCACTGTCAGACAATATGGGAATCAGTAAGGAACTGGGGACAAGACATCGTGCGGCGGTCGGAATGAGTGAGGTAAGTGATGCTCTGATCATCACCGTATCAGAAGAGACCGGTTATGTATCTGTAGCGATGGGCGGACAGCTTGTGCGCAATGTTACACCAGAATATCTGAAAAAACGTCTGGAATCTATCAGTAAGAAGAGTGTGGAGATCGGACGTTTGAAAAAAATATGGAAAGGATGGAGATCGCATGAAAAAGACGTTGACTAAAAACTGGGGTCTTAAGTTGCTGGCATTTGTATTCTCTGTCCTTTTATGGATAATTGTTATGAATATTGAAGACCCGGTGGACGAACGGACATTTTCCGGAATCCAGGTGACAGTGACCCATCCGGAAATCGTAACAAATCCGGGCAATACATATCAGATTCTGGATGACAGCAGGACGGTATCCGTAACAGTAAAGGCAAAACGTTCTATTTTAAATAAAATTAAAACCGATGATATCAGGGCAACAGCGGATATGAAGAACCTGGATGTCAGAACCAGATCCCTGATCCCGATTGATATATCGATTCCTTCTTATGCAGGAAGGTTTGAGGCGACTGCCAACCCGATCAATCTGCGAGTAAGCATTGAACTTGGAAAATCAGAGACTTTCCCGATCACTGCAACCAGTTCGGGAACACCGAGAGACGGATATCAGGTGGGTGAGCTGAAAGCAAATCCGGAGAAGATTAAGATCAGCGGACCAGAATCAGTAATCGATTCGATCGATAAGGTGGTAGCACTTGTAGATGTTTCCGGACAGTCTAAAGACGAGGAAAAAGAAGCAGAGCTGATCCTTTATGATAACAATGGAAAGATCGTAGATTCGACACAGATTGAAAATAACCTGGGAGATGAAGGACTGAAAGTTCAGATAACTATGCTTCAGACAAAGAGTATTCCGGTAGAATTTGATACTTCGATGATTGGCACTGCCAGCGGATATCATTTCAGTGGGATCACGATCCAGCCGGAAAGTATTCAGATCGTAGGTACAGAAGAGCAGCTTGCAATGGTGGATTCTATTGAGATTCCGGCAGAAGAGCTGGCAGAAGATGGTCTGGATCAGACAATAGAAAAGACAGTAGATATCGCCAATTATCTTCCGTACTGGGCAAAGACAGACCAGGACAGCGCAGGAGGCGTACCGATCGTTGTAAAGATCCAGGTAGAAAAATTCGGAACCAAGACAGTCGAATTCCCATACAATTCCATTGCGTTGCTGAATGCACCAAAGGATTACAAGGTGTCATATGCGGAACAGGGCAATCTGGAAATTGTTGTGCGTGGTTCTAAAGAGGATCTGGATGATTTCACTCTTGAAAAAGGAAGTGTGTCAATCAATCTGAACGATTGTAAGACAGCGGGAACCTACAATGTTCCGATCCAGGTTACACTTCCTGACGGAATTGAACTTGAAGATACGATCAATGTACAGATCACATTGACAAAGAGCAGTGGAGGAGAAAATGATCAGTAAAAAGGTAACGATCAAAAATCCGACGGGATTGCATTTGAGACCGGCAGGACTTTTCTGCAAGATGGCACTGGAATATGAAAGTAAGATCACTTTTCGTTACCGGGATACGGAAGGAAACGCGAAAAGTGTTCTGAGCGTGCTTGGTGCATGCATTAAGTCCGGAGATACGATTGAGATCGTGTGTGAAGGAAAAGATGAAGAGAAGGCACTTGAAGCGATGGTAGAACTGGTGGAGAGTGGGATTGGAGAATAGCAGGAAAAGCGAATCAGGAGGTATAGAAAAGATGAGCAAAGCTACATTAGTTGTTATGGCAGCAGGAATTGGAAGCCGTTTCGGAGGAGGAATCAAGCAGCTGGAGCCGGTAGGACCAAATGGTGAAATTATCATGGATTATTCGATCTATGATGCAATGGAAGCCGGATTTGATAAAGTGGTATTTGTTATTCGAAAAGATCTGGAAAAGGATTTTCGTGAAATTATCGGAAACCGGATTGAAAAGAAAGTTGAAGTTGCATATGCATTCCAGGAAGTTGATGATATTCCGGAAGCATTTAAAGAAAAATTTGCAGAAAGAACGAAACCATGGGGAACCGGTCAGGCAATTCTCTGCTGTAAGGATGTGGTAAAAGAACCATTCTTGGTAATCAATGCGGATGATTATTATGGAAAAGAAGCTTATGTGGAAGCATTCAAAGAACTGACAACACCGGAAAAGCAGGCAGATAAAATGCAGATCAGCATGGTTGGATTCGTACTGAAGAACACATTAAGTGAAAATGGCGGAGTAACCCGTGGAGTGTGCAAGGTTGATGCGAATCAGATGCTTACAGAAATCGTGGAGACATCCAATATCATCAAGACACAGGCAGGTGCAGCAGTTGCAACAGATGGAAAAGAGACACCGATCGATGCAGACACGCCGGTTTCCATGAATATGTGGGGACTCACACCAGAATTCTTTGAGATTCTCGAAAAAGGATTCGCAGAATTTGTGGCAGCACAGGAAGATGGCAATCTGAAAGGGGAGTATCTGCTTCCAACGATTATCGGAGATCTTCTGAAAGAAGGAAAAGTCGAAGTAAAAGTGCTGAAATCACATGATAAGTGGTTCGGGGTGACTTATAAAGAAGATAAAGAATTGGTTGTGAATGAAGTGAAGGCGCTGGTTGAAAAGGGATTGTATCCGGAGAAGTAAATAGTGTGAAATTAAGAAGGCAAGCAACATGGGATGAGACTATGGAGCTTGCCTTGCTGATTTTGAAGGGAAATATGGCATAAAACAAAATGTTCGTTGAAAAAGGGTGGAGATAAATTCCTGCTTTTTAATAAATATCCATTTTCGGGAAATTATTTTGTGTCGAAAATAGACAAAAATTGAGAACTATTGTATAATAGACAAGATTAAGGAGGGAGGTGTGAGATGAGAAAAATATTGGTATTTGTAATGGTGTTGAGCCTCAGTGTTATGCTCTTGGGATGCAGTGGTACAGATACTTCAAAAGAAGCAAATGATACGACACAGAATACAAAGCAAGAGGAAAAGCAAGATACCAGTCAGGAAAAGACAGAACCAACGCAGGACAAAACAGAACAAAAGGATGAGCAGGCGGAAGAAAATGACAGCAAAGCGGAAGACAGCGGAGACCATGAAGCTCAGGATCAGATTCTGAAATTATATTATATATCCGACAGTGAAGAAATCGAATGCGCAGAGATCAGAACAAATCTGCTCCAGACAACCGATATCTGGAACGGCTTAATAGGGGAAGGCGTTCTTAGCAGTGAGTGTAAGATGAACAGCTGTAATGTTGATCAAGAACAGAAAACGATTGATCTCGATGTAGATTCCGGAACTGGTTCTTACATCAGAAGCATGGGGACGACAGGAGAAGAACAAATACTCACATGTATTAAAAAGTCTTTCCTGAAAACGTATGAATGTGAACGATTTAAGATTACGGAAAACGGGCAGCCTTTAGAGACCGGACATACCGTACTCAAAGGATACATGACAGCAGATGAGTAAGAGAAGAGGAGTATATAATGAAGAACTGGTTGAAAAAATGCAGTGTGGCATTGCTGGTCTTTTCAATGATTGGTACAACAATGCCGGTATATGCGGCGGATGCGCCAGCTGCAGAAGAACAAACGACAGAATCTCAGCAGACAGAAGGACAGGCTTCTGAGCCACAGGCAGATGAGTTACAACAACAAGAAGAACAGCCTGCAGAAAAAGAGCAGACGACAGAAGAACAGCAGTCAGTCAGTGAAAATAATCAAGGGGAAGTAGTTCAGGAACAGGAGGAAGCAGCAGAACAGGAAGATCAGACGGAACAGAGCAAAATGAATTATGCTTATGTTGAAAGTCCATATCTGGAAACTCCGGATACACAGAGAATCGTTGTATCCTGGGGCAAGGAAGATGAATACATAGACCAGATGGTACTTCATGTTCGGAAAGATGATGATACCTGGGAAGACTGGTACATCAGCAGATCCGAAGGTAATCTTTACCTGTTTGAAAAGTATTATGAAGATGAGTATCAGGGTGGAACATATGAAGTCGTTTCAATCAGTGTAACAGAAAATGGAGAAACGACAGATTATGCGCTTTCAGATCTTGGAGTGGAAGCGAGGTTCGGAGTAAATCAAGAATATGATGGTATTGATGAGCTTCAGCCGGTTGATGAAGAACAGGAAGAAGCGGTAGCTGAGGATGCAGCAAATGTATCCATTTCTACTATTAATGAAGATGGAACAATTGAAGAACAGAACAGTATCGAAGATGCACTTCAGGCTGCACAGACAGATATTCTTGCGTCAACACCAGCAACGTTATCGCTTGATGATGATACAGGAATCAGTACATATGCTGCAAAATCTGGAAAAATAGTTGTAGCATTGGATCCGGGACATGATAACAGAGATGCCGGAGCATCAGCAAATGGTTTGCGAGAGGAAGCACTTACACTGAAAATTGCAAATTATTGTAAAGCAGAACTGGAGCAGTATTATGGTGTAGAAGTATACATGACAAGAACTTCTTCAGCTTGCCCGTATCCAAATGAAACGCCGGCAGGAGGTTGTATTACCGCAAGAGCAAATGCAGCAGCCAAAGCAGGTGCAAAGATTTTTGTGAGTTTTCATTTGAATGCGGCAGCTACAACAGCGGCTTATGGGGCAGAAGTTATTATTCCAAACTATAACTGGAAATCAGATGTAGGTGCACAGGGAAGAGAGCTTGCGTCAAAGATTTTGAGTGAACTGACTTCACTTGGTTTGTATAACAGAGGACTGTATTATAAGACAGGAACAGAGCCGGAGTACAAGTATCCAGATGGTTCACTTGAAGATTGGTTTACAGTACAGGTCGCTAATAAGTACAATGGAATTCCTGGTATTATTGTTGAACATGCGTTTATCACGAATAGTGGTGATGTGAATAATGTCTTAAATACAGAGGCTGGACTAAAAAGATTAGGTGTTGCGGATGCGACTGGAATTGCAAATTATCTTGGATTATCGAAAGAAAAAGTAGAATGGAAAACCGTAAATGGAAAGAAATATTGCTATGTGAATAATCAGAGAGTGACAGGAGAAAGACAAATTGGTGGTCACTGGTATTATTTTGATGGAAATGGAGTAATGCAGACTGGATTTGTGAATCTGGGAAGTAAGACGGTTTATTATAATTCAGATGGACAGATGCTTTATGGAGAACAGAAGATAAATAATGCATGGTATTATTTCGATATAATTACGGGTGCAAGAATTACTGGGTTCTACAATTTACCGGGTAAGACGGTCTATTATGGATCAGATGGGCAAATGCGCTATGGAGAACAGAAGATAAATAATGCCTGGTATTGTTTTGATACAATTACGGGTGCGAGAGTAACTGGTTTCTATAATCTTTCGGGAAAAATATACTACTACGGAACCGACGGAAAGAAACGTTTCGGAGAACAAAAGATAAATGATGCATGGTATTGTTTTGATACTTCTACTGGTAAAATGATTACAGGATTTTATGATTTACCAGGAAAAGTAGTTTACTATGGAGCAGATGGGAAGATGCTTTATGGAGAACAGAAAATAGGCAATTGTTACTATTATTTTGATCCTACATTTGGAAGTATGTATGTAGGATGGAAAACAGTTAATAAAAAATCAAGATATTACCAGGAAAATGGATGTTGTACAATAGGAGAGTACAAGATTGATGATAAATGGTATTATTTTGACAAGAATGGAATTATGCAGACCGGATTTGTTGATTTGCCAGAAAAGACTGTATACTATAATGAAAACGGAGTTATGCAGTATGGAGAACAAA
>ERZ791840.1006-NODE-1006-length-15476-cov-4.392322_pt1 | contig 15476 bp, 10 predicted proteins | sample MGYA00510291_ERZ791840 | MGnify/ENA primary metagenome ERZ791840 (study PRJEB30046, sample SAMN00715256) | human gut metagenome | study: EMG produced TPA metagenomics assembly of the A metagenome-wide association study of gut microbiota in type 2... | reverse complement strand
CCGCCCGGCGCTGCACCAGCATATTGGCGTATGGCATGGGCTTGAGCCGCTCCAATGCGGGCATGGGCGCGGCCTCGGCAGACCAGAAGGGATGGTCATCCGGCAAAGCAAGCAACAAAAAGCTCTTCATGCCCCAGTAGGGGCTGCCCGGGGCGTTGTACCGCTCGGCCATATACATCTGCGGGTAGCAGTAGCCGATGGTCAGGATGCCGTCCCGGTCGAACATTTTCTGCCCCAGCCACCAGTTGAAGTTGCGGACGATGAGCCCTTTCATCACCGGCAGGGGCAGCGGCTCCAGCCCTGCCCAGATGCAGGCCGCCCAGAAGCTGTTCTGGGCAAAGCGGTAGGTCAGGCTGCGGCCAAAGGGCAGCGCCGCGCCATTGGCATCGAACCAGTAGACGAACTGCTGCGCGAACAGCTGGGCGCGCTGGCGGTAAAGGGCAGCACGCCGGGGGTCGGTGTCGGCGGCAAATTTAGAGTAGAGCAGCCCGTAATACTGGATGGCCCACGGGATGTAGTAATCCTTCTGCACCGAGGCGCCATCGGTGGACCAGCCGTCGCCGCTGTAATAGCTGTCGATTTTGCAAAGACCGTCCTCCAGCAGCTCCGGGCTGTAAGGCATCCCCACGCTTTTCAGGGCAAGGTTTACAAGGATGCGGAAAAACTGCCAGTTGCAGTCCGGGATGGTGTGGGCGTTGATCTGCCCCAGCCATGCGGCAAGGTTCTGTTTTTCGGTGTCAGAAAGCGGGGTCCACAGCTTTTCCGGTGCGGTGAGGATGCCGCAGGCAATGGCAGCCATCTCCACATAACACTGGTCGTACTCCCCGGTGGTGCCCCAGTATTCGGGGTTTTCCGGGTCGGCGCCGGCGGCAAGACCCTTGCGGTAGATTTTTTCAAATTCCGGGTCAGAGCCGCCACCTACCCAGAAGGGCACCAGCGCCCACAGCGGGCGGCTGAAGGCTTCCAGCTCAATGGCATTTTGGTTGTAGGTCACGCCCGTCTCGCCCAGATGCAGCCGGGCACAGCCTGCGGAATAATAAGGCTTGAGCGGGTCGAGAAATTTGTGCATCAGTGCGGTAAAATCCGCTTTGGTCTGCAAGTTCATCACCAGTACATCTCCCAATCTTTGGTCAGGCGGGTCAGCGCCTCCATGTAAAAATAATCGCCCCAGCTCGTACATTCATCCACGCCCTCCGGGGTGCAGGTGTTGTAGGGGCTTTTTTTGCTGTAAGTGCCGTGCAGCAGCTGGCCGGAGCCGAGGGTGCCGGGCTTTACTGCGTAGTTTGCGGCAAGGCTGGCCAGCATCTGCCGTGCCAGCGTGCGCCACTGGGCAGCTTCTGTTTCGTCCACATACTTTGCCGCTTCCAGCAGGCCGCAGGCCACGATGGCCGCAGAGGAGGAATCCCGGGGTTCGCCGCTTTCCGGTGCAAAGAGCATATCCCAGCAGGGGATCATATCCTCCGGCAGGCGGGAAAGGTAAAACGCCAGCGCTTTGCGGAACACATCCAAAAACTTTTCATCGTGGGTGTAGGTGTAGCCAATGGCGCTGCCGTACACGCCCCACGCCTGTCCCCGTGCCCAGAAGCTGTCGTCCTTATAGCCCTGACAGGTGCGGCCGCCCTTGGGGGTGCCGTCCGGGTTCATAAAGAAGGTGTGGTAGGTGCTGCCGTCCGGCCGGAAGGAGTTTGCCAGCGTAGTGGCGGTGTGGGCGGCGGCGATCTCGCGGTAGTGGTCGCTGCCGGTCACCTGCGCTGCCCAGTACAGCAGCGGCACGTTGAGCATACAGTCAATGATATAGCGGTAGTTGCCGGGGTCGTCCATGGTGCCCCATGCCTGCAAGAAGCGGCCGCTGGGCTGGTAGCGGGTCAGCAGCTGGTCGGCGGCGGCAATGGCGGCGTTTTTGCCCTTTTCACTACCCACCAGCTTCCATGCTGCCACGCAGGTGGGGCTGTACAAAAAGCCCATATCGTGGTGGTCAACCTCCACCTTGCGGGCAATGCGGTCCGCAAAGCTGTCCACTTGAATGAGGGCGGCGGTCTTGAATTTTTCCTCCCCGGTGGCTTCGTAGGCCAGCCAGATTTCCCCCGGCCAGAAGCCGCAGGTCCACTGGTTATTGGCACAGCCGGGGTAGATATTGTTCACGCTGGAATGGTTCTGGCACTGGTAGGTGTACAGGGGCAGATTGGTCTCCACCTGTTTGCAGGCATCGGCCAGTGCCTGCCGTGCCTCGGCGTCGGTCATAGCGTGGTTCTGGTAGGTTTTCATCATGATTACTCCTTAAATCCAAACGTAGGTATCTCTGCCCACCGCTGGCGCAGAAAGTGCATACCCAGCTTGGGGCGGCGGTCCCGGGTGAACAGACCCTTTTTGTTGCCGTCCACCCGCATGGGGCCCTGCACGGTGTCGTAGTCTGCAAAGTTCCAGACAAATTCTCCCACAAACCACGGGCGCTTGTCAAACTCTGCATCCAGACGGCGGTAGAACTCCACCTGAAACTCCTCACTGAACATCTCGGCTCCGGCGGTGTGCAGACCTGCCACGGTGTCTGCGCCGTATTCGCTCATCATCACGGGCTTGTGCTGCTCTGCCCAGAAATCCATTTCCTGATTCAGGCCATAGCAGGCGGCGTCCATGTCGCCGGAAAGGTTGTACCAGCCGTAGTAGCGGTTGATGCAGACGATATCCATGGTGCGGGTGGTGATATCCTTGGTGTAGTCGTTCTGGCAGCAGACGAGGGTGACCGGGCGGTTCTGCGGGTCCAGCTGATGTGCCAGCTCATACAGCGGGTGCCAGTAATCGTAGGCATCCTGCGGGAAGTGCTCCAGATCCGGCTCGTTGCCAAGGCTCCACAGCACCACGCAGGGGTGGTTTTTGTCCCGATGGATCATCTCGGCAAGCACCTGCCGGTGATGCTCCGCAAGGGGATATTCCTTGTAAGGATTCACCGCCGCCCCGCCGCCGATACCCACCGCCGGGGTCTCGTCCATGACCAGAATGCCCTCCCGGTCGCACAGGTCGTAGAACTCCTCAGCGTAGGGGTAGTGGCTGGTACGCACCGCGTTGGCGTTTGCCCAGTGGATCAGATTCACGTCCTTCACGTTCAGCACCGGGTCAAAGCCGCGGCCGTGGGCGGTAAAGTCCTCGTGCTTGCAAAAGCCCTTGAAATAGAGCGGTTTTCCGTTCAAAAGCACCTGTGTGCCCCGCACCTCAATGCTGCGCACGCCAAAGGTCTGATCGTAGACGTCTGCCCCGCAGGTGATGTGCAGGGTGTACAGGTAGGGCGTGCCGGGTCTGGGCTCCCAGAGATGCACTTCCGGGATGGTGATCGTGCCTTCTGTACCCTCGGCGCTTGCAACGGCGTTGCCGTCCGCATCCAGCACCGTGACATGGACAGGCGCGCTGCCGGTGGTTTTGACCGCATACTGCACCGTGCCGTCCACGGCGGGCACTACGGTCACATCCTCGATATACTCTTTTGGGGTGGTGTAGAGCACCACCGGGCGGTGGATGCCCGCATAGTTGAAAAAGTCAAAGTTGGGGCGGTTCTGGGGTGCGGCGGCGCGCTTGGCAGCCTCCACACTGGGGATGCCCGCGTTGTCCGATCCAAAGAAGGCCAGTTGTCCGTCCTCGTTGCCCACAGGCAGGGTGCTGTGGTTTACCCGGTTGTCGCAGGCGACGGTCAGCAGCACCGTCTCGCCGGGGTGCAGCAGGGCGGTGGTCCGGTCGTTCTGGTCGTTGTAGCTGGCGGGCACGGCGATGGGCTGGGCATCCGGCAGGGGCTTTGCGGGATCGAACTGGTCTTCCACACAGCTACCCAGCGCAAACGCCCATGTGCCGTCAAGGCTCAGCTTCAAGCGCGCTTCATTCTGTTCAGGATATAACATAACGTTTTCCCTCTATTTCTGCAAAAAATGCGGGGCGCGGGTACTGCCCACGCCCCGCTTACGGGTGATTTGTTTAGCCCTTGATGCCGGTGGATGCCACACCCTGCACAAAGTACTTCTGCAGGGAGAGGAACACGATCAGCACCGGGATCAGTGCCACCACAGAGGCCGCCATGATCAGGCCGTACTCTGCAGAATACTGGGTGATGAACATACGCAGACCGATCTGGATTGTCTTGAGTTCGGTCTTGGTCAGGTAGATCAGGGGGCCAAGGAAGTCGTTCCAGGTGTTCACAAAGGTGAAGATGGTCAGGGTGGACAGGGCGGGCAGGCTGAGGGGCAGCATGATGTGCCACCAGATGCCGTACTCGCTCAGGCCATCAATGCGGGCAGCCTCACACAACTCGGTAGGCACGCCCTCGTAGAACTGTTTCATCAGGAACACGCCGAAGGCGCTGAAAGCCTGCAGGCACATAATGGCCAGATGGGTGTTGTTCAAATGCCACGAGCTCATCATCATGAACTGGGGCACCATGTAGGCCTGCCAAGGCACTGCGATGGTGGCAATGTAGCCGAGGAAGAGCACGTTTTTGCCCTTGAACTGCATCTTGGCAAAGGCGTAGGCCGCAAAAGAGGAAGTGAACAGCTGCAACAGGGTGACCACCACGGTGATCTTGACCGTGTTTTTCACAAAGGTCAGCAGCGGGATCTGGGTCCAGATGTCCACATAGTTCTGCCAGCGGGGATTTTTGGGGATCCACTGGATGGGGAAGCCGAACACGTCCTTATTCAGCTTAAAGGAGGAGGACAGCATCCACAAAAAAGGCAGCAGCATACAAGCTGTGATGACGATGAGGAAGAAATAGATCAGGAACTTGGAGATGAAATTGCGGCGCTTCTGAGAGGCTTCGGTCTTGATAATAGCAGCAGACATAGTTCTTCCTCCTTTCTCAGTTCTCGCCCTTGGAGCCGCGGAACTGGATGATGGTAACGATCAGCACCAGTACGAACAGCACCATGGAAATTGCACTTGCGTAGCCGTATTTCGGGGTATTGACGAAGGCCACATTATAGATGTAGTACACCAGCGTCATGGTAGCAGTGCCGGGGCCGCCCTGCGTGATCATGTACATCTGGTCGTAGACCTTGAAGCCGGAGATGGTGAGCATAATGACCACAAAGAAGGTGGTGGGGCGCAGCTGCGGCAGGGTGATGTGCCAGAACTGCTGCCAGCGGTTTGCACCGTCCAGCTCGGCGGCTTCGTTCAGGTCCGGGTTGCAGCCCTGCAGGCCTGCCAGATAGATGACCATGTAGTAGCCCATGTTCTTCCACACACTGAACAGGATGACCGTGATCATAGCGGTGTCCTTACCGGCAGCCCAGCGGGGCAGGTTTTCCACCGCCACGCCAAAGAACTGGTTCAGGATCATGTTGATGGGGCCCATGGAGGGGTTGAAGATCATATTCCACACCGCTGCCACCGCCACCAGCGAGGCAACATAGGGGAAGAACGCCACGGTGCGGAAGAAGTTGCGCAGCTTCACGTTCTGGTTCAGCAGCACAGCCATGGCCAGCGAGCAGGCCAGCGTAAGCGGCACGGTACCGATGACATAGACGACGGTGTTTTTCAGCGCCGCCTGAAAAATTTTATCGGTGGTGAAGAGCTTTACAAAGTTTTTCAGGCCGACAAATTCAATGGCGTGGCGGCCGTCCCATGCGCAGAAGGCCAGCGCAATGGCAAACACCATGGGCACCAGCGTAAACACGCAGAAGCCAATGAAGTTTGGCGCAATGAAGGAATACGCGATCAGGGAATCGCGGGTCGATTTTTTTAGCACTTTACGGGGAGTTTTATTCTGGACAGCAGCACTCGCCATAAAAGAGCCTCCTTTCCCGGAAGTATAACAGCTTTTCCAAAAAATGAGCGGAGCGGGCGCTTTGCATACCCGCCCCGCTCGGACAGGGCTTTTTTCCGATGCTCGTCATCGGAAAATGAATGGGGATCGAAAACAATGAAGAAGGAGAACCGCAAACCATTGCGGAAAACGCTTTATCAGCCGAGAACTGCGGGAACCTGATCGTTCATGTTCTGGATGCCCTCGTCCACGGTCTCGCTCATGGTCATAATGGCATCGTGCTCGGCGTTCAGAATGGTCTCGATATCAGATGCGTACTGGGTGTAGGGCATTTCCAGATAGACATTGCTAGTGGTCAGTGCATCCACAGAATTGCTGTCCTCGGGGAAGCCCTCGGTGGACTTGATGATCTCGGCGGTAGCAGCGGAGCCGCAAGCCGGGAAGGTGCCGGTCTTGGCAATGGCCTGTGCGCCCTCCTCGGAGACACACCAGTTGATGAAGTCGGCAGCGGTCTCTGCCTTGGGAGAATCGGCGTTGATGGCCAGACTGGTCACAGTGCCCAGCGTAGAACCAGCCTCTGCACCGGCGGGGTGCGGATACTTGACGATGCCCCAGTTGAACTTGGTCTCGGCATCCTTCATGTAAGCTTCCAGCGTGGAAATGAACCAGCTGCCCATGTTGACCATTGCGCACTGCTGGTTCTCAAAGGCTGCGGAGTAGTGCAGAGAAGAGGTCTTGAGGTAGCCGTAGTCCATGCAGATGCCGTCCTTCTGCTGGGCAATGACCATATCGTAGGTGGGCTTCATGAAGTCGTATTTGCCGTCGATGATGGTGTTCTTGCCGTCCAGAATGGAGAACAGAGAAGCGGCGGAGCGCCAGGTGTGGTAGTGGCAGCCATAGACCTTGGTGTCGCCGGAGCCGCTGGTCATCTTGCGTGCCAGAGCATCGTAATCTTCCATCGTCAGGTCATTGGAGGGATACTCCACACCGGCCTTATCGAACAGATCCTTGTTGTAGTACAGCACCCAGAAGTCGCTGCGGAAGGGCACGGCGTAGAAGTTGCCGTCGTCGGTGGTCAGCTGCTCGATGGTGCCGTTGAAATCGCCAGTGTCGCGGGTCAGTACCTCGTTCAGGGGCTTGAGGTAGTCCAGATTGATCAGGTTTGCGTAGCCGGGGATATCCTTGACGGTCACGACATCCAGATCGGCGCTGCCGGCCAGCTGGGTAGCCAGAACGGTCATGTAATCGCTGGAGCCCAGATCCACCATCTCGATGGTCACGTCCTTGTGGCTTGCCATGTAGCCGTCGGCCATGGCCTGCCAGTAGGGGGTGGACTCCTTATCCCACACCGACCACTGCAGGGTAACAGGGCCTGCTGCTGCGGATGCAGCGGTGGAACCGGCAGCGGAGGAAGCAGCGGTGGAGCTTGCGGAAGAGCCGCCGCAGGCGCTCAGAGCAGCAGCAGCGCCGCAGGCAGCGGCAGCGGTAAGGAACGAACGACGAGAGATCTTTTTCATAAGTGTGTCCTCCTTCAGGGCAGTGTGTGTATTTCGTGCAGCGTTCTCCCCCGTGCCGGGGAGCCGCTCGCTTTTGTTGACACTAGGATACCGCACAAACGCAAAAACCGGAATGGAAAAATTCCGGGAAGAGTTGCAGTTTTTCTGTATCTTTTAAAAAAAGATGCACTTTCTTACACTGGAGTCTGCACTTTCTTGTTCTCTTGCACAGTTTACATCCGTAGCACAAGAAAAAAGCGTATAAAGTACACAATTTTCATGAAAAAAGTCGTTGACAAACCGCGCCGGAATCAGTACTGTATAAAGGAAAGAATGCAAAATATTACCGGAAAGGAGGCTCCGCTATGAAGAGCAGCCATCGTTTCCCGCTGCGGCGGCAGATCGTGTGGGGGATGCGCTTTTTTACCATCCTTACCTCGCTGGCTGTGGGCGCGGCGCTGTTCACCCTCTCCAACCAATATGTGCGCGCCAACTCCCTGCAGGCGGCAGAGTTCAACCTGCGGCTGGTGGCCACCTCCATCGAGACCAGTCTGGACAGCGCCGATGCTCTTTTGAACTGGGCTTCCATCGACAGCACCGTGCGGCGGTACATCACGCAGGAAAATATCAACGGCACCCAGACCATTGCCGCCTACGAAGCCATGCAGGAAAAATACTATTCCAGCACCCTGTACAGCCATATCCTCCGCTTTTTTGTTACCAATGAGAACGCCCGGCATTTGCAGTTCGGCGCGCTGAACTCCTCGGCGGCGCTCAACCGCACCAGCATAAAGCAGTTTCTCACCAAGGGTTACGGGATGCAGTTCACTACCGACCCGCTGCTGCCCGGCAGTCCGGACTGCATCGCCCTCAGCCAGCCTGTCCGCTGCGGCAAGGGCACCTTGCACCGGGGCAGCACCTACCTTGCGCTGGACACCGCCATTATCACCGACCCGGCAGCAGGTTACAGCTTGACCGACGGCAGCGCGTTGTACTGGGAGATGGGCAGCCGCCTGTGGCAGATCGAAAACGGCAGCCTGACCGAGACTGAGAACCGCCTGCGGGAGGTGGACTACACCCTGCGCACCGGCAGCAATAACGGCGTGACCGAGCAGACCGCATGGCAGGGCAAGGTGCAGCTGGACGGCCAGAAGTATTATGTAGTCAAGGTAACACTGAACGGCCGCAGCGCGGCGCTGGTGCAGCTTTTGCCCGCAAATACCTTTTTGCTGCACTACGGCGTGTACCTGTGGCTCATCACCCTTGGCATTGCCATCATCTGGGGACTGAGCTTTTTGATGCAGCACTGGCTGGAGTGGGTCATTACCCGCCCGGTGGAGGCGCTGCAAAAGCGCATCGAGACCGTGGGCAGCGGCAACTTTGCCCCGGACCGCACGGTGGAGTGGAACAACGAGCTGGGCGACATCGGCCGGGGCATCAACCAGCTGGCTGAAAACGTGGACAGCCTGATGACCCGCCGGGTGGAGGACGAGCGCCGCAAGCAGGAGCTGGAATATCGGATGCTGCAAAACGAGGTGAACCCGCACTTTATCTACAACACCCTCAACAGCATCCGCTGGATGGCTACCATCCAGCACGCGCCCGGCATTGCCGAGATGGTCACCGCCTTTGCGCGGCTGACTAAGAGCATCTCCAAGGGTACCCAGAAGCTGGTACCTTTGCAGGAGGAGCTGGCGCTGCTCAACGATTACTTTACCATCCAGCAGTACCGCTACGGCGGCGACTTAGAGATTGAGGTCTCCCGCATTGAAAGCGAGACCCTTTGCCGGGACTGCATGATTCCCCGGTTCACCTTGCAGCCGCTGGTGGAAAACGCCATCTTCCACGGGCTGGAGCCCAAGGGCGGCCACGGCAGCGTGCTGCTGGATATCTCCACCGACTCGGATACCGGAGACGTACTGCTGCGCATTACCGATGACGGCGTGGGCATGCCGCCGGAGCAGGTGGCGCATCTTCTGGACGAGCCCGCCGAGGGTGCCGAAAAGGCTGAAAAGTTCCGTCATGTCGGCCTGTGGAACGTGAACCGCCGCATCCGGTATTCCTTTGGCGAGGGTTACGGCCTGACCATTGAAAGCGAAGAGGACGTGGGCACCGAGGTCACCATCCGGCTGCCCTATCAACAGAAAGGAGACAGCCATGCTGCGGATATTACTGGTGGATGATGAGCCGCTGGTGCTCATCGGCCTGCAAGGGATGCTGGAATGGGAAAAGCTGGGCTATACGGTCTGCGGCACCGCCCGCAACGGCAAGCTGGCGCTGGAACTCATTGAGCGGGAGAAGCCGGATATCGTCATTGCCGACGTAAAAATGCCGGTGATGGACGGGCTTACCCTTGCCCGCACCTGCCGGGAACGCAGCGCCCTGCCCGCCTTTATCATGCTGACCAGCTTTGAAGAATTTGATTACATCAAGCAGGCCATGGGTGCCGGGGTGGTGGATTATCTGGTCAAACTGGACCTGACCCCCGAGAACCTGCAAACCGCCCTTGCCAAGGCCGCCGAAAAGGTAAAAAAGGAGCGCGCTTTGCTGGGCGAATTGTCGGCACAGGAAAACCTTGCTGAGAGTGTGCGCAGCTATCAGGAGCGTTTTTTCGTGCGGCTGTACGCCGGGCTGTTCCCGGACGAAGCCGCATTGGAGCAGCCTTTGCAACACATGGAGCTGAACCTTGCAAGCGACGCCTACCTTGTAGCCAGCTGCGAGATCATCGCCAACACCGCCCTTACTCCCGCCCAGCAGCTGAAGCTGAGTTTTTCCTGCGGGCGGATGCTGGAGACCACCCTGCAAAACTACCTGCCCTGCTATGTGACCGGGGCGGATGCCATGCGCTGCAATGTGCTGTTCTGCCTGACCGATGCCCAGTGCCAGAACTACCGGACGGTGCTGCGCCCGCTGCTGGAACGCGCCAGCCAAATTCTATACAACTATTTCACGGTACGGCTGCTCTGGGCGGTAGGTCGCCCCACCGGCTCCCTGCTGGGGCTGGCACGCTGCTGCCGGGAAAACGCCCATTTGCAGCCCCTGCTCACGGTGGAGCAGCCCATCCAGTTCGTGGAGGTCAACGAGGGCGACGCCACCGCCGGGAAGATGCAGGTGGTGGCACAGGTGCAGGAGTATATTAAGAATCACCTTTCGGAAAAACTGACGCTGGCCGATGTGGCGGCTGTATTCAATTTTTCGCCCAACTACCTCAGCCAGCTGTTTGGCAAATACGGCGACAGCGGCTTTGTAGAGTACATTACCGAGACCCGCATCGCTGCGGCGAAGGAGATGCTGGAACAGGGCGATTTGAAAGTATACGAGATCGCTGAGAAACTGGGGTACGAGAGCGCTTTCTATTTTTCCAAGGTGTTCAAAAAGGTCACGGGGCTCAGCCCGCGGGAATACCAGCAAAGTATTTAAAATCGGAGGCTTTTATGATACAGGAACAGCTTGCTTTTTTGCCGGAATTTCTTTCCGATTACCGGCCCTTCCCCCCTGCCAAGGAACGCACTGCATGGCAGGGGCTGCCCCTGCGGGCAAAGCAGCGCTTTTTGCAGGCGGGGGAAGCCGCACTGCAAACGCCCATTGCGCCCCTGCCGCTCTCGCTCTGGCTGGATTTCACCCACACCGGGCGGCGCACCCCATGGGAGACGGCTTACTTCTCCCGCCGGGCGCGGCTGTGCGCGTTGGTAAGTGCCGAGTGTGTGGAGCACGAAGGGCGCTTTCTGGATGCCATTGCAGATACCGTATGGGCGATCTGTGAGGAAAGCGCATGGCAGCTGCCCGCCCACAACAGCTACATCCGGGACACCCCGCAGCTGCCCCTGCCGGACACCACCCGCCCCATCGTAGATTTATTTGCCGCCGAGACCGGCGCGCTGCTGGCGCTGGCCCGATACTTACTGCCGGACGAGCTGGATACTGCCGCGCCGGGCATCACGGCGCGGATGGAGCAGGAGCTGGACGCCCGCATCCTGACGCCCTATTTTACAAGCCACTTCTGGTGGATGGGCAACGGCGAAGAGCCTATGTGCAACTGGACGAGCTGGTGCACCCAGAATGTGCTGCTCACCGTTTTTCTGCTGCCCACCACGCAGCAGCAGCGAAACGCTGCCGTCAAACAGGCAGCGTACAGTCTCGACTGCTTTTTAAAGGACTACGGCGCGGACGGCTGCTGCAACGAGGGTGCGCAGTATTACCGCCACGCCGGGCTGACCCTGTGGGGCTGCCTTGAAATTTTGTCCAGCATTGTGCCGGAGGCCTTCTCTCCCCTGTTCCATGAGCCTAAGATCAAAAACATTGCAGAGTACATCTGCAACGTCCATGTGGAAGGCCCTTACTACCTGAACTTTGGCGATTGCAGCCCCCTTGCCGGGCGGTGCGGTGCGCGGGAATACCGTTTTGGGCAGGCTGTGGGCAGCGATGCTTTGCAAGCCCTTGCGGCGGCAGACTTCCGCGCCGATGCCGACCCCGACCATTTGCAGAACCCGGACGGCAGCACCCACATCAACCTGTGGTACCGGCTGACCACCGCCTTTGCAGAAGAAGAAATGATGACCTACTCCGCAACGCCCCGGCACCATTTAACGGTGTGGTATCCCAGCGTGGGCGTCTATGCCGCGCGGCAGGGTAGCTGGGTGCTGGGTGCAAAGTTCGGCTCCAACGGCGACAGCCACAATCACAACGATACCGGCAGCATTACTGTATACAAGGACGGCAGAACGTTCCTGATCGATATCGGAGTGGAGAGCTACACCAAAAAGACCTTCAGCCCCCAGCGGTATGAGATCTGGACGATGCAGAGCGCATGGCACAATCTGCCTACCTTTGACGGCGTGCAGCAGCTGCCGGGCGCGGAATACGCTGCCCGGGAGGTGTGCACCGCAGAAAACAGCATCACCGGCGAACTGGCGGGCGCGTACCCTCCCATCCCGGGGCTTACCACCTACCGCCGCAGCGTATCGGTCAGTGAACAGGGCGTCACCCTGCGGGACGAAACAGACTATCCCGGCACGGTGGAGCTGACCTTGCTCACCGAGCAACAGCCTGTCCCCGCTGCGGATGGCTTTGCGGTGGGCACACTGGGCGGCATTCGGTTTGACCCGGGTGCCGTAACGGCTGCTGTTACGCCGGTGCCCATCACCGACCCGCGCCTGCGCACCGCATGGCCGGAAACAATCTATAAGATCACCCTGCATTTCCAAAAAATGCTGAACCTCGAACTGTACTAAGGAGAACTGCCATGGAGACCATCAAGCTGAAAATTCTGGACGAAGCCGGCCACACCCTGATGACCTGTGACGCTGACACCGCCGTATCCCTTGTTTACACCAACTGCTACAAGCCCGGCGACCGGGTTGCGCTGGAGATCGACCATCCCGGCCAGTACTGCGTTATCCAGTTCGAGGACACCATGCCCGAAGCCCTTGTGTATGTGGTCAAGCGGGAGATCAATTTCCACATTCCCTTCGGGGAGCAGGCCATCACCTATTCACCCAAGAGCTTTGTGGGCAGCCGTCATGTCATCCGGGCACGGCTGGCGCTGCCGGAGGAGATTGCCGCCCGGCGGAATCTGGCCTTTAACTGCTATGACGAGCACGGCGACACCGGCTTTTACCCCCACGCCAGCGCCAACGTAGAAACGCGCGGCGAGGCGGTGTTTGCCGCCCGCAACGCCATCGACGGCATTTTTGAGAACAGCGCCCACGGCGAGTATCCCTACCAGAGCTGGGGCATCAACCGCGACCCGGGCGCAGCCCTGACGCTGGATTTTGGCCGGGAAGTACTGCTGGATGAACTGCGCATCACCGAGCGGGCAGATTTTCCCCACGACAATTACTGGGTCAAGGCCACGGTGGAATTTTCCGACGGCAGCAGGTTGGACATCCCGCTGGTGAAAAGCGCCAAGCCCCAGAGCGTGGCCTTTGAGCCCAAGCGGGTGCGCAGCCTTGTGCTGAAGGATCTGATTCAGGCCGAGGGGACTTCCCCCTTCCCGGCGCTGACCCAGATCGAAGCCTTTGGCACCGAGGTGAAGTAAAATGAGCATCTACAATGCCCTTTATGGGCGGGACGGCCATGGCGTAGGCCCAAACGAGCCGGAGAAAAAAGGCTTTGCACGCTTTTGCCAGATGGTCGGCCGCGACCTCGGCCAGCTGCTGGGCACGAACCTGATGGTCTGCGTGCTCTGCCTGCCCGCTGCGCTGGGGGTCTCGCTGGGGGTTACCCTGTTCTCGCTGCCGATTACGGTGGTGTGCAGCGCGGTCACCGGTCTGCTGACCGGCCCTGCCATGGTGCTGCTGGCAGACTGTGCCCTGCGCAGCTTGCAGAACGACCCCTCTCAGTGGCTGCCCCGGGCAAAACAGACCCTTGCCGCCCATTGGAAAGCCGCCTGCGGCTTTGGCTGCATTGGCACGCTGGTGCTGGGGCTGCTGTGCTTTGTGTCTGCCTTTGTGTTTGAAGCCGCCGCGCAGCAGGGGTATTACCCCGGGCTTGCGGTGCTGGTATTTCTGGCGCTGGACTTTCTGGTGCTGGCGGTTCTGGCTACGCTTTGCGCTGCCGTTCTGCCGCTGCAACTGCCCGCCCCGGACGTCCTGCTGCGCCGGGCGGGCAGGCTGCTGGCTGCCGCCCCGGCGCGCTGCGTCTTGGCAGGCGTTCTCATGCTGGCGGGCATCGGCGGAATGATCTTGCTGTTCCCGGTCAGCATCTTCTGGGCGGTGCTGTTCGGTTTCTGGCTGCCGGGGCTGGCGGCGATGCAGACCCTGTTCCCGGTTTTGCGGCAGGAATACGGCGTAGAGGTGCGCAGCATCCCGCGCCCGGCAGCGCCGGATAAGCCCCTGACCACACAGGAGCAGAAAAAGCGCTCCCGCGCCAACTGGTGGTATTACAACTGGGGCATCGTGGCGGTGGCGGCAATGGTCATTGTGGGCGTAGCGTATGTGGCACACGGTCTGCTGACCACCGTAGACCCGGACTATACCGTAGCGGTGGTCACGGCAGAGGCTTTGCCGGACGAGGCCGTGCAGCGCTTGCAGACTGCACTGGCAGACTATGCGGAGGATGCTAACGGGGACGGGGCTGTTGTGGTGCAGGTAAACAACTACACATGGAGCGCCGATGCCGCCCTGACCGACATGAACGGCCAGATGGCGGGTGCCACCCAGATGAACACCGACCTTGCTAACGGCGAAAGCAAAATTTGGATCTTGGATGACCCGGAGGGCTTCGAACAGGCCTATGGGGCGCTGAGCGAAAAGCTGGGCGCGGACTGGCAGGCAAAGCTCATCCCGTGGAGCAGCCGGCCCGCCCTTTCCGGGCTGGAACTGGGCAGCTACAATACCGCCGCCGACGGAAGCCAGACCGTGGATATTCAGAGCCGCTTTGCCGGGTACAGCGTAGCAGTGTTTGATGCTTCAGATGCGTTGTGGCAGGCGCTCAATTCGTAAACAGAAACGACCGTCCGTTCTCTTTTTGTTTATGTGGTATTCTATACACAGAAAAATAGACGGAGGCATACCGCCATGAATCCCCATACCACGCTGAATCTTGCCAAGATTGCTCTGTGCGCGGTGGAAACCGTACTGAGGAATACTTCGCCCGGTGCAGAGGACTATCCCCCAGCCAGTTGAATAAAATAACAACGCTGCAAGTGCTTATCGTCAGGCTGTTACAGATGCAGCAGCATAAAATGGACATTTCTTCAATAAAAAAGTCAAGTAGACTTCAATTTGAGCCAAATAGTAAGACTTCTTATGCTTTACCGTCATAAATTTTTCAAAATCATCTTGACGCACCTTGCGAAACATGATATTCTCTGTCACAAATCCCACTGATTTTGTGGATTGGTTTGAAACCATCCACAAGATGTGGTCGTGTTCATTTTGAACACTGCCTCGCCGTGGATCATCCCTGAAAGATTAACCGCCCCGCAACACACCCGATTCATTTTGCCGCCGATTCACCCCGACAAAATCCATCGCTGCGCTGCTTGGGCGGTATTTTTCTTTATGGGAAACGTACCTTGAAAATTTCATAAGCCGACCGGACGTGATACCGACTTTTCGTCAACGCCGCTGCAAAACAGGGGCAGGAACTTCGTTCGGGTCAAACGGCGACCCCATTACATGAGCAGAATCACCTCTACTTATTTTTGCGTCTTAACAATTCGGAAACATTTGTTGAAAATGCGTTTTGAGCGCAGCGGTAGAGGGCAAGAACCGTCCCGTGGCCACAAATTTTCAATT